>Ga0224535_1000004_pt1 | contig 146104 bp, 124 predicted proteins | sample 714E13034metaG_FD_179898 | JGI IMG/M metagenome (GOLD analysis project Ga0224535, IMG submission 179898) | Peat soil microbial communities from Stordalen Mire, Sweden - 717 E1 30-34 | ecosystem: Environmental > Terrestrial > Soil > Wetlands > Peat | place: Sweden: Norrbotten County, Stordalen... | reverse complement strand
AAAACCGCTTTTCCAACTCCAGCAGCGTCCTGGGATAATCCTCACTCACAACCCAAAACACTACTGCTTGGGGCCGGTGGCGTCAAGTAGATAGCCAGATTACCAAATTACACAGGCAGGCGCCTCACCCATCAGCCGTGTGCCCCCGGTCCCTCGCTTTTGGGGACCGGGGGAACCTCGAATCTTGTGCGAGCGAATAGCGAGCGTTTGGCCGCACCGCAGGTGCCGGGTGGCCCCACCGCAGGTGGTTAGCGCCGCCCTCGTCCACGATCGCCAAAACCCCGACCACGGTCCCCAGAGCTTCGTCCGCGGTCCCCAAAGCTCCTGGGCTTGACCGGCGGAACAACAGGCAAATTCGTCTTGCCCGCCGGATACACGGCCAGAAAGCGGTCCTGGCCTTCGCCGTTGCTGGCCGTTTCAACGCCCTCGACCGAGCGGAAGGCCATATGCAGCAGACGGCGCTCACGGCTGTTCATGGCCGGAAAAGCGTAGGGGATGCCGGACTTGAGAACCTTCTCCGCCGCGGTTTCGGCTTGCAGGCGCAGTTCCTGGGCGTGCAGCGCCTTGAAGTTGCCGGCGTCGAAGCTGACAAGGCCGCTCTCGTGCTGGTCCAGCCGCAGCATCTGCGCCGCGATGGTCTCCAGCGCGCGCAGCAACTCGCCATTGTGCTGCGTGAGCAGCGGCTCGTCGGGCCCGGCCAGCTCGACGTAGATCAAGCGGCTCTCAAAGCCCTCGGGGTCCCGCGCGCCGTCGCCGGCCGTGATGCGGTACTTGAGGCGCATGCCGCCCAGCTTGTTCAGGGTGGCGAGGAAATTGGCAATCTTCTGTGCAGCCTGCTGCAGATCGGTAATGGGCATAACAAAACAGTATCGCAGAGCCGGGCAGGGATGCGCGGGAAAATCGAAGAAGGCTGGCCAGTCCACCGCGATTCAGGGTCCAGCAGCCAGCCTTGACGCCCCCCGCGCGCCATTCCGGCGGCTGCTTCGACTGCCGAGTGCTACCTTGGAATCATGAGCCTCTTGCGCGCGCAAACCCCTTCCCTTGAGCCCCCGCTCATCCGAATGCGTTTGCTGCCGCAACTGCTTCTTCTGCTGCTAATCGCTGCCGCGGCCGCGCCTCTGGCCCGCGCCCAGGGCGGTCCGCCGTTCATCACCGACGACCCCGGCACGCCCGGCAATCGGCAATGGGAAATCAATCTGGGCTGGATGGGAAACCACAATCCGGCGCATTCCAGCTACCAGTTGCCGAATATCGACATCAACTACGGCTGGGGCGACAGGATTCAGTTAATGTTCTCGCCGTATTTGGCCGCGGCTACCGACGAGAACAACACCACACGGGCTGGCCTGGGCGAGTCAGTCTTTGGCGTGAAGTGGCGCTACTTCGAGCATCACACGGCGGGCGAGCCAAAATCCGACGAGAATATGAATTTCTCGCTGGGCACTTATCCGCAGGTTTTCGTCAACAACCCCACCAGCTCCGTGCGCCGGGGCATCGTCGAGAACGGCCCGCAGTACTATCTGCCGGCGGAGTTCACCGCCAAGCTGGGTCCGATTAATTTTAACGGCGAGGTAGGCCGCTGGATCGGCAACCGCCATGTGCCCGACCGCTGGGGACGCGGCCTCATCGCCGGCCACGAGTTCAACGAGCGGCTTGAGCTTTATGGCGAATTCTACGATCTGCAGGACGCCAACCGCATCGGCCCCCCATCCAATCTGCCGCCCAAGCAGCGCGCGCTGACGCTGGAAGTGGGCGGCCGCAAGACCCTCGACCGCGCCGGGCACCTGCGCCTGCTCTTCATGGGCGGACGCGGCATTCAGGCCGTGACTCGCCAAAACAGCGAGCCCGACTGGATCGCCTATGTAGGCGTGCAGATACTCCTGGGGCCAAAGGGAAAAGCAACAGAGAAATGATTCTCGCGTGAAATGCTCCCTCCGGCGAAGACCTACGGCTCTGTTTGACGGTCCATTGCTCGGCATTTGTAAACTCAATGTAAGGAGCACGGCAATGAGAAAGAAACCCCGAACAATACTTTTGAATATCATGGGGATCATCCGGCATTCAATCCTTGTTCTGATAGTTGGTTTCTGTTGCTGTTCATTCGATGGGCAGCAGTCTGCAACTTACGGAGGTAAACCTGCTGTCGATAAGAAGATGGATGGGCTGCTGGTCTACGGAAAGGGTTTCCTGTTCAATGCGAAAGAACCCGTCGGCTGGCACGGTGACACCGATGAGATTGCCAGATATTATCATGCGAATCTTGTTTTTATTCCAGATGATCAAACGAGCCGAGCAGCTCATGTCACCATTCGCATAAGAGTGAACCACAAGGAAACTACCGACCCGTCAGAAGATATGCAGACAGATATGTCAGGCTATAAGGAAAAATATCCGGAGGTTAGATTTTCTGATTTGGCTGTATCGCACCCAAAGTATAAAATTTGCGCGAAGCTATTCTATTTTGAGAATGATTTCTATGAATATGTAGTTTATGTTGACCCCGGAGCTGACGCAAAGATGAACTTTTCTGTCTCAATGTCGAAGAATTCCAAGCCAGCAACACCTGAAGAGCTGAAGACATTTGAGGCAGTTCTTGAATCTCTATCGTGGATAACGGGAGATATTTCATCCCAGTAGTTTGAGAGACGGCGTTCAGCGCCTCGCATCTCGCTCGCGTGCTACTCCGTGCCACTATTCGCGCAGCCAGCGAGAGAGAGAGATGGGTTCGCCTTCCGGCGAACCCACTCAGGAGACATTCTGGGGGAGGGGAAATCGATGGGGTGTCAGCTACGAGGTTTTAGTCAACTGCGGGGAATGGTAACTGCGCGGGATTTGTGGAAGATGTCTCATTGTTGATGAGAGTACGGGAGCGCTGGCCCCCGTACTGTTCAATCCCGCTCACATTTTGCAGTTTTTAGCGTTTGCCACCGGCGACATGGCCGCGGCCATCGCGAACTTCATTTCCCTTGAAGTGGGAAACCTTGTCGAGACGCCTTGATGGCTCGGCTCTCTCGCCGCGCGCCGGCCGCGCGCCGTTATAGCCGTGTTCCGGGTGAAAGCGGTTATTCACATGGCCGCGGAAGCCTTCATGGCCATGAAACCAGGGGCCTGCGCCGATGAAGATGCCGCCGTTAAACCACTCCGAGCCGTAGTAGCCGTAGGGAGCGCAATCATAGGGGGCGGCGTCATAGTAGCCATAAGGACACTCCGGCGCAACTCCAATGTCCACGGAAATCTGCGCCGAGGCCTTCGGAGCGGGTGCCATCAACAGGCAGCCCGCAAAAGCCGCGAACACAACATACTTGAATCCAGACATAAATTCTCCTCGCTGTTGCGGGGTCTTCCGGTAGCACCCCTCACTCCGTTGAACGTAGCAAATTGAATCGTCATCGTCTGAGCAGAATGGACCAAACGCAGAATGTGCGGGAGTGGGTCAAGCCGGCAGCCGGCCCCTGAAGAAACCGCGCCCCCATTCGCCGCATCCCGCCCCAATGTTGTATCGTGCAATTCGTATGGAGCACATTGCAAACCACGTCCCGCGTCCCGCGCCCGAGGCGGAAGAGGTCTACCGCCGCTGGATTCAGTTTCTCGATGAGGAGTTCACCCGCCACCACTCCCCGGAGCGCCGCTCCGAGATCGTGCGCGACCAGCTTTACCAGCTCTACCTGGGCCGCCCGCACGGCGGCAAGCTCAATCTGGAGCTGACCTCCGAGCTGCCCGGCAACGTCGTCAGCCTTTCGCTGGACCCGGAAAACGTGACTCTTGAGGCCGAGCACTTTGCCGACGTGGACCCGGAGCAGTTCGCCATGCGCAAGCCGCTGCTGTGGTTCTGGCAGATGTTCGACCGCTCGCCCATCGGGACCAATCACTGGCTGGGGCTGCGCTTCCGCGCTATGCTGGGCCGCCACCTCTTTGCCCGCATGGGCGTGGGCGTCAGAATCTATCACGGCGTGGACCTCACCTACGGCTACAACCTCTCCATCGGCGATGGCGCCGTGATCCGCCAGCGCGCGCTGCTGAACGACCGCGGCGGAATCACTATCGGCAAGGGCACCATCATCGGCTCCTTCGCCCGCGTCTACTCGCACATCTACGAGCCCGGCAGCAACGAGCGCGTCAATTTGGTCCCCACCGTCATCGGCCCCGGCGCCCGCATCGCCAGCCACGCCATCGTGCTGGCCGGCCAGAGCGTCGCCGCCGGCCAAACCGTCGGCAGCTTCCCCGACGAAAGCATCTGAGCATCAAAATCCTCGCACCAATGAAAAAGGCCGCCCCAGGGCGGCCCTTTTCTTGCATCCATCCAATCTTTCGAAAACTCGTCGCTAGATGCCCATCCCAAACTCGCCGGTCTGCCTTTCTCCGGCGTGAGTGTAAAAGTCGTAGGGAGTGCGGTGGTTGAATTTATAGCGGCAGCATAGTTCGCGCCCCACAAAGACGCCAACCACGGCCACTGCCACCCCCACCGAGAGCCAGCCGATGACCTTCATCGTGCTGGATTCATTGGTTTCTTCCTCTGCGGTCTGGGCTTCTGGTTCAGTGGACATCGGCTCGCTTCCTCCTACCCGAACATGATAACGCAGTTTTGTTTGCTCTGGCAGGCCGGGCCGCTCGGTCCTCGCCTTGTTCACTCTGTGGCATCGATTCGCGCCAGCCACGCGGCCTTCGCTTCTTCCGGCAGGAAGCTGGCCCAAATCGAGTAGGCGGCCAGTTGGCGCAGTTCCTCGCGGGTAAAACCCAGTTCCGTGTGCGCCAGCAGATATTCGTTGGCCACATCGGAGCCAAAAAAGGCCGGATCGTCCGAGTTAAGCGTCACCAGCAGCCCTGCATCGAAATACTTCCGCAGCGGGTGCTCCGCAACCGACCGACAGACTCCGGTGCGGACATTCGATGTGGGATTCAGTTCGAGTGGAATGCGCCGCTTTTTCAGCTCCTGCATCAGCCTCGGGTCCTTGATCGCCGAAAGCGCATGGCCGATGCGCTCCGAACCGAGGGAAAGCGCTTCCCAAATGGCCTCTGGGCCTGTGGTTTCACCGGCGTGATTGGTCAACCGCAAACCGGCCTGCGCGGCCTGGGCATAAAGAGCGCGGAAAGGCTCGGAGCCTGTCACCCGCTCGTCTCCGCCCAATCCAATTCCAACGATGGAGGGGTGCGCCAGCCGCAGTTCGGCGGCCTTCAGGAAGACCCGCTCTGCCTCTTCAACAGTGAAGTGGCGCACGGCGTCCGGAATCCAGTAGAGCGTGATGCCCAGCTCGCGTTCGCCGCGCTCGCGGGCACGTTCCAGGCCGGCGAAGATCGGCTCGAAGGCGGCCGGATCGTAGTTGCGCCACATATAGATCATGCCGACAGAGAGAAAGACCTCGGCGTGAATCACACCCTGTTCGGCCAGATGCTCCATCATGCGCCAGGCGGCCAGTTCATAGTCCTCCGGGCCAATCAGCCGCTTGGTAACGGCCTTGTAAGAGTCCATGAAGCCGGAGAAGTCGTCGAAGCAGTAAAGAGCCTCGGCCTCGGCCAGCGTGAGCGGCCGCTCATCGTGGCGGGCGCTCAGCTCCACCAGCGTCGAAGGCAGAATCGTGCCTTCCAGATGCAAATGCAGCTCGGCCTTGGGCAGCCGGCGAATGAAGTCTTCTATCTTCTGCGTCATCAAACTCTACTTTAGCCCCGCGAACTCCGACCGGTGCCGGCTATAGCAGAAGTAAATGACCAGGCCAATCACCAGCCAGATGAGGAAGCGGTACCAGGTAATGATCGGCAGCCCGGCCATCAGCACAAAGCAGAACAGCACGCTCAGCAGCGGAATCACCGGGCCAAAGGGAACCTTGAAACCGCGGCGGCGTTCGGGCTCGCGTACCCGCAGCACAATCACTCCGATGGAAACCAGGACAAAGGCAAACAGCGTGCCGATATTTGAAAGGTCGGCCAGCGTGCCGATGTCGAACAGGCCTGAGGGAATGGCCACCACGAAGCCCGCCACCCAGGTGGAAAAGGCCGGCGTGCGGAAAACCGGATGCACGTTGCTGAAGACCTTGGGCAGCAGGCCGTCCCTCGACATGGAGAACCACACCCGCGACTGGCCAAGCTGGTAGACCAGAATCGACGAAAGCATGCCCGTCATGGCGCCAAACAGCACCACCAGCCTGACCCAATGCAGCGAGTGTGCGCCGGGAAGGCCGGAGAGCTTTTTGAGCGCGTTGACCACCGGAGCGCCGTCGTCAACCATCGATTGCCACGGCACCAAGCCGGTCAGGCAAATAGCCACGCCCACATAAAGCAGCGTGCACACAATCAGCGTGGCAATGATGCCGATGGGCATGTCGCGCCGCGGGTTGCGGCACTCTTCGGCCGCTGTGGAAACCGAATCGAAGCCGATATAGGTAAAGAAGATGATCGATCCGCCGGTCAGGACTCCCGACCATCCATTCGGCATGAAGGGATGCCAGTTGCCGGGATGAATGAAGCCGATGGCCGCAAAGATGAAGATCAGGATGGCGATCAGCTTGATGCCCACCATCGCGTTGTTGGTGTTGGCCGACTCGCGAATGCCGCGCACCAGAATGACCGTCAGCAGCAGAACAATGATGAATGCCGGAATGTTGAAGCCGAAGTGCCAGCCGGGGTGGTAGATCCAGTTGCCGGCCAGGTCCTGCAGGCCGCCTGGCAGATAGGCCGGCGATATCCACGCCGCCGATGGATGCAGGCCAAACCAGTCCAGCATATCCACCACATGAGCGGCAAAGCCCACGCTCACGGTCATGTTGGAGCCGGCATATTCGAGAATCAAATCCCAGCCGATGATCCAGGCGATCAGTTCGCCCATGGTGGCGTAAGTGTATGTGTAAGCCGAACCGGAGATGGGGATCATCGACGCCAGCTCGGCGTAACACAGGCCAGTCAGCGCGCACACTATGGCTACCAGAAACAGCGACAGGGCAATCGCCGGACCGGCGCCCGGCCGCCCGGCCAGCGCCGTGTGGGTAAGAACGAAGTGCAATAGCGGTGTATTCGTAATGCTGGGAGCGTCGAACTTTTCCCCGGAGATGGCCGTGCCGATCACCGTGAAAATTCCCGAGCCTACAACCGCGCCGATGCCCAGCGCAGTCAGCGACCACGGCCCCAGGGTCTTCTTGAGTGCGTGCTCGGGTTCTTCCGAGTTCTCAATCAGCTTATCGATCGATTTGCGGGCGCCAAGTTGCCTCAGCAAAGGCAGTTCTCCTCATCTCGCCATCGGCGGGGGCCTGTCGATTCTGCAACCTGTCGGTTCAAAGCAATTCCCCGGCTCAGAATGCTCCCGCCGCGGCGGTCAAAGTGAGGGTTTCCCACGAAACTTGTCACTGATCCGATAAACTCCGGACGGCGAGGAAAAAGCCGTCGGAGGGCGAAAATGAAACAGGGTTCCGGGCCGCTCGCTCGTTGGCAGGCCGGCCCGAAACCCTCAGCTTCTTGCAGGGAAGGGTCTTAGCGCTTCGACTGGCCGCGAACCATTCTCTTCACTTTTTTCTTCTTCGATCCGCGCGGTTCGGTCCGCTTCGCCTTGGGAGCGGCCTTCTTGCGGGCGGCGCGCTTCAGTTTCTTCCGTTCCTGTGTGTCTTCAATCTTGGTGGTATCTGCCACTTGTATCCTCTTTCGCTGCAATCTCTTCACGGCTTCCCGTGAATCGTGTGGATGTAATCTCTAGAATAACAGGCTTTGCGCGATGGCGAAAGCGGCGCGGCATGTGCCCGGCGGCTCGAAATGCGCGGGCCGGATCGTAGCGTACAGCGTCCGCGGTAACGCCGCCGTCCCGGTGGCCACTTTTGCCTCGACCCATGCCTCCAGAAATTTGCAGTCTGCGGGCAGGATGATTCTTGAACAAGGCAATATGTGAAGCAAAAATGCTCCAGCTTCCGCGCCATGGGCGAATCTCAATTGCTAAACTGCCCAAATCCCCCTACAATAGTGAAGAGAGATTGCAGGAAAGGTCTGTCCAGAGAGATGCCGAAGGAAAAGATTCATCCCAATTACGCCGCAGTGAAGGTTTTGTGCGCCTGCGGGAACAGTTTTGAGACCCGTTCGACCCACAAGGGCGACATTCACGTGGAAATCTGCTCGGTTTGTCACCCGTTCTATACCGGCAAACAGCGCCTGGTAGACACCGCCGGCCGCGTGGAACGCTTCCGCCGCAAGTATGCCAAGTCCGACGGGGCAAAGGCAGCGGCAGCAGCGACAGCCGCCAAGTAACCGTACCCGGATTGCCGGCAAGTATGATTGGGCCTCCGCCAAGGCGGAGGCCTACCTGTGTTGGAACAGGCGCAGGAATGTCCGGTTGTGAATCTGCGCATTGACTGAAAGTTGTGATAAACCATGCCACGCGCAAAACGTTCCATTGAGGCCGCAGTCACGATCGACGGTTTCTCCCTGATCTGGCATCTGCACCGCGAGCAGCAATTCAGCGAGGAAGACGGCTGGAGAGGCCTTTCGATCCATGTCAAGGTGGCCGAGGGCGTGCGCCGCGAGCTTCACCTGGAATATCCGGCCTGGGTCAAGGAAACGCAAGGCATCAAATACACTGAGCCGGCCCGGCCCAATGTTTCGCCGTCCAGGGTGGCAGCCCACATCCGGCAAGCCATAGCGGCAGGATGGGATCCCGAGTCGCGGGGCAAGCCGTTTGTCCATGAATTGGATGAACTGCCGAACTGACTTGATTGCGTTTGCGGCACCCTTCGACTTCACTCGGGGCAGTCTGAAGTCGTGCCCATTCAAAACATCAACTTGCGCAGAGTTTTTTAATTGTTTGCTGTCAACTGTCTGCTGACAGCTCAAGGGCTTTTATGGCGGGCAAGGGCTTTACCGTAAAGAAGAACTGGGACAATCCCACAGAGCACGCGATGCCCGCCGAGGCCCGCGTGCCGGCTGAGATGCGCGTGGGGCGGGTGGTTGTGGCTCCGGCCACCGTACTCGCGCCCATGGCAGGCGTCACCGACACGGTCTTCCGGCGCTTCATCCGCCACGCCAGCCTGTTTACAGATGCTTCAAAGTCTGCTGAAAATCTTGATTCTGGTTCCAATTCGTGTCAGGGCACGACTTCAGTCGTGCCGAATACGCAGCAAAATGAATCCGGGGCTTTAGCCCCTGACTTGTCCGTAGACGCCGCCGTGACGAATGCACACTCCGGCTGCGGGCTGCTGATGACCGAGTTCACCTCGGCCGACGGCCTGGCGCGGATGCGGGAAAGCAAGCGCCGCCGCTACCTGACCTTCTACGGCGACGAGCACCCCATCGGCGCGCAAATCTTCGGAGCCAACCCCGAAACGCTGGCCGAGGCGGCGCGGATTGTGGAAGAGAGCGGCTTCGACCTGGTGGACCTGAATCTGGGCTGCCCGGCCAAGAAGGTCGTGGGCTCCAACGGCGGCTCGGGCCTGCTGCGCGATCTTCCGCGCATTGGCGAGATCTTCCGTGCCGTGCGCCGGGCGGTGACGATTCCTTTCACGGTCAAGTTCCGCCTGGGCTGGAACGACGCAGACATTGTCTGCCTGGAGCTGGCGCGGATGGCCGAGGCCGAGGGGCTCGACGCCGTGGCGCTGCACGCCCGTACACGCGAGCAGGGTTACAGCGGCCAGGCGCGCTGGGAGTGGATTGCCAAAGTCAAGCAGGCCGTGGCGATTCCGGTCATCGGCAATGGCGACATTAGATCTCCAGAGGACGCGGCGGCCATGGTGGCGCAGACCGCGTGCGACGCGGTGATGATCGGCCGGGCCGCGGCCTTCAATCCGTGGATCTTCCGCCAGATTGCGCAGTACACGGCCGCGGGCAGCTACGAGCCGCCCACGGTGGATGACCGCTACCGCATGATTCGCGCCTATTATGAGGCCCTGCTGGCCGAAGAGGCAGCGACCAGCGATTTGCCCCGCGCCGAGCGGCTGGGCGACCCGGCAGGCAAAATGAAGCAATTCGCCACCTGGTTTACCCACGGCCTGGCCGGCGGGGCAAAGCTGAGGGGCGCCATCTACCACTCCCGAACCGGGGCCGACGTGCTGGCCGAGGTGGACGCCTTCTTTGCGGCCCAGCTTGCTGGCGGCGCGGACTCCGAAGACGATGCAGCGCCGGAATCTCCCGATGACCTGCCAGGCTGCGATTAGTACCATGACCGCGTGATTTGCTAATTGCATGAATGTAGCGCCGGCCTCCCGGCCGGCTGTTGCGTGGACCTCCCGGTCCACGCCGTACTCTAAACCAACAAGAAAAACGCTATAGAGCGCACAAGGGGACGCAGGGTGCCCCATCCTTTTCCGCGCCTTTTGCGGAAAAGGGTGGGAAAGCGATGTCACTGTTTTCTTGCCGGATCAATCGTGCGCCGAGTAATCTGGCCAAACTCCGCCCTGGCCTTATAAAGTTTCTTTTGGCTATCCTTTTCATTTCCCGCACCCGGCAAATACCTGCCGGATAAATGAGAACGACCGGGAGGAAGGCTGGCCCGGCTGCGCGCCCCTTGGTCCGCGGCCTCAACTTCTGGAGGAATGCACTCATGCTCTTTGGCCGCTGGCTCGCTTTTCCACTCGCCCTCGCCGCCCTTGTTTCCGTCGCACAGGCGCAAGAGGCCTTGTATCTGAATCCCAAACTTTCACCGGCCGAGCGCGCCCACGATCTGGTGGGCCGCATGACGCTCGACGAAAAGGCCAGCCAGCTTGAAGACTGGGCCACAGCGATTCCCCGCCTCGGCATTCCCGACTACCAGACCTGGAATGAGGCCCTGCACGGCGTGGCCAACTCCGGTTATGCGACCGTCTTTCCCCAGGCCATCGGCATGGGCGCCACCTGGGACCCCGCCCTGGTGCAGAGCATGGGCAATGTCATCTCCACCGAAGCGCGCGGCAAGTACAACCAGGCGCAACGCGAGGGCAACCACCGCATCTTCTTTGGACTGACCTTCTGGTCGCCCAACATCAACATCGAGCGCGATCCCCGCTGGGGACGCGGCCAGGAGACCTACGGCGAGGACCCGTTCCTGACCTCCAGGATGGGCGTGGCCTTTGTCAGCGGCGTGCAGGGCGGCGATCTGAACCACCTGCGGGCCGTATCGACGAGCAAGCACTTCGCCGTACACAGCGGCCCCGAGCCGTTGCGCCACGGCTTCAACGTCGATCCGACTCCGCGCGACCTGGAAGAGACGTATCTGCCCGCCTTCCGCGCCACCGTCACCGAAGGCCACGTCCAGTCGGTCATGTGCGCGTATAACTCCATCGACGATTGGCCGGCCTGCACCAGCAAGATGCTGCTCAAGGAGCACTTGCGCGACGCCTGGGGTTTCAAGGGCTTCGTCGTTTCCGACTGCGCCGCCATTGTGGACGTGAGCCAGGGCCACAAGAAGACTCCCGACATCATGCACGCTGCCGCCCTCGCCGTTCAGGCCGGGACTGACCTCTCGTGCAGCACCTGGGCCCCCGGCTTCAACACCCTGGCCGATGCAGTCCGCCAGAAACTGGTCTCCGAGGACTTGATCACGCAGGCAGCCGAGCGGCTCTATACGGCTCGCTTCCAGCTCGGCCTCTTCGACCCGCAAGGCTCCAACCCGCTGGATCGAATTCCCTTTTCTGTCGTTGCATCCGCCGCCAATCGCCAGACCTCCCTCAAGGCCGCCGAAGAGAGCATCGTTCTGCTGAAGAACTCCGGCATCCTGCCTCTGAAAACCGCGCCGGGGCACATCGCCGTCATCGGCCCCACGGCTGACCTGCTGCCCTCGATTCTGGGCAACTACGTCGGCACGCCCCTGCAGCCGGTCACGCCGCTTGATGGCATGATGCGGCACTTCCGCAGCTCGTCCATCCTCTATGCGCAGGGTTCCACGCTGGCCTCCGGCATGAGCGTTCCCGTGCCGCGCACGGCCTTCGGCCTCAACCAGGGCCTCAAAACTGAATTCTTCGCCACCCCCGACTGGACTGGCCGGCCCGTCGCCACTCTGACGCAGCCTGAAGTGCAGTCCGACTGGGGGAATGCGCGGCCCGTGCCTCAACTGGCTACCCACAACTACTCCGTTCGCTGGAGCGGCTCGCTCACCGTCCCCGCCCCCGGCCACTATGTCTTCTCCCTTGAGACCATCGGGGGCTTCCCATACTCGCCAGCCGACAGCTACCGCTTTCTTCTCGATGGCAAGGTGATCTCCGAAGGCAGCCTGCGCATAAACGGCGACCTTTCCACGATGGGCAACTTCAAGGCTGCTCCTGGCGCTTCGCCCAGCGCTCCGCCGCTCATGCGGTTCCCCAAGGTTCCCTTCATCGCGTTCGATTTTGCTGATACCAAGCCCCACGACTTCCGCCTCGAATACTCGCACTCCGGCGATGAGGCCGGCGGCGGCCTCACCCTGGAATGGGAAGCGCCCGCCCAGGCACAGCTCGACGAGGCCGTGGCCCGCGCCAATGAGGCCGATGTCGTGGTTGCCTTCGTAGGGCTCTCGCCGCAGCTTGAGGGCGAGGAACTGCCCATCAAGATCGACGGCTTCACCGGCGGAGACCGCACCAGCCTCGATCTGCCCGCGCCTCAGCAGAAGCTGCTGGAAGCCGTGGCCGCCACCGGCAAGCCGCTCATTGTGGTTTTGCAGAGCGGCAGCGCGGTCGCGCTCAACTGGGCCAACCAGCACGCCGCCGCCGTTCTCACAGCCTGGTATCCCGGCGTCGAAGGCGGCACGGCTATTGCCCGCACCCTGGCCGGACTCAACAATCCCGCCGGCCGCCTGCCCGTCACCTTCTACGCCTCGCTCGACGGCCTGCCCGCCTTCACCGACTACAGCGTCCAGAGCGCAACCAAGGGCCGCACCTACCGCTATTTCACCGGCAAGCCGCTCTGGGGCTTCGGCTACGGGCTGAGCTACTCCAACTTCAAGTACGGCCCCATCACGCTTTCGGCGGAGACGCTGAAGGCCGGCGACCCGATCACCGCTACCGTCACCGTCACCAACACCGGTACGATCAACGGCGATGAGGTGGTCGAAGCCTACCTGAAGACCCCGCAGGCGGACGGGCCGATCCACTCGCTGGCCGGTTTCCAGCGCGTCAACATCAGCACCGGAATGAGCCGTGTAGTCACCCTCACCCTCGATCCCCGCGCGCTGTCCAGCGTGGACGACAAGGGCAACCGCGCGATTCTCGAAGGCAAATACACATTGACGCTGGGCGGAGCGCAGCCCCAGGAAACCGAATCCAAATCCGAAGCCAGCTTCACCGTCACCGGCTCCATGCCCCTTCCCAAATAGCTCCAAAAACACCGCGGGCAGACTCGGATGAGTCTGCCCGCTTTTTTAATGCTTCACTCTTCCTCGCGCCCTCTTACCGCAGCAGCACGCCCGACGAACGGTAGCTTACTCCATCAACCACATTCACGACCTCCGGGAACTTTGTTGATTCGGTCAGAAGCTCGATTGCGCCCTCCCGCAGCAGAACAGTGTCTTCCACCTTGCCGCCCCGCACCGAGGGGTTCCACGCGAAGGCCTGCCGGTCCACAACGACTTCCTTTCCCTCCGGCGTCGCAACCCATTCTCGTTCCCCGTAGCCGGTGGCTCCGCCCAGGTGATGCAACAATTCTTCTCCGGGGAATCCCGCGGCGGCATAGGCATTTTTTCCAACTTCGTACAATTGCTTCGCCGTGGCTCCGGCGCGCGTCGAGTGCAGCAGCGCGGCATTGACCTTGGCCGCCGCTTCAAATCCGTCGGTAAGCGCCTGCGGCATCGGACCAAAATGAACAAAGCGCGTCATGGAAATGCACAGCCCCCACTTGCGCGTGCACAGGTTCACCATTCCAAACTGCTCCAGCCGCTCGCCCCTCGGCAGGGCGTGCTTGTACTTCAGAATCCGGTCATCCACCGCCATCAGCAGCACGGAAGGAAGAATGCCCCTCTGAATCAGGTGCGAAGAGGTGATGGCGCTGATTTCGTATTCCGTCATGCCGGGCTCAAGATGCCGAACCACATCCTCGACAACGCCCGATGTCATGCTTCCCAGCAGGCGATAGCGCTCGATCTCGGTCGGCTGCAACTTGCAGCGCAGCTCCGCTATATCGATGAACTCGCTGTTCTCGTCACAGGTGTCGGCTCCCAGAAGGCCATTCGCAGCCAGAAGATGACGCGCCGCCCGCGCGAAATCCCCATCGCTCCAGGGCACGATAACCGGCTCAAACGGCAACTCTCCGAACTCTTCATCGTGCATCCGCGGCGCTTCATTGTGCGTCGTAATATAAAAGCCGCTGCCGTCGCTGCGCACCAGGACGGAGGCGCTGCCGCCGGCCTCGGATGGAATATTGACGCGCATGTCCACCTGGCCGGCCGTGATCCACGCAACATCCTGATGCTTGTTCAGTAGAACGCCGGCCAGATTATGCTTCGCCATGAACTCGACAAGCTGCTGCTTCTTGACCTTGATTTCATCCTGAACGGGCTGTGAGGCCCGCATTTCCCGAGCCTGCAGTAATAAGTTCATCTTTTCTCCACTCTGCCGCCGGGGTTGAATCGCTCCGGCGATAGCATTTTCACGGATAGTGCAAGGAATGGGCGCCCCACCCTCGCCGCGTTTTTGTTTTTTGCGGCTAGGGTGGAAAACCACGAATTCAACCCTACAGGAACAGTGACAATGCCTAAACAGCTTCTCGAATCCGTTTGAGCGCCGGATAAATCGCCCGGTAAACGGCGTATTGCTTCTGGAGCGTGGCCGAGGACGAAGTGTCGGGTTTGACCGACAACGCCACATGCACGAAGCGCGAGCAGGCTGCATCGACCGAGGGCCACAGGCCCGCGCCCACTCCGGCCAGAATCGCCGCGCCGTGCGCGCCGCCCTGTTCCGCGGCAAGCTTGGAAACCGGCTGTCCGTAAACGTCGGCCTGGATCTGACGCCACAGCGGCGAAATCGCGCCGCCTCCGCCCAGGCGAATGTCGTTCACCGGCACGCCGATCTCCGCGAAGATGGTCAGCGAATCTTTCAGGCTGAATGCCACACCTTCGAGAATGGCCCGGATGATATGGCCGCGGCCATGACTGGCAGCCAGGCCAATCAGCGCGCCGCGCACCTCGGAGTCGAGATGCGGCGTTCTTTCGCCCATCAGGTAAGGCGCCCACAGAACGCCGTCGGCTCCCGCGGGAATCGCGGCAGCTTCCTTCGTAAGGCTGTCGTAAGGATCGCCGGTCGAGCCGGGAAGAGTTCCAAAATTATCGCGGAACCAGCGGAAGGAAAGCCCCGCCGCCTGCGTCACGCCCATCACATGCCAGCGGTTGGGAATGGCGTGGCAAAAGGTGTGCAGGCGTCCGCGCGGATCCAGAAACGGCTGGTCGGTCGCGGCAAAAACAACGCCAGAGGTCCCAATCGTCGCGCTTACGTCGCCGGCCTTCACAATGCCCATGCCAATCGCGCCCGCCGCCTGATCGCCTGCGCCGGCCACAACCGGAGTACCTTCGGCCAGGCCGGTCTCCTGCGCCGCGCTCGCCGTGATTCTGCCCGTGATCTCCGGCGATTCAAAAAGCTGCGGCAGGCAGCTCGCATCCAGATGCGTGGCCTTCAGCATCTCCTGTGACCAGCGGCGATGCGCCACATCCAGCAGCAGCGTGCCCGAGGCATCCGACACGTCCGTCGCCCGCACGCCCGTCATCCGCATCCGGATGTAGTCCTTGGGCAGAAGGAAAGAGCGGAAGCGCTTCCAGATCTCCGGCTCATGGGTGCGAACCCACATCAATTTGGTCAGCGTGAAGTTGGTCAGAGCCGGATTCGAAGTCAGCTCCACAAGCCGCTCTGCTCCGACGGTCTCGTTCAGTACGTCGCACTCTTCCTGCGTACGCTGATCGCACCAGATCAGGGCGGGGCGCAGGACTTCGTTGTTCTCGTCGAGCAGCACAGCGCCGTGCATTTGCCCCGTCAGGCCAACGGCGGCAATCTCCATAGCGGATACATTGTTCTCCCGCATGAGCTTCACAAGCGCTTGCTTGCAAGCCTTCCACCAGTCGTGCGGGTCCTGCTCGGCCCATCCATTGCGGGGCGATGCAAACTGCGCATGTTCACCTGTCGCCGAGGCGAGCACTTCGCCCTTCTCGTCGACCAGAACCGCCCGCGTGCCACCCGTGCCTACATCGATGCCAATGACATATCGGCTCATTGCTGTTCTCTCTTTCCGGCTGCTGAAGCTTGCTGGGTCACTTTCTCATCTAGTCTCTGACCCCCTGAAATTGTACCAACGCTGGCCCCTTATGCCCGAGGTCCCCACGGACAGTCTTTGTCCGTGGGGACCTCGGCATGATTCAGAAACCTGGAAAGCCAGGAACCCTGTGCGAGCGGATAGCGAGCGATTGGCCGCACCGCAGGTGCTACTCTTCCGCCTTCTCGTGGCAGTAGGATTCCCAGCCCAGATAGCGCGTTGCGGCCTCATCCACGGCAGTGGAGACGTCGCTGAAGTTGGCGGCCACATGGTGCTCGAAGCCCTCGCGGCAAATGTACTTCAGCAGCTTCTGCAGCTTGGGAATCTCCACCACGCCCGCGCCGCCAAAGGTTTCCAGCGGATCGTCGGTAAACTTGCCCGCGCCGGTATAGCCGCGAATCACGCCGCGGCGGTCGTCGGTAGAGAAGCGCGCATAACTCATCGCGCCGGCCTTCACGCGGCCCACGCACGTGCCGAATGTGTTGTCCTTGCCCACCGTGCCGGCAATGATCGACTGAAAGTCCATCACGGGAGCCGGGGCGAAAAAGCTCTTCGGCAGGTTCGAGCAGTGGAAGCAGACGCACTTGTTGGGATCAGTGCCGTAGTTGTTGTTCCAGTCCAGCAGCGCCGAGGGCGTTTGGCTGGCCAGGGCCAGCATGTGCATGCTGATCGCGCCGCACACATCCACCTCGCAAGCCGAGGAGGTCAGGTTGTTGCTCATCATGCTCATCAGGGTGCAGGGCACCACGCCGAAGTTTTCTTCCAGCGAATTCCAGCACTGCACGGTCGTAATGCTGACGGCGGTTTCCTTCATCCAGGCGTCGATCACCGCGCCCAGCTTGGCCATCTTCAGCAGCGCTTCGGCGGTAACTCCGCTGGTGCTGACGTAGCTCTTGATTGCGGCCAGCTTCGCCTGCGCGGCGTCGTCCGTGTCCTTCATGCGGTTGATGCGGCCCAAAATCTCCGACAGATCAATCGGCTCGATGGAGATGCCGTTGGTTTCCAGAATGCGCTCGGAGAAGCGAACCGTGTTGAAGGCCGCCGGACGCGCGCCAATCGAGCCGATGCGCAGATTCTTCAGCCCCTTCACGATGCGGCAAACCGCCGAGAACCACTCCAGATCCGCCTTGAACTCCGGCGATGTCAGAGCCTCGGTGTGCAGCGTGGTCAGCGAATACTGAATGCCATACTGCATCATGTTGTTGCAGCAGCTTGTCTTGCCGCAGAAGCTGTCGCGGCGGTCGGCAATCGTCATGTCGTCGGAGCGGTCAGGCGTGGCCTGCACCAGCACCGGCACCTTCAGACCGGAAAGCCGGATGGCGTCCACAATTCCGCGCTCTTCGCCGAAGTTGGGCAGCGTGACGATGATGCCGTCGATCTCTTCGGCGTGCTTCTTGAACAGATCGGCGCAAAGTTGCGACTCAGCGTAGGTCTGCACCGCGCCATGCCTGGATTCCTCCGGGCTCAGCACGATGGCCTGCGCTCCGGCAGCCTCCAGAACGGAGATGATCTCTTCGCGGCCAGTCTTGGCCAGATGGCCGGGGAAGAAGCCGCGAGTGCCTACGATTACGCCAAACGTCATTTTCCTTGATGCTGTCATATTCTCCTGTTCCTCATTACCGCAAATCCTTTAACCGTTGCGGCTCGGGCGAAAGCGCAGCAGGTAGAAAAGGCCAGCCGCCAGCATGAAACCACCCCACCAGAGCGGGGCGTGCAGGTTGGCCAGAACCACGTTGGCCGTATGCCCGGTCACCAGTTCCGATAGCCCATATCCAACGATCATCGTGCCGTAGATGGTGAGCATAACGCCGATGAAAAACCAGATCGAGATTTCCTTGGATTGCATATGCGGCCTCATTAGAAGAAGTAGATGTTGAGAGCGAGGAAGACGACAATCGCAAGCGCCGTCCAGTACCACTCGTTCTTGTAAAAGGGCACCGGCTCTTCCTCCGGCAGTTTGGTGGCGCCGTAGACGACGCCGTTCAATTCAGCCAGCGTCTTCGGCTCGGTGAAGACGCTGACGATGAAGGTGACCAGAATCGAAGTGCAAACCGACCACAGCGCGCGGTACATATCCTCGGCCATCGGCTTGGCGTCTGACGAAAGGGCCACATAGCGCAGCGCAGCGGGGAAAAAGTGGACCCAGGCCCACAGGCCGACCGAGGTCAGCGTGCCAATCAGCAGGCCCCAGAATCCGCCCGCCTTGGTGGCGCGCTTCCAGAACATGCCCATCAGCACCACGCCCAACAGCGGCGAAATGAAGAAGCTGAACAGAGCCTGCACATAATCCATGATGCCCGCCGCGTGCATCACCAGGTAGGCCGCAAAGATGGAGATGATCACGCCCAGAATCGTTGCCCACCGTCCCACCGCGACATAGTGCTTGTCCGTGGCCTTCTTGTTAATCAGCGGCTGATAGATGTCGTAGGTCCAGATGGCGGAGAAGGCGCTGACATTGCCCGCCATGCCGCTCATGAAGCCGGCAATCAGCGCGGTAATGCCGAGGCCGAGCAAACCAGGCCCCAGGTAGCGCACCATCATCAGCGGCAGCACCTCGTTGTAACTGTGCAAGCCGGCGCCCGCGCTGCCCTTGACGATGTTCTCGCCTACCAGATGCATCAGGCTGCCGTCGGCGTTCTGCAGCACCACCAAGCCCAGCAGGCCGGGAAGAATCACGATAAAGGGAACAGCCATTTTGAAGAACGAACCGATCACCGGAGCCATGCGCGCCGAGCGCAGGTTCTTGGCGGCCAGCACGCGCTGCACCACCAGAAAATCCGTGGTCCAGTAACCGAAGCTGATGGCGAAGCCGAGACCGAAGACGATGCCGGTCCAGTGAATGCCCATCGGATTATCGGCAAAGTGGCCCATGCTGCGCCACATATGCGTATAGTCGCCGGCTGGAGTGATGTTGGCGGCGATATTGTGCGCGAGCTTGGCTTTGAATCCATTCCATCCGCCGGCCTCGACCAGGCCCAGAATCGGCACTAGCAGCGCGCCGCCCCAGATCAGCACAAACTGCAAAACCTCATTGAAGATGGCCGAGCGCAAGCCGCCCAGAGCCACATAGGCAGCCACGGCCAGCGAAGAGACAATGATCGAGAAGTTCATGTCCCAGCCCAGCACCACCTTCATCACTTCCGCCATAGCGAACATGTTCACGCCGCTCATCAGAACGGTCATGAAGGCGAAGGAAAACGCGGACACTGTGCGCGCGCCCTCGCCGTAACGCAGTTTGAGGTATCCAGGCACGGAATGCGTCTTGCAGACGTAGTAGAAGGGCATCATCACCATGCCCAGGAAGAGCATGGCCGGAATGGCGCCCACCCAGTACCAGTGCGCCGCAAGAATGCCGTACTGATAGGCCGAGCCCGCCCAGCCCATCAGCTCGAGCGAGCCCAGGTTGGCCGAAACAAAGCTCAATCCAGCGATCCAGGCGGTCATCTCGCGACCGGCCATGAAAAACTCTTCGCTGGTGTTGGCCTTGCTCTTCAGGTAGAAGCCGATCCAGATCACCATCACGAAGTAGATGGCGATTATGGCCATGTCCAGCAGGCTCAAGTGAGCCAGTGAAGGGACGCCGAGCGCGAGGCAGCTTGGCAAAGCTGGCGCTCCAAGAAAGTTCATACAGTTTGCGATCACGATTTCCAACCTCGAACGCTACTGAATTTTATCGCTACCGGTCAGGTCTCCCGGTCGATGCCTTTTGGGTTGTCCAGGGTGTGCAGCACCGGTCCGCGACGGGCAATCCGGAGAAGGGTTCCAGGAATCGCAGTTTGAAAACAAGGCAATTCCACGAACTCACACCAGAAAGCACACGCTTGACCGCTGCCCGGCCCACCAAAAACGAGCCTGTACACCAGGAACTACCCAGCAAACAGCCGAAGTAAACCTTTTCTCAAAACGTGAAATTAGATTCTATTGCCCACACTATTGATCCGGCAACTAGATATTGTCTGGGTGCCCCATCCTTTTCCGCGCCTTTTGCGGAAAAGGGTGGGAAAGCGATGTCACTGTTTTCTTGCCGGGTCAATAGGCTCGCGGCAAGCGAATCTCGCAAATCTTCGCTGGCAGCCGCTCAGAGATCGACCGCGGCGTTGAACAGGAAGCGGCAGGGGGGCAATTTCCGCTTTCCGGTAGAGGACGCCCAGGGGGTTTCCGGCCGCCCGCCCCCAATGCATTTACCATTTGGGCATGGCGCTGGTTGAAGTGGATGCGGTCTGGAAGAGCTACCCGCGGCGGGTGGGGATGCGCACGGAGCAGCACGCCGTCGTCGAGGACGTTTCGCTCTGCATCGAGGCCGGAGAAACGCTGGGTCTGGTGGGCGAGTCGGGTTCTGGCAAGACGACAGTAGCGCGCATGATTCTGGGGCTCACCGAGCCCAGCCGGGGCTTCGTGCGCGTGGACGGCATCGAGGTGGCGCGAGCCTCGCGCGCCGAGTTGCACCGCCTGCGCCGCCAGATGCAGCCCGTCTTTCAGGACCCCTATGGCGCTCTGAATCCGCGCATGAAGGTGCTGGAGATTGTCACCGAGCCGTGGGCGATTCACGGCGGAGACTGCGGCGCGGCTGATCTTCCGGCGTCCATCGCCAGCGAAAACAACGCCCCATCTTTCTGGCGCAAGGGTGGGAAGGCTGGATTGCGCGCCCGCGCCACCGCGCTGCTCCGCGAGGTTGGCCTCGACGAATCTGCGCTCAACCGCTACCCGCACGAGTTCAGCGGCGGCCAGCGGCAGCGCATCAACATTGCCCGCGCGCTGGCCCTCCGGCCAAAGCTGCTGATTCTGGATGAGCCGGTTTCGGCCCTGGATGTGAGCGTGGGAGCGCAGATTATCAACCTGCTGCGGCAGTTGCAGAGCGAGTACGGGCTGACTTATCTCTTCATCTCGCACGCCATGCCGCTGGTGCGCTATCTCTCCACGCGGATCGCGGTGATGGAGCACGGCCGCCTGGTCGAAACCGGCGAGGCCGTCGCCCTCTGCGCCAACCCTCGCGAGGCTTACACACAGCAGCTTCTGGCTGCCACGCCCGAGCTGCCCGCCGGCGTCGCCTGAAAGGAATCGCGTAAATCGCGTAAAAACAAAGAGACCTCCCGGCCCGGCAGCCATCTTCGCGAAGAAAATGGCCGCTGAGCCGGAAGGCCTCCTGATTAACCCAGCGCTACTTGGACTGCGAAGCTGCTGGGGTTGCGGGTACAGCCGGGGCCGGTGCGGCAGCCGGGGCAGCCGGAGCCGCTGGCGCTGCTGGCTTGGGCGCGGTTGCCGGGGCAAGCGCAGTATTCGGAGCCGCCGACGCTGCCGGAGCAGCGGGCTTCGGGGGCATATTCATGCCGGGCATCGGGTGGCCACCGGGCATCGCCATGGGACGAGCAGGCTGTTTGGGCAAGTCGCTCACGTCAACCAGCTCGATGTCGAAGATCAGGTCGGCCTTTTCCGGAATTCCGGGGTGGGCTTCGTCGGGGCCTGGGCGCCCCTTCTCGCCATAAGCCAGCCGCCAGGGGATGAACAGTCGGCGCTGGCCGCCGATCTTCATGCCTTCAAAGCCCTGATCCCAGCCGGGAATCACGCGGCCGAAGCCCTGCGGGAAGGAGATGGGCTGCGCTTCGCCCTGCTGGGGCTTGCCGTCAGGACCCAGCACCGGCTTGCCGTCCTTGTCCCTCATCGGGGGGCGGGGATGGTCGTAGGAGGAGTCGAACTTCCGCCCGTCGGCGGCCAGCCAGCCCGTGTAGTGAACCTTGTACATCTTGTTGGGTTCAGCCACGGCGCCGGTACCGATCTTGATCTCCTGGTAGCGCAGGGTCGCCGTGAAGAGTGTTTTCTTCAGCGTCTTGACCGCTGGAATTCCGGGAGCCGGAACCCCTAAAGGCAGCTTGGCGGCGGTTGCCGCCGGTTTAGCTGCGCTGGCAGTTGCTGGCTTGGCAGCCGTCGTGGCAGGCTTGGCAGCCGGTTTCGCAGGGGTTTGGGCGCTTGCGGCCATGGTGCTGGCCGCCAACAACATAATCAAGGCTGTGTGCTTCATAGCGTTTTCTAACTCCAGATCTTTCTTGTGGGGAGTGTATCAAATGCGCCGGTAATCCTGCATCCGTTCCGCAGCAGCGCCGAGAACTAGCGCTCCACCACTGCATCTATCTGTTAAACCTCGGTTGCCAGAGTGGAAGGCAATGCCGCCCGGCTCCATCATCGCGGCCGCGCGATCACCTATTGATTCGGCAACTAAATACTGTCAGGGTGCCCCATCCTTTTCCGCGCCTTTTGCGGAAAAGGGTGGGAAAGCGATCTCACTTTTTTCTTGCCGGATCAATAGGAACGGCTCCTGCGCAGAGGTGTGCAGCGGGTTTCCTGCTACCGGGGTGGCCTGTCTGGCGCAAAGTGTGGCAAAAATGCCACAGTGTCGAGATAGCCCATTGCGTCTAATCTAACGAAGGCACACGGTGTTCTTGCCGTGCAGAAGGTATTTTTGGCTAATCCTGCGCATTTGGAACAGACGATTGTCGCGCCCCTGGAGTTCAGCGGAGTTGGCCTGCACTCCGGCGCGCCGGTAACCCTGCGCCTGCTGCCCGCGCCGGCCGGGTCGGGCATCGTCTTCCGCCGCACGGATCTGGATAACTTCGAGATTTCCGCAATCGGCCGCAATATAGCCAAAGTCAGCTACGCCACGAGCCTCATGCGGCAAGGCGTTCTGATCTCCACCACCGAGCATCTGCTCTCGGCGCTGGTCGGCATGGGCGTCGACAACGTGATTGCCGAGCTGGACAACCTGGAACTGCCCATCCTGGACGGCAGCGCCCTGCCCTACGTGCAGGCCTTCCTCAGCGTTGGCATCCGCGCCCAGCGCCGCCGCCGAGAGACCGTCCGCGTGTTGCGCCCGGTCGAGGTGCGCGAGGGCAACAAATTCATCGGCGTCTATCCCGGTTCCGGCTACAGCATCCGCTACACCATCGATTTTCCCGCGCCCATCGGCTATCAGACCGCCTGCGTGGACCTGGCCGCTGAGACCTACGGAAAGACCATCGCCCCGGCGCGTACCTTCGGCTACAAAGCCGACGAAATCAAGCTGCGCGACATGGGTCTCATCCGCGGCGCCAGCCCGGAGAGCACCATTATTCTGACCGCGGAGGGGCCGGAAAACGGCCCGCTTCGCTTTCCCGACGAGTATGTGCGCCACAAGATTCTTGATCTGATCGGCGACCTGTCTCTGACCGGCCGCCGCATCGAGGGACACGTCGTGGCAGAGCGCGCCGGCCACGCCATGCACACGGCGCTGGTTTCGCGGCTCATGAAAGACCGCTCGGCCTGGGAGCTGGCCCATGTGCCAGTGGAGACGGCGCCGCCTGAGGACTTCGCCCCGGCCGGCGCGGGCGCCGAGGCAAACATCCCGGCTCTGATGAGCGCCTGACGCTGCAGAAACCAGCAATAGAAAGCCAGAGCAGCCGACCAAGCTCCAAGCAACAGGCAAGAGAAATCCAGAGCAACCGACCAAGTTCCGTGCCCCATCCATTTCACGTTCTTTGTGAAATGGGTGGGAGACCACCAAAGCCCGATTCGTCGTCTACACGTTTCCACAAGACAGGTGCTCCGTGCCCCATCCTTTCCGCTTTTTTCTGCGGAAAGGGTGAGACACAGGCCTATGAATTTCGGCCCTAGTCCCTATTCCCTAGTCCCTGCCTTTTCACTCAAACAGAATGCACATCGGCGCGACCGCCGCGAAGCTCTTTCCCTCTTTGGCCAGCTCCCCGCTCTCGGCATTCCGCCGGAAAACGCTGATCTGGTTCGAGTCCTGGTTGGCCACCAGCATCCAGCGCTCCGTCGGGTCCAGCACAAAGTTGCGCGGAGTCTTCCCGCCGCAGTCGAAGCGCCCGCCCGGCGTCAGCGCGCCGCTCTTCTCATCGGCATGGAAAAGATAGATGGAGTTATTGCCGCGATTGGCAAAGTAAACCGACTTCCCGTCCTTTGAAATCACCGTGTCGCAGCCATGAGTGTCCCCGGTATAACCCGCCGGCAGCAATGCAATGCGCGTCACCAGAGTCAAGCTTCCGTTTGCCTTGCTCCACTCCAGCACGTCCACGGTCGAGTCCAATTCGTTGATGGAATAGGCTGTGTGGCCGTTGGTGTGGAAGTGCAGCGTCCGCGGCCCTGAGCCGGGCCTGGCGTGGTAAGCCCCGGCAGGCGTCAGCATGGCTGTGGCCGCGTTCAGTTTGTATATATGGATGCAATCCATCCCCAGGTCGTTGATGTAAGCGAAGCGGTTGTCCGGCGAGAAGGAAGCGAAGTGCGCATGGGCGCTCTGCTGGCGGTCCTTGTTGGGTCCGTGGCCAATGTAGTGCTCGGTCCAGACAGCGGGGCTCAGCTTGCCCTCGGTCACTAGAAAACTGGCCGCGCTGCCGCCGCCGTAGTCGGCCTCCAGCAGCACGCCTCCCGTATGATCCAGAGCCACATGGCAGGTGCCCGTGCTGGCCGAGTTCTGCGCCGAAACCGGTTGCAGCTTGCCGTTCTCCACGCTGAAGCTGGCAACCTCTCCGGTCGGCTTGCCGTTGAAGCTGTCCACTTCCGACGCAGCGTAGAGAAATTCGCGCTTTGGCGAGAAGGTGATCCAGTCCACATTGGCCAGCCTGGCGGCCACGCCGGCGGGCGTCAGCTCGCCTGTGGCCGGCTCCCAGTCGTAGGCGAGAATGCCGTCCGGCGTGTTGGAACCGACGAAGACCCGTCGCCCGCCCGGCGCGGCAAACAGGGGTTTGGCCAGCGAGGGCGCGGCTGCGGCGGCCAGCATGGCGGCGGAGAGTATCTGCAGAAAATTGCGGCGAGAAAGTTTTTCCATGGCAACAGAGATTTTCGCCGATAGGGCCTAAGCTGCGCCAGAGCGGAACGGTATCGCAAGTTTTCTACAGCATCCTGCGCGATGGAATCGATGGTCGATCTGTCAGCAAGGTTGTGCGCGCAGGTGGGCACCCAAACCGTTGCGAGCGAATAGCGAGCGGATGGCCCCACCGCAGGTGGCTATGTCTTCCACGGATTCAGCAGCTTCACCGGGATTCCCTGCACATCGCGCAGATTCCGGGTGACGAGCGTCAACCCATGCGCCGCCGCGGTGGCCGCCAGCAGGGTATCCACGACCGGCCGTGGGCGCTCTCCGGACCAATCTCCCAAAAGTCGAGCCACCTTTGCGTCGATCGCCAGAATGCGGTCGGCAAAGCTCAATTCCAGCCCCTCCACCCATCCGGCCAGTTGCCGCGCCATCTCCGGGTCTTCCCGCATCTTTTTGGCGATGCCCTTGCGCAGCTCCCCCAGAGTGAGAACGCTGATGTAGAGCGACAGCGCTTCTGAGTTCTGCAAAAACGCAATCACCCCTGCGTCGGCCTTCTTCCTGCGCGTCTCGCTCAGGACGTTGGTGTCCAGCAGATATGCGACCCGTTCGCTCACAGATCAATCTCCCGGCCGATGTCGCGGTCGCGTTCGATCACGAAGCTGTCCACCTTCGGGCCGCCCAGCAGATAGGCCTTCAGGTCCGGCCTGTGGGCCGTAAGAGCGCGGTAATCCTCCATCGATAAGAGAACCGCCCGCTCGGCGCCATGCCGTGTAATGACCTGCGGGCCTTTGCCGTGCGCCTCCTCGATCACTTCGCTCAACCGGGTTTTGGCTTCCTGCACCTGCCAGATGGCCACAATACCTCCTATCCATTTCAACCACTATTATAGTCGTTCGAGTCTGAATTCCTCCACTCAAGCCTCAGTTTACTTTGCTGCGGGCCGAAGGCAGTTGGCCGCACCGCGAGCGCTTGGCCCCACCGCAGGTGGTTCCACCAGTCACATGACGTTCACACTCTGCGTGTGATAGCATCCGGTTTTCAGCAATAGACGCTAGGCGGATACATCCTCCCAGGATTCGCACGGCGCCGGCCCGAGACCCTCCAGATGGATGAGGAAGACGGCAGACCGGGACACGTGGCCCATAAATCCGGCCACCTGAACGCCCTCAGTGGCGTTCCTGCGGTTTCTTTGTGTTCCCCTTGTCCCATCCCACTCATTCTGAAAATCCCCCGTAAAAAGCTATTGGCGATTGTTTTATCAACCGAACTCTCGCGCCTTTTTTCTGGCGCGGGCCAGCCGAAGGCCGTTGACCCCACCAGAGGTGGTCAGTCCCGCCCCAGGGGGGCAAGTCTGCAATTCCAAGGAGAAACGCCATGAAAACCTACCAGGGAAGTGAGATCCGCAACGTAGCTGTAGTGGGGCATGCGCATAGTGGCAAGACCACTCTGATCGCCGCTCTGCTGCATGCCTCGAAAATGACCCCAACCCAGGGCCGTGTGCAAGATGGCACGGCTGTAACCGCCTATGACGAGGAAGAGATAGCCCGCGGCGCAACCATGCAGAACGCGGTCGCCTTTGCCGAGTGGCAGGGCGTGAAAATCAACTTTATCGACACCCCCGGCTTCCACATGTTCAACCACGAGGCCCGTGCGGCCATGTTGCCCGTGGAAGCGGCGGTCGTGCTGGTGAACTCCCAGCATGGCGCCGAGCCGGTGACCGAGCGCGTATGGAGATATGCCGAAGAGGCCATGCTCCCCCGCATCGTCGTGGTCAACCAAATGGACCATCCCAAGGCCGGCGGAAAAGAAGGGCTCAGCGCCCTGGTCGACGACCTGGCCGAACGCTGGGGCCGCGGTTGCCTGCCCATCCAGCTTCCCATCTCCGACGCCGAAGGCTTTCACGGCGTGGTGGACCTGGTGACCATGGAGGCCTGCTACTACACCGCCGGCGGCGACGGCCGCGCCAAAATCTCCACCGAGATTCCCGCCAGCCTGGCTGCCGACGCCAAGACCCGCCACGAGGCGCTGGTCGAGCTGGTGGCCGAGGGCAAGGACGACCTGATGGAGGAGTACTTCGACAAGGGCACCATCCCCCTCGAGCATCTGACCGCCGCGCTGCATGAAGCCGTCGACGAGGGACGCATCTTCCCGATCCTCTTCGCCAGCGGCCTGGCCAACATGGCAACCGACCGCCTCCTCGACTTCATCAAGACCTATGCCCCCGCGCCCACCGAGCGCGCGCCCTTTGCCGTCCACACCCCGGCGATTGATATCACGGCGCCCAAGGAAGGCGAGGAAGCCGATCCCGGCAACGCCCTGCGCAAGGTCGCCGACAGCGAGCCGATGGCGATGCTGGTCTTCAAGACCATGACCGATCCATTCGCCGGCCGCATCAGCTTCTTCAAGGTCATCAGCGGCGTTGTCAAGAATGATGCCACGGTGGAGAACTACACCCGCCGCGGCCAGGAGCGCTTGGCTCACCTTTCCGTCATGCAGGGCCGCAAGGCCGTCGAGGTTCCCGAACTGCACGCTGGCGACCTGGGCGCCGTGGCCAAGCTGCGCGACGCCTTCACCGGCAACACGCTGGGCCAGAAGGGCGGCGAAATTCAGATCGATCTCTATCCCGTGCCAGAGCCGGCCATGACCTACGCCATCGAGCCCAAAACCCGCGGCGACGAAGACAAGCTCGCCCCGGCCATTCACAAGCTCATGGAAGAGGATCTGCTCATCCGCTTCTTCCGCGATCCGCAGACCAATGAATTCCTCATCGCCGGCGCCGGCCAGCCCCACATCGAGGCCATCGTCAACCGCCTCAAAAAGCGCTACCACGCTGAAGTCACCCTCAAGTCGCCCAAGGTGCCCTACCTCGAAACCATCCGCGCCAAGGGCGAAGCCCAGGGCCGCCACAAGAAGCAGTCCGGCGGCCACGGCCAGTTTGGCGACTGCAAAATCCGCATGGAGCCCATGCCCCGCGGCGGCGGCTTCGTCTTCGGCAACGAAGTCTTCGGCGGAGCCATCCCGCGGAACTTCATCCCCGCTATCGAGAAAGGTATCGTCGAGTCGGCCGCCCGCGGCTTCCTTGCCGGCTACCCCGTCGTCGATTTCAAGGCCACCGTCTTCGACGGCAGTTATCACGACGTTGACTCCAACGAAATGTCCTTCAAGACCGCTGGCCGCCTCGCCTTCAAAAAGGCTATGGAGCTCTGCAAGCCCTGCCTCCTCGAGCCCGTCATGAAGGTCGAAATCGAAGCTCCCGACGAGTTTGCTGGAGCTCTCATGGGCGACCTCAACTCGCGCCGTGGCCGCGTCGGCGGAATGGACTCCAAAGGCCGGACAACAATTATCAACGCCCAGGTTCCCATGGCCGAAATGCTGACCTATGGAACCCAGCTAACTTCCATGACTCAGGGCAAAGGCAGTTACCACATGGAAGTTGACCACTACGACATCGTCCCGCAGCTAGTCGCCGAAAAAATCCTCGCCAACGCCAAACGCCCCGTGGACGAAGAGGAAGAATAGCACCTGCGGTGCGGCCAGCCGCTCGCTATCCGCTCGCACAGGGTTCGTGCTCTCCTAGGTCTCAAAACATCGAGACCTGGGAGACCCGGCCTCACAAACCTCCCAAGGCAGCGCCAATTCAAAGCAGCACCAACCTCCAAAAGTAGCGCCGGCCTCCCGGCCGGCTGTAGCGTGGACGTCCCCGTCCACGCTCGTGTAACCGGAGTAAAATCGCGCCATGGCGCAAGAAGATTCTTCCGCACACCTTCACGGCGCAGTGCAGCCGCGTTACGGCGAAGTCCACATTCGCAATCGCGGCCGCCTTCCTCATTGGGAAAAAGAAGAAGGTCTTTACTTCATCACTTTTCATCTCGCTGACTCGCTCCCCCATTCCGTGCTTGCCCAAATCGCTGCACGACAGCACATCCTGGAAGCAGCCAAAGATAAGAATGCCAATTTGCTTCCCGAGCAGAAAGCATTGCTCGCCGGTTATAGCCACACGCGTATCGAAGAGTACTTCGACCGCGGCGCTGGCTCGTGCCCGTTCCTCGACATGCGCATCGCAGGAGCTATGGCCGCAGCCTTGCGCTTCAAGGAGGGAAAGCACTATAGGCTTCTCTCCTGGTGCATTATGCCCAACCACGTTCACGTTGTGGTGAGACTCTTCCCAGGCCAGGAGCTTGCGAAGATCGTCAAAGGCTGGAAGAACTTTTCTGCAAAAGCCGCAAACCAGGCACTCGGACGAAAGGGGCGATTCTGGCAGAGAGAGTATTACGACCGCCTGCTCCGCAATGGAGACGAACGCGACCGCGCCATCAGGTACATCGTCGAAAACCCCGCCAACGCGGGATTGAAGAACTGGGCTTGGGTTTGGAGCGCGGGCTGGGAAGCCCGCACTACAGCCGGCCAGGAGGCCGGCGCTACAAGTTCGTAGCTTCCCGGTGGCCCGCGAGCGCCCCGCCTTCGGCACTCCTGAGCGAAGCACAACAATGGGGCCCCAGATTCCTCGAATTTGAGAACTTGGAATGCACGGCCGCTAAGCAGAAACGTAGCGCCTACCTCCCGAAGCAGCGAAAAGTAGCGCCGGCCTCCCGGCCGGCTGTAGCGCGGACGTCCTCGTCCGCGCCAGTCCGAAGCTGGATTTCTCATGGAGTTTTTCTGTATCCAATGGATATTTAGTGCTCCAGACGGACAGAGCGTGGGTCGGTAGACCCACGCTACAGCCGGCCGGGAGGCCGGCGCTACAGCACTATTGGCAGACAGCCCACCCCTGACCCGCCTATAAAGAATGGGTGCCCCATCCTTGCGAGTTGTTTCTCTCGCAAGGATGGGAGACCACGAACCCCATGCGAGCGGATAGCGAGCCGCCAGCCCCACCGCAGGTGGTCAGCCAGCCAAAGCCTCCACCACCGCCTCAGGATGCCGTGCAATCACCGTCAGATAGGCCCGAGCGGCGCGGTCCGGATGCCGGCGGCCCTGCTCCCAATCCTGCAACGCGCGCGGGTCCAGCGCAAACCGCCGCGCAAACTCCGTCCTGCTCAGTCCGGTCTCGGCTCGCACTGCTCGCACATCCACATCCAGCGGCAGGGGGAACTCTCGCACCGCCGCGGGTTTCGCTTCACCCTGCGCGATTGCGGCAGCCTCGCGCATCGCCTCCACAAACTCGTCTGCAACATTCTTCCGCTTCATGGCTTGATCCTCCGCACCTTTGCCGCCGCCTTGATCGTAGCGGCGAAGCCCGCAACCTCTCGTTTTTGCTCCGGCGACAGGTTCGCCTGCTCGTTCTTGGCGTAGAGAAAAATCGCGTAAAGCGGGTTCTCCTCATCGAAGAAGTAGTAAATCACCCTCACTCCGCCGGATTTTCCCTTGCCCCGTGCCGCAAATCGCACCTTGCGCACCCCGCCTGTGCCCGGAATCTCGTCCCCGGATTGCGGATGGAGCGCAAGGTAAAACAGCAACTCCTCATGCTCTTCAGCGGAAAGCAGCTTCTCTGCCCTTCGGGCAAAGGCGCTGGTTTCGACGACTGTCAGCAGGGGTACGTTCACCAGAGGATTATGCGGCATTGCCGCACTGAAGTCAAGTGCGCGGGTTGGATGGCCCTACCCTTGATGAGCTGGTAAAGACACGTTTGCCCCAACTCCGCGAATCCGGACCTGGGGCAACCATGTTTGGGGCACAGCTAGAGCGGGGACTCTCCTACGCGTGGCCGGCTAGTCCTCTCCCGTCAGGGACGGGCTAACGGACCGCGCGGGATATTCTCATCGGGCCGCGAATCGTGTACCGTGCCCGGATGAATCACCGAGGCGCCACAATCAGCGTGGCCGCACAGGCACAGGATCTCCGTTCTGCTTCCCATGCCCTCGCAGTGGTCGCTGCAGTATTTCTTCTTTTCGGGGGCAAGGCAGGTGCAGGCCATATTAGCGCATTTCTTTGGGCCAAACATAGTCCTCCTTTGTCGGTTCACCCCGAGTCGTTTTGCTTCGGGGCAATTGGTAGTAAGATGCCGGAACCGACGCAGAGATAGTAGCGCAACCGGCGAACACATACGAGCAAAATCGGAGGGATCATTTGGAACACGGCGCAAGGCCAGCCGACGGGCCGGCCAAATCACCTTGGGTTTCAGGTCATTCTCACCGCAAACCCGGCCGCCGCCCGCAAAGCCCGCTCAAACCGGCTCAGGCCTCAACAGCCGCCTGGGAGCCAGAAACACCCGCCAGAAAGCCCGAACGACCACGCCCGCCTGAAGCCCGCTATTCCGACACAAAGTGCGCAATTCGCTCGGCAACCGCCTCGGGAGCCAGGCGCATGGCCATGTGGCCTTGTCCTTGCAGCGTCGAAACCCGCACGTTGGGCAAGGTCTGCTGCAGCGCGCGAGTCGTGCCCTGGAAGGGGCATTCCGGGCTCTCGCTGCCTCTCAGCAACAAGGTGGGAGTCGTGAACTGGCGGAAGGCGGAAAGATCGTTTCCCAGCGCGTCCATGGCCTCCAGCTCGCGGGTCCAGCTCGTCACAATCCCGCGCATGTGCGCCCAGGCTCTTGAAGAGCGCGTTTCGGCCACGACCGACGAGGACAGGCCGATAAACCTCTCCATGCCGATCGCCAGCGCCAGGTCCAGGTCGCCCGTGGCCAGCGCCTGCTTGAAGGGCAGCAGATTCGCTCCAGCCACCGGCCTGCCGAAGGGATAAGGCGCCTCATACAGCACCAGCCGCCGCACGGTCGAAAGCGCCGCGGCTCCCAGCGAGCAGGCCGCTCCAAAGGAATGGCCCACCAGGCAGGCCTCCGGGCCCACGCTCTCCAGAATGGCGGCAATGTCTTCGTACTCATTCCGGATGGAGTACTCGGAGGTGATATTGCGGCTGCTGCCCCGTCCGCGCCGGTCCATCAGGATGCAGGTATAGTGCGGCGAGAGAATGCGCGCGACCTTCTTCCAGTCGCGGTGGTCAGAGATGCTGCCGTGCACAAATACCAGCGTGGGCCCGCTTCCCACCCGGAAGAATCCAATGGGCGTTCCGTCCTTCGACAGAACAGAACCCTCCACCACTGTGCTCTGGATGCTTTTGCCAGTTGTCGTTGTCATCATTTCTCTATCTATATGGTAAACACTTTTCGTCCCGCCACGCGAACTGGCGCCCTTCCAGGCCAGCGGGGAGCACCGCCGTTCGTCGCTCCCCCCGGCGCAGGCCTACCACTTCGTTGGCGAAATGAGAGGCGCAGGCTCCTTGTGCATCTCATCGGTGAAAAACTTGCCCGCGCCGGTCAGCTCGAAGGTATCCCATGAGGAGATCATTGTCGGTCCCCATTCCGGATCGAAGCACCAAACCGTCCAGCTGATGCCCCTGGATTCGAGGAAGCTTGTAATCTCGTTGGCATACTTGGCGTTTTCTTCCTTGGAGCCGTAATCGGAGCTGAAGCCGATCTCGGTTGCAATGATCGGGTACTTTTCGGCGGCAAAGCCGAAGTCCTCTTCCCACTTGGGCGGCCACGGCTGCGTCCTCTTGTTGGGATAGGGATGCGTAACGTATCCAATGCGCTCCGCCCGGACGGGATTGTCGCGCAGCGGAGTCAGATCGTAGGCCCAGTCGAGGCCGGCCACCAGCGGAATGGTCTCCTTGTCGTTACTGCGGATCACCGAAATCATGTTTTCGTTGATCTGGCGCCATTCGTCCCACGACATCGGTCCCAGTTGGCCGTTAAAGAGCGTCGGCTCATTGAACAGCTCGAAGAACGCAACTGTGTGATTGCCGCTGAAGTGTGCGGCCATCACGCGCCAGAAGTTCAGCGTCTCCGGCAGGCTTGTCTCATACATCGGGTCTTGAAACATGCCCAGCTTGAGGTTGCCAATCGAGTGCCAGTCGATGTCGACATACAGGCCCAGATCGGTGGACCACTGCACCGCCTGATCCAGCAGCGCCAGGTAATTCTTGGTTCCGCGCCCCCGCCACGCCACCGGGTGAACGGGAATGCGAACCACCGTGGCTCCGGTCTCTTTGACTTTGACAAAAAGGTCCTTGTTCCAGTGCCCCTGGCTCTCAATCTTGTCGGGATCGGCGATGTTGACGCCACGGAAGAGAACCGGCTTGCCGTCGGGATCGACGAACCGGTTGCCCTTGACGGAGATCAGCGGCAGCTTCTTCGCGTCCGGGCTGTTCAGAGGCCGCGTCTGATACGCCGAGTGCCACCAATCGTTCACTTTCTTTGTCCCGGCAGCCGGGTTCGCAGTCTGTGCAAGCGCGCTCAAACCACACGAAATGGCGATAACGGCAACGGCAGAAATGAATCTCTTCATGATGTTCGATTCCTTTGTGCAGATCAGGGTGATTACGGATTTTTGGGGTCCGGGAAAGCGTTGATAGAACCCCTTATCCTAGCCTCCGGCAAGCAGCCTTGTCGATTTCGCCATTGGCGGGCCGCACGTCTGCCAAAGTGCCTTCTCATCCTGACGCATACGGAGGTCTCGGAGCCTGCCCTGGGTCTAGGTTTCTGACAGCTTGAAGTTGTGCCAACAATGGGTGCCCCAGGTCCCGATTTTGGGACCTGGGAAAGCACGAACTTGAGGTACAAAATTATGCTGTCAGAGAGCTACGCCTTCTTGCCCGCCTTGCCAGAGCGGCAGAGTTCCTTCCAGTCCTTCTCGGTCTGGTCGGCGTAGAGAGAGCCGAACTTGGCCAGTGCCTGGGCAAAACCGTCGCCGCTGCCGATGTAGCCGGTCAGAATCAGCGGGTCGCCAGAGCGTGCGTGGCCGCGCGCCAGCAGCTCGCCGCAAACCTCTGCGTAGGCCTCCAGGCCGCTTCCGGCCAGGTCTTCCAACTCAACGGAACCCTTGTGGTCGTTCAGTTGGCGGACCAGGTAGTCGCGCCCGCCAAAGTGCGTCCAGCCCAGAAAGGGGTCGGACTGCATCTGCATCGCGTGCTGCCCCTCGGCGGCGCGCTGGCCGTTGTGGTGCGGTGGCTGCGCGTCGGGCAGATAATGCGCGTAGCCAGAGGCTGTCTCCTCCTTGACTTGCAAAAACAGCGGATCGTTCGGCCCGTTGCCTTCCAGATAGACGCAGTAGTCGCGCAGCCCCACCGAGCCTGTGCCGACAACCTTGAAAGCCACATCCACCGGCCTGTAAAACGACAAAAGGTGCTGCCGCTGCGGCTCCAGCATCTGCCGGTAAGTGCCAAGCGCGCCCACCACGGCCTCTGCCTGCCTCCCAGTGACGCGGGTCAGGATGGGCTTCTCCTCCTTGAAAAGCCGCGGCCCGGAGCTGCTCGATTTCCGTGCCCCATCCATTTCGCGCTCTTTGCGAAATGGGTGGGAGACCAATCCCCCACGAACAGCCCGTGAACCCGCCTCACTCTTCTCCTCCCCACCCTCCGTCAGTCGCTCCAGCGTGTGCTGCGGCGTGGAGCGCTCGGCCTTCAGCAGGGCGTCGTGGATGGGCGCAACAGAGCCCAGCCGGTGAACCTGGAAGCGGTTCACTTCGATCAGCGGCATCCGGGCAAAGGCGCGCATCTGTGTGGCGTAGCGCTCAAGGCACTTTTCCACGGCCTGCCGCGCCGAGGCTTCCTTGTGCCCGGCGGCGCGTCCGGCCACAACCAGCGACGCGGCCATCCGCTTCAGGTCCCACTCGAAGGGCCCGCGGATCGTCTCGTCGAAGTCGTTGATGTCGAAGACCAGCCGTCCGTCGGGCGCGGCAAAGGCGCCCAGGTTGCGCACATGCGCGTCGCCGCAGAGCTGGGCCACAATGCCGGTCGAGGGCAGCAGCCCCAGGTCTGCGGCCATCACCGGCACCGCGCCGCGAAAGTAGCCGAAGGGCGACTCAGCCATGAGTTTGTACTTCAGTTGGACGAGCGCCGGCACGCGCCCCTGCATCGACCGGGCCAGCAGTTCCAGCGCGGGAGTCTTGCGCGCCTTGGGTTTCAGTTCGTCATGTTGCAGCCGGCCCACCTGCTTGCGCCGTGCCTGGCCCAGTTTGCGCCGTTCTTGCGGAGTTACCCATTGCATGACCCGGAAGATACACCGCAGAGCCAAGCCGCGCAAGCCCGCCGCCACTCCACCTTCCAAATTGCCCTTCACCGCCCACAACCCGTGAAAGACAGGTTTCTATGCCGGTCGCGGACTTCGATGAGTGAATAGGCGATTTTGCGTAAACCGAAGGGAAAAATCACTCCTAATTTACGTATCTCTTGTTTCATGTATAAGATATGGGCTGGATGCTCTTTGTCTGAGTGTGCATACGCGGTCTAAACGTTGGTTTAGATTTGTACAGCCTCACTTTTTGGGTCAACACTTACCCCTTGTGGAACATAGCTAACCCGTGAAACGCGAGTAGCATATTGACAGAAAGCAAGAATGGAGATTGTCCGTGAAAGTTAAGAGACTCTGCCTATTGTTGTGCGCTTCTGCGGTCTCGGTGATGGCTCTCTGCGGCGGTGCGCTGCGGGCATGGGCCGCACCTGGGGCAACCACCACCACTATGGCGGTCACATCGGGGGGAAGCGCCGTAACAATGGTCACATCGGGAAGCGTGGTGACACTGACCGCTACGGTGACGGCTGCCGGCACGGCGGTGACCGTCGGGCAGGTGAACTTCTGTGACGCTACGGCGAAATCCTGCACAGACATTCATTTACTTGGCATGGCCCAAATAACAAAGTCTGGAACAGCCGCAATCAAATTCGGGCCGGGCATCGGCAGCCACAGCTACAAGGCGGTCTTTCTGGGGACACCCAACGGTACCTTGAATGCCACGGCCAGCACCTCCGGCACCGCAGCGTTGACGGTGACTGGGATCTATCCGACAGAGACCACAATTGCGCAGAGCGGCAGTGTGGGTAACTACACGCTGACAGCGACGGTGAGCGGCGCGGGCAGCACGGTGCCCACGGGGACGGTCTCGTTCCTCGATGCCAGCAACGGAGATGCGGTACTGGGGACGGCAGCCCTAACGGCGGGCACGGCAGGGCTCAGCTTTTTGAACGTGAGCGAGACCCTAGGCGGGCCAGTCGCGGTGGGCGACTTCAACGGGGACGGCATCCCGGATATTTTCTTGGTGCAATGTACCTTTGGAATGACTGGTGCCTGTCGGCAGTGGGCAACGACGGTGCTACTGGGCAACGGGGACGGAACCTTCACGGCCACCTCGGCTTCCCCCTTCCCCTACGGTCCCCATGCTATTGCGGTGGGCGACTTCAACGGCGACGGCATTCTGGACCTGGCCGTAGCAAACGCCGGCAGCAATGATGTGACGATTTTGCGAGGCAACGGAGACGGCACGTTTACAGCTACAGCAACCAGTCCTCCAACGGGGACCGACCCATATTCCATTGCGGTAGGCGATTTCAACGGGGACGGCATCCCAGACCTGGCCGTAGCAAACGCCGGCAGCAATGATGTGACGATTTTGCTAGGCAACGGAGACGGCACGTTTACAGCTACAGCAACCAGTCCTCCAACGGGAACCGACCCATATTCCATTGCGGTAGGCGATTTCAACGGGGACGGCATCCCAGACCTGGCCGTGATGAACTCCAGCCAAAACACCGTGTCGGTGCTGCTAGGCAACGGGGATGGCACCTTTATGCCGGCCCCTCCTTTGGTGGTGGGTAGTTATCCCGGCGGCATTGCAGTGGGCGATTTCAACGGGGACGGCATCCCAGACCTGGCCGTAGCAAACGTCGGCAGCAATGATGTGACGATTTTTCTAGGCAACGGAAACGGCACGTTTACAGCTACAGCAACCAGTCCTCCAACGGGAACCTACCCATATTCCATTGCGGTAGGCGATTTCAACGGGGACGGCAAAACAGACCTTGCTGTTGCCAATTATGTTAGCAGCACAATCAGTGTGCTCCTCGGCAATGGAGACGGAACGTTTTCGGCTACTGCAACCAGTCCTAAGATCGAAATCTGCATGAGTTGCTCCTTTGCCATTGCGGTCGGCGACTTCAACGGGGACGGCCTTTCCGATTTGGTCGTTTCCGAGGATAGTGAATATTCGTATTCAGAGGTGTTTCTCGCGAGTACCCAGTCCGCAAACGCCACCGCTAATGGAATCGCCGTGCCGGTAGCCACGGTAACCCAGAATGTATTGTCAAGTTACGCTGGCGACAGCAATTATGAGACCAGCACCTCCGGCACAATCAGCCTGAGCGCAGCGCAAGGTACACCGATAGTGAGCTTGAATGCGTCGCCGAACCCGGCGATATACGGCGCATCGGTGACCTTGACGGCAACAGTTACCGGAACGGGACTCACACCCACCGGCACGGTGTATTTCTATGCTGGCAGTAAGCAGTTAGGCACGGTTGCGTTGAACAGTAGCGGTGTCGCTACATATATGACCAGTAGCCTCACAGCGGGCCAGGACAGCATTACGGTATACTACGGGGGCGATACAAACTATCTCGCAGCGACCTCGCAGGCGTTCATCCTGCCGGTATATGGCGCACTCACGCCCACGGTGACGGTGACGCCGTCCTCATCGAGCATCACGTCAGCGCAAGCATTGACGGTGACGGTAGCCGTCAGCGGCGGAAGCGGCAACCCAACGCCTACCGGTTCGGTGACGCTCTCGGGAGGCGGCTACACCTCTCCGGCAACTACCCTCAGCAGTGGCAGCGCCTCCATCAGCATCCCAGCCGGGTCGCTGGCCACGGGCAGCGATACGCTGACGGTCAGTTACACGCCCGACTCCAGCAGTTCTTCTACTTACAACACGGCCACGGGCACCTCTTCGGCGGTGACGGTGACCCAAGCGAAGACCACGCCCACCATCACCTGGGCGACACCGGCGGCCATCATCTATGGCACGGCGCTGAGCGCAACACAGTTTAATGCCACCTCGCCCGTCGCAGGAACGTTTGCCTACACCCCAGCCGCTGGAGCAGTGCTGCCTGCCGGAACGCAGACGCTTTCCGTGACCTTCACGCCAACCGACAGCGCTGACTACACGACCGCCACACAGACGGTTTCGCTGACGGTGAACAAGGCTCCGCTGTCGGTGACGGCGAATAACCAGTCAATGACCTATGGCGGCACGGTGCCCACGCTGACCGGCACGTTGAGCGGCGTGATGGCCGGCGACGGCATCACGGCAGCGTATACGACCACGGGAACGTCGGCCTCGGCGGCTGGTTCGTATCCCATCAAGGCAACGCTGAACGATCCGAACACGAAGCTCTCCAACTATACGGTAACCAATACTTCGGGCTTGCTGACCATCGGCGCGGCCACGCCAACCATCACCTGGGCCACGCCGGCCGCGATCACCTACGGCACGGCGCTGAGCGCAGCGCAGTTGGATGCGACGGCATCCGTTCCGGGAAATTTTGTCTATACGCCTGCGGCGGGCACGGTGCCGGCAGCGGGTAACGACACACTCTCTGTCACCTTTACCCCAGCCAACACGGCTGATTACACGACCGCAACGGCAACGGTGACGTTGACGGTTAATATTCCAAATAATCCTGTACCGGTCATCGGAGGTCTGTCTCCAGCCTTTACCAGCGCTGGTGGGGCGGCTTTTACGCTGACCGTCAACGGAACCGGCTTCATCAATGGCTCGACGGTCTATTGGGGCACGACGGCGCTCACTACAACTTACGCCAGCGCGACGCAATTGACGGCAGCGGTGACGGCGGCGGAGATTACCAGCGCGGGCGTCACGCAGATTACCGTGCAGACGCCCGCTCCCGGCGGCGGAACTTCCAATGCTTTGCAGTTTGAAGTAGATTCCACTGGATCGGGATCGACTGCGCCGACACTGACGGCTGTCACAGCGACGGTCACCGCCGGCTCACCGGCGAGTTATACGGTCAGCCTGCCATCCACTGTGGAGAGCGCGACGGTGAGCTGCCTGAATCTGCCCACCGGAGCGGCGTGCAGCTACGCCTCCGGCACAGTGACGATCACCACCAGCACGTCTACGCCCAAGGGGACGTACCAGATCACGGTGATCTTTACGGAGACGGTGAGCGGCGCGGCTTCCAGTTGGATTCTGCTGCCGATTCTGCTGCTTCCTCTGGTGATTCTACGCAAGCGGCTCTTGGCGCGGGGCGCATGGGTGACGGCTTGCCTGGGGCTGGTTCTGCTGGCCGGAGCTGCTTTCTGCGTGACTGGCTGCGGCGGCGGAGGTGGAAGCAACACCACGCCCCCCCCGCCGCAGACTCACCAGGTGGTGAGTTCGGGATCAGTTAGCCTCACGATCCAGTAGGCATGCCTCAAGAAGTCGAGCATAGGGACGAAATAGCGTATTCTCCGTTTCGTCCCTATCGTTTGAGAGATTCCTTCTGCAAGTATTCTTTTGAGATGTCGCTACGGCCAGGGGTTCTAACGCCCCAATTTTTTTACTAGAGACCCAAACCAAAATCTTCTCCTTGCTCCTGTTTCGGCGCAATCTCCCGCTGCGGCGTGACAGCCTGCTCCTGCGTCTGTTCTGGCTTCATCTCCGGCGCGTGGGCGCTGCTGTGCGATACATCTTGCCCCAGCGCCGCGCCCAGCTTCTCGCGATCATTGGTGAAGATTTGCGCGTCGTATGCGCCGCGCGAAACGGCAACGTAGGCCATGCGGTTGTTGAGCAGGTCTTTGGCTCCCAGCTCGGTATCCGCGTGAACAGTAATTCTGGGTTTACGATAACAGCCCCGTGCGCTCATTGATCCCTTTCTTAGACCTTTTTCATCCCCATTCGAATACTCTCCCGCCCGCCACCCCGCAAGCCATCCCATCTCCCGCATCCGCGCCCCCGCGCCAGTGAAGTACCCAAGTGCATGATTAGCCGGATGTTATGCTCTCCAGAACAATTCCTCAAAGATCCCCCCCCAAAAAATACTTGACACCGTACACTGTATTACGTACAGTATGTGAAGTACAGTGTACGAGGTACAGCATGACCGTCACCGACAACGTCTTTGAGAACCTTCGCCTGGAATTGCGCCGCGGCTGCCTCACCTTGGCCGTGCTGGCGCAGCTTCGCCAGGAGCATTACGGTTACACGCTGCGCAAGGCCCTGGCCGAGCGCGGCCTGGAAATTGACGAAAGCACGCTCTATCCGCTGCTGCGCCGCCTGGAAACCCAGGGGCTGCTGGCCAGCGAATGGCGCGAGGAAGACAAGCGCAACAAGCGGTTCTACCACCTCTCCAGCGACGGCCAGCGGATCTTCGGCCAGTTGCTCGGCGAGTGGCGGGCCATCAACGCATCCATCGACAACATTCTGTAAATCCTAAGGAAATCGCCATGGAACTTCTCGATCGTTACCTGCAAGCCGTGAAAAAGCACATGCCCTGGAAGCGGCAGGACGACATCATCGCCGAACTCCGGGCCAACCTCGAGGCGCAGCTTGAGGACAAAGAGGCCGCGCTGGGCCGCCCGCTCTCGACAGGCGAAACAGAGGACTGGCTCCGGCAAATCGGGCCGCCGATGCGCGTGGCCGCGCGTTATCAGCCGCAGCAGTTCCTGATCGGGCCGGCTCTCTTCCCCACCTACTGGTTCGTTTTGCGGCTGGCCTTCCTGTGGTCCATGATCATCTACGCGATTGTTAGCGCGTTGCAGATTGCCACGCAGACCCCGAACGGGGCCGCCGTTTTGGAAGCGGTGCTTCGCGTGCCGGCCATTCTCATGCAGGTCGCCGCCTGGGTCACGCTCATCTTTGCCGTCATCGAGTTCGCCGCCACGCATTATCCGGAGAAGTGTCCGGAAATTGCCGGCGTCACGGCCGATTGGTCGCCCGGCACACTGCCTCCTCTGGAAAAGGAAGAGGCCGGCGGAAAGAAGCCGCGCAGCTTCGCCCATGCTGTCGCCGAAGAGGTTTTCGGCTTCCTCTTCCTGATTTGGCTCTTGCTGGTCCCCCATTATCCCTACCTGCTGCTGGGGCCGGGAGCCTTCTATCTGCCTGTTTCGCCCTTCCAACTGGCGCCCTTCTGGGTCGCCTTCTACTGGGCAGTGGTCGCGCTGAATGTGTTGCAACTGGCCTGGCGCTCGGTGGACCTGGCTCGTGGGGTGTGGCAGAACTCGCGGCGCTTGCAGCATATCGTGATGAGCGCCTTCGGCCTGATTCCGCTGGGGCTGCTCGTCAACGTCCGCGATCAGGTATTTGTCACGCTCAAGCATCCCGCGCTGGACCTGGCGCGCTATGGCGCGGCAGTGGACTCGATCAACAAGTCGATCCACCTGAGCGCGCTGCTTCTCTGCGCCATCGCCGTTCTCAGCCTGGCCTGGGAGATTGGGCAGATGAGTATGGATGCCTATCGCAAGCGCGCGGCGGCGTTGCGGTAAACGGCGCACAGAAAACCGCTGATCTAAACCAGCGCATCCGCCCCCGCGCGCTGGTTTAGACTTCTCGTTGGAAGCCCATTCTTTTTCGCACACAGCCTGCAAGGCAATGGCCGTGCTCCGCTCCTGGAGGAGTTTATCTTGACCCGCAGAACCGCCCTCTTGCTCTTCAGCTTTTTTGCCTTTTCCCTTGCAACTCTTCCCCTGGCCAGCCAGGCGCAGCAGAAGCCTCTGACGGTGGAGGCGATCTTTGCCCATGGACCGCTGATTGGGCATCCGCCCGACGAACTGAGCTGGTCGCCGGACGCGAAGCACCTGACCTATATGGACGGCGGCGCGCTGATAGACATGGACCCCGCGACAGGCAAGGCGCATGTGCTGGTAAGCCGCGCCGCGCTGGCTTCCATGACGGCAGGGAAAGACACCGAGACGGACCGCGACCATCGCGAACGCTACAAGCAGCCCAGCTACCTGTGGGCGCCGGATTCAGCCCATTTGCTCTTCGACAGAAACGGAAGGCTATGGCTCTATGACCTGCGCAACAGCGCGAGCGTGGAGGTCGGCTCGACCGGGGCGTCCTCGGGCGACGACCCCAGCTTCTCGCCCGACGGCGAATCCATCTCGTTCCTGCGCGATCACGGGTTGGCGGTGGTGCGGCTGAAGGAGCCGGCGCGGCCCGTGACCATGGTGGCTCCAGCGCCCAACGCGGAGACGCTCAACGGCGCGGTGGATTGGATCTACATCGAAGAGCTGGAAACGCGCAGCAACTACTCGTGGTCGCCGGACTCAAAGAGCCTGGCCTATCTCGAAATGAACGAAGCCGCTGTGCCGCAGTATCCCATCACCGACTGGATTCCCACGCACGCGAAGGTGGAGGCGCAGCGCTACCCGCAGCCCGGCGACCCGAACCCCGCCGTGCGCGTGGGCGTGGTAAGCGCCGAGGGCGGCAAAACAGTGTGGGCCGCGCTGCCGATTCGCGCGGGCGAGGACTACATTCCGCGCTTCGGCTGGGTGGACGCTGGCACTCTGTGGATCGAGACGCTGACCCGCGACCAGAAGCATCGCGCTCTCTACTTTGCCGACGCCCGGACGGGCCAAGCGCACGCGGCGCTGCAACTGGAAGACGAGAAGTTCTTCGACGAAAAGTACGACATCTTCGTGGGCGATGGCAGCATTGTCCTGACGAGTTGGGCCGACGGCCACAGCCATCTCTATCTCTACAGCTACGACCAGGGCCGCCCGGCTCACGCAACCGCGAAATTGGAAAAGCAACTGACGCAGGGCGACTTCGAGGTTAGCGACGTGTTGCGCGTGGATACCGCGGGCAAATTCGTTGACTACGCCTCGAACGAGAGCAACGCGCAGGACGAGCAGTTGTGGCAGGTCAGCTTCAACGGCGTGCGTAAGCAGTTGAGCGCGGAAGCTGGCTTCCATGAGCGCACTTTTGCGCCTGCGGGCAGCGCATTTGTGGACAAGCAATCTTCGCTCATGGAGCCCCCGTCGCTGTGGCTCTGTGCGCAGGCGGGCAAGTGCCAGACCCTGTGGTCGCCGCTGCCGCTGAAGCCTTACCATCTGCATGCGCCGCTGCCTCTGAAGGTGAAGGCTCACGACGGGACGATGCTCTATGCCACGCTGCTGCTGCCGGAAAGCAATAACGCGGCCAGCGTGCCGCTGATCGTGAACCCCTACGGCGGTCCCGGCGAGCCCACGGTCATCAACAAGTGGAGCAACGAACTGCTCTTCGACGAACTGCTGGCCCAGCACGGTTTTGCCGTGCTGCATACCGACAATCGCGGCATGGGTGGCCGCGGCCGCGCCTTTGCCCAGGCCGCTTATCACAACTTCGGCCCGGTCCAACTGGAAGATCAGTTGACCGTGGTGGACGCCGCTCTGGCGCAGTATCCGCAACTGGACCCCAAGCGCCTGGGCTGGTGGGGATGGAGCTGGGGCGGCACTTTCACGATCTACGCCATGTCGCACTCCGACCGCTTTCGCGCCGGGGTTTCCGTGGCTCCTGTGACCGACTGGCGCGACTACGACTCGATTTATACCGAGCGCTACATGAGCGAGCCAGCCGAGTTCGCCTCGGGTTACAAGGATTTCTCGGTCGTGAACTCGGCGGCCAGCCTGAAGGGACGGCTGCTCCTGGCGCACGGCACCGGCGACGACAACGTGCACATGGAAAACTCCGTGCAATTTGTCCAGAAGCTGATTGAGGCGGAAATTCCCTACGACCTGCAACTCTATCCGCGCAAAACGCACTCCATCGCTGGAGCCGATGTGCGGACGCATTTGTACAATCGCATCCTGGCGCACTTTGAGGAGTATTTGAAGCCGTCTGCTGCCGCCGGAGCGGGACTGTAAGCGCACCTGTCGAGTGAGAGCCGGAGCCCTCCGGCTCTACAGCGTGGGGCGGTGGAAGATGTCGTCCTTGTCGCGGCTCGGGCTGGTCATGCACTCCATGCCGCAGACAAACAGGAAAGCCACGCCCAACGCAACCAGAACGGCAAATCCGTTTCCGTCGGATTCAAACCACTGAATCAGGCTATTCATCGTCAGTCACCCGGAACCGCAGATTCCAGAAACCTCACATCTAATTAGATGCGTCGTCCGCCCCTCCGCAAGCATCTTGGGGCGAAATCCATGCGCAACAAAATTATTATCGGCCATTTTCTTCTTGCCAATAAGAGAAGAAAAGGCGAATATTGTGAGGTTATGTTAATGGGTTCCAATTCGGCGCCCGACCCTTCCGCCGAGGAGTGGCCGGAAGAGCTCACGAGCCTGAAGCCACTGCCGGAGCCCGCCGCGCACGAGCCTGCGGCAAAGCCGGAGAGCGGTCCCCATCTGAACTGGCTCTTCGTGGACATGAACTCCTTTTTTGCCTCGGTCGAGCAGGACGCCCGCCCCGAGCTGCGCGGCCGTCCGGTGGCTATTGTGCCCATGATGGCCGACACCACCTGTTGCATCGCGGCCAGTTACGAGGCCAAGGCCTTTGGCGTGAAGACCGGAACCGTGGTGGCCGAAGCCAAGCGGATGTGCCCCGGTATCGCGCTGGTCGAGGCGCGGCACCAGATCTATGTCGAGTATCACCACCGCATCGTGGAAGCCGTCGAGAGCTGCCTGCCGGTGACGGCGGTGCTCTCCATCGACGAAATGGGCTGCCGGCTCATGGGCCGCGAAAGGCCGCTGCTGGCGGCCATGGAGCTGGGCAGGCAGGTGAAGCGGCGCATCCTGGAGCGGGTCGGCCCCATGATCCGCAGCTCGGTCGGCCTCGCCACCAACCGCTATCTGGCCAAGGTGGCCAGCGACATGGAAAAGCCCGACGGCCTGGTGGCGCTGCCCCTGGACATTTTGCCCGAAGCGCTGCGGCAGCTCACGCTGCGCGACCTGCCGGGCGTCGGCGCGCGCATGGAAAAGCGCCTCAACGAGAAGGGCATCCGGACAATGGAGGAGTTGCTGGCGCTCAACCGCGAACAGGCGGGCGAACTCTGGGGCTCGGTGTGCGGCGAGCGGCTATGGCACTGGCTCCAGGGCGAGGACTTCGAAATGGACGAGCCCGAGCATCTGAAGTCGCTGAGCCACCAGCATGTTCTCGCTCCTGAGATGCGCACGCCGGAAAAAGCCTGGGCTGTGGCGCACAAGCTGCTGCACAAGGCGGCTCTGCGCCTGCGTGCGGCAGAGCTTTGGGCCAGCGGCATCCGGCTGGCCATCGGTTTTGCGGTTCCGCGCGGCCAGCAGGCCCCGACAAGCCGATTCGGCGTGCCCACGCGGGGATGGAAGGGCGAACTCAAGCTGAGCGAGTGCCAGGACGACCTGACGCTCATCGCGGCGCTGCGCCGCCTTTGGGAATCCCGCCCCTCCGGCCAGGACTTCGAGCGCCCGTACTTCATCGGCGTTCAACTGAGCGGCCTCGTGCCCGGCCGGCTGCACACGCTGAACCTCTTCGACGCGACCGAGGAAGCGGAGAGCCGTACGCGCCTCCAGGCGGCCATGGACGCGCTGAACAACAAGTACGGCCTCAGCACGCTGGCCCCGGCCACCATGCTGGAAGCCTACAGGGCCGCGCCCACCCGCATCGCCTTTCATACCATTCCGGATATGTTCTGAGCGGAATCCTTTCGCCACGGCCAGGGCATTTTCGACTCAAGTTTTAACGAAACACTGGGTGCCCCATCCTTTTCCGCGCCTTTTGCGGAAAAGGGTGGGAAAGCGATGTCACTGTTTTCTAGCCGGATCAATAAGAGGCTCCTTGCAAATCACCTGCGAACTCGCAGCCGGCCATGATTCCCGGCTGCTCTGGCGCGGATCTTTGCGCCCGGCGGCCACCCGCCAGATGACTCGCTACGGCCTCACAGGCCAGGCTGAATCGCCCCCAGCAAGGCACGGGGGCGCGTGGCCCATTTCGTCGTTCACAACCGCGCCCAGCCGGGTGTATTCTACGCACGAACTTCTGCGGTCAACTCTATTCAGCACAGGAAACATCATGAGAAGATTCTCTGTTCATGCAGCATGGGCTATGGCTCTCAGCCTGGGGTTGGGATGCCTGGCTGGTTGTGGCGGTTCCGGATCATCGACAACAACGGTTACGGGCCCAGCGCCGTCGATCACCAGTTTCTCGGCAAGTCCAGCGGCGATTACGGCTGGGGCCAGCGCCAGCCTGACGGGTGTCTTCTCGGGCGGCACAGGCGTCATCACACCCGGCAATGTCCCCGCCACCAGCGGTACCGCGGTCAGCGTCAACCCCACGGCCACCACGACCTATACGCTCACGGTTACGGCTACGAATGGAACAGTGGTCACGAAGACCGCTACCGTCACCGTGAATGTGCCGAACTACAAGCTGACCGTCGACTCAACCGATCCGGCCAGCGGCGTAGAGATTTCTTACATTGACTCGGTCACCAACAGCAGCACCACGGGAACGACATCGTTCACGGCTACCTACAGCTCAGGGACGAACATTACGCTGACGGCGCCTGCCGTCGTGGGCAACCAGGCCTTCTCCAACTGGACTGGCTGCACCAGCGCCACGACCGTTACCTGCACGGTGACGGCGATTGGCGCCGATACGACCGTTACAGCCAATTACGCGGCTCCGTCCACGCCCATCTATGTTCTGACCGTCGATTCGGCCAACCCGGCCAGCGGCGTGGCTGTCAGCGCGTCTCCGAAGGACCTCAACAGCACAGCCACCGGAACGACGTCGTTCACCCTTTCCTATGCTTCAGGGACGGCCGTCACGCTGACCGCTCCGGCCACATCGGGCAGCAGCGCCCTCTCTTCCTGGACAGGCTGCGCGAGCGCCACCACCGTCACCTGCAATGTCACGATGAGCGCCGATACGGCCGTTACGGCCAACTACACCATCGCCCCCACAGTCACGGTCACGCCGTCGCTGTCGGCCATTGGCACAACGCAGCCGCTTGCGGTCGCAGTCACAGTCAGCGGTGGCAGCGGCAATCCTGTACCCACCGGCACTGTGACGCTGACCAGCGGAAGCTACACTTCTGCCGCCACGGCGCTCAGCGGCGGCAGCGCCAAGATCGTTGTTCCCGGCGGTTCGCTGGCTGTGGGCAGCAGCACGCTGAAGGCTACCTACACGCCGGACTCGGCCAGCTCCTCCATCTACAACAGCGGGGCTTCAGGCACATCTTCCGCGGTCGCGGTTTCCGTAGCGAGCCAGGTAACGGTGACCACCCCGAGCACCACCCTGAAAGCGACCGACAAGATTCTGGGAATGAACCTGGCCTATTGGTCCGACGTGGCCGGCAGTACCAACGCTCCAATCATCAAGACCGCATTCCAGACGGCGGGCATCAAGTCCGTCCGGTGGCCGGGCGGATCAGGCTCTGACGAATATAACTGGGAAACCAATACCGAGTGCGGGGGCTACGCCGTACCAGCCGACGATTTCACGGATTTCGTGAACAATCTCGTAACTCCAACCGGTCTGGATCTGGCGCTTACCGCAGATTACGGCATGGGCAAGAATTGCACCGGACCGGGCGACCCGACTGAGGCTGCCGCATGGGTGGCCGAAGCAAAAACCCTCAACGCCAATTTGACGCATGTGACGGTCGGCAACGAAGAATACGGTGCCAGTTGGGAGTTCGACAATCACATTCCCGCGCACGACCCGACAACATACGCCGCCGCAGTGGCGGGAACCGGCGGCTACTACAACCTGATCAAGGCGGCCAACTCCAACGTGCTGGTTGGCGTTGATGTGGAACCCAATTATGCTCCGTGGGATCAGGATGTGATGTCCGGCGCGCCGTATGATTTCGTGGAATATCACTATTATCCAGAGACACCGGGCGCGGAAAGCGATACCACGCTGATGCAGAAGGATGCACAGCAGTTGACCGCGAACATCAACACAATCAAGGCGGAACTGGCGAAGTGGGGAACGACCGTACCCATCTACGTCGGCGAGATCGGCGGGCCTTATAGCAACCCGGGCAAACAGAGCTGGTCGATTACCCAGGGCTTGTATGCCGGCGAGGTGTTGGGCGAAGTGATGAACGATGGAGTCTCGCGCCTGACCTGGTGGATCGGCTTCGGCAACTGCAACGGCACCGCTGGGTGGAATTCTGCTTCGCTCTATGGATGGCAGGATTTCGGAGCCTACAATGTCTTCTCCGACGGCGCTTCCGATAGCTCTTGTCCGGACGCGGGTCCGATGGGCACCATGTCTCCCACGGCGCGCGCATTTCAGCTCTTCAGCAACGTGGCCGTCAGCGGCGAAGATGTGCTGACTGCGGGCGTGACCGGCGATTCGACGGATGTTCGCGCGTATGCGGCTACCCATGACAGCGGCGCGGCGACGGCGGTGGCAGTCTTCAACCTGAACGAAACCACCAGCGAACCGGTTGTCATCACGGTTCCGGCGCCAACCACCGCTTCAAAGGTCACCGTCATCACCTACGACAAGTCCATCTATGACCTGACCGGTTCGCCGACGGGTGTCTTCCCAGACCCGGTCGGCACGAGCACCTGGGCCGATCCGACCACAACCACCATCAACTCGCCAACCTTGCCTCTGACTTTGACTCTGACTCCGTGGAGCATGAACGTAGTCATCGTCGAGTAACGCGGCGGCTTCGCGTCACAATAGTTCATCATCAACAGGCTGCCCCAGGTCGCACGAAACTTGGGGCAGCTTTTTTGTGCGCTAAAGTCCATAGCATTTTGCCTCTTGGTATCGAGTGGATCTCCTGCTTGGCTCAAGGTTGCCGGTCGCTGCAAGAACAGGTAGCGCCGGCCTCCTGGCCGGCTGTTGCGTGGACCTCCCGGTCTACGCAGCACTCTACACCAATAGGGAAAACGCTATATATAGAGCCTTTTCACGGATGCTGTAAGGAAGCTCCGTGCCCCATCCATTTCACGTTCTTTGTGAAATGGGTGGGAAACCTCAAAACCTCTACGAGCGAATAGCGAGCGATTGGCCCCACCGCAGGTGGCCGGGTGCCCCATATCTGGCGCAGCATCATCGCGCCAGATGTGGGAAACCTCAAAACTCCACGCTCCGCGCTGACCACCCCACAAACCTGACGGCGAAAATCACTCCGTCAGAAAGCTCGCTACACTGATAACGAGCATGGTCAACTCCTCTTCATCGCGCTTCTCCGGTTATCGCGGGCGGCTGGCCCCCTCGCCCACCGGCTTCCTGCATCTGGGCCACGCGCGCACCTTCTGGGCTGCCGCGGAGCGGGCGCGCGCGGCGAACGGAACGCTGGTAATGCGCATGGAAGACCTGGACCCGGAGCGCAGCCGCCAGGAGTATGCCCAGGCGGCTCTCGAAGACCTGCGCTGGCTGGGAATTCGTTGGCAGGAAGGCCCCGACGTGGGCGGGCCCTGCGCGCCCTATGAGCAGAGCGGCCGGCTTGCGATCTACCTTGCGGCGTGGCGCAAGCTGCTGCGAGGCGGCTTCCTCTTTCCCTGCCGCTGCTCGCGCAAGGACCTGGAAGCCGCGCTCAGCGCCCCGCACGAAAGCGCGAACGCTGCGCAATCCAGCGGGAATGCGGAGCCTCTGGACGACGAGCCGGTTTATCCCGGCACATGCCGCCCCAGCGGCAACATCCCCCACCCCTTCGATTCCTCAGCAAGCGAAATCGAGACGCCGGAGGGCTTCCACTGGCGTTTCCGCGTGCCCGAGGGCCATGCGGTCGAGTTTGAAGACAGAAATCTTGGTCCGCAGCGCTTCGTGGCCGGCCGCGACTTTGGGGATTTTGTCGTGTGGCGCCGCGACGGTGGCCCAAGCTACCAGCTTGCCTGCGTGGCCGACGACGCGGCCATGGGCATCACCGAGGTGGTGCGCGGCGAGGACCTGCTCAAGTCAACCGCGCGGCAGATTCTGCTCAATCGCGCGCTGGGCTTCCAGAATCCTGCATGGTTCCACTGCCGCCTGATGGTGGACGCCAACGGCCGCCGCCTGGCCAAGCGCCACGATGCGCTAAGCCTGCGCGCACTGCGCATGCGCGGGATGATGCCCATGGACATTCTGTCAGGGGAGTTGCCGGCTGAGGCTTGAAGGCCGGAGCCTCTCAGCCTCAGCTTTCCGTGCGGTAAAGCATATCGCGGATTGCTTTTCTGCGCGCCTCGTTGGCTTCAGGCTCTGCCTGGTGATCGAAAGCGCTTACGAGCCGCGCGGGCTTGGGATCGATTTCTTCCGGCTCGCTGCACACCGGGCAACGGTTTGCGAAACCGGGCTTATCCGGCTTCAGTTCAAACTCCTGATGACAGATGACGCAAATTTTGATGGGAAATGACATTTGCCTCCATGATAATGCAAACGCTTTCACTGAAAAACTGTGCAAAACAACCAGAAAAACCGCTTTAACTCACATAGAGAGACGCACGATACCGGCAAACGGTTTCACATTTTGTTTGGGGTGCGCCTTAACCCTTTTATTTCAGACAAATCCGCTCCAATTTCTATCCGGAAGCGGAAAATCTCCCCGGGCCACAGCTACCGCAATTGATTGTACCGGGGCTCAGAAGCGGAAAAGATAAGACGCCTTGACGAAGATCTGCCGCCCGTCGTTCAGCATATTCGTCGCACGCGGCGCCACCGTGTTGTCCGGATCGCAAGCCCCGCCCGGCAAGCGGTTGCAGAGCGCGCGGTCCAGGTTCTGCATGTCGTTGTTGTAGCCGATATAAACCGCCGTCCCCGGATGCGGCAGCCATGTGAACAGCGCCTCCGTGCCAACCTGCTTGGTTCTCTTCAGCGAAGTCTCCGCCGGATTCGCCTGCGTCGAGTCGTACTCCGCAATCACGCGCGCCGAGAGCGCCCGCGTGAACTGGTAGTTGACCTTCGTGCGGAAGACCTGGCTCTCATACACCAGAGCGCCGTTCGCTACCGCGTGGTCGCGATCCAGCAGATAGGTATTGTCCGCCGTCAGTTGACGCAGGGGCTGCAACGTAAACAGCGCCGAAACGGTTTGCTGGTTCATCAGCGACGGCGCCTGCCCAGCCGCGGGGTTGTAGTTCACGTTGCCGCTGCGGAAGCATTGAATATTGTAGTTGAGCTGCGGAAACGGGGCGCCTCGGGCCACAAATCCGACGTAATTCTCGGTGAAGTTCCTGTAATCGCTGAGCGTCGAATAGTTCAGCGGGCTTAGCGTGTCAGAGTTTTCGCCTACGAGCGGCGCGAACACAATGTTGCGCGGCAGCGTTATAAAAACGTCGAAGTTCGAGTAATGAAAAACGCGATTCCCCTGATGGTCGAAAGCGATATTCTGGTTCGTTTCCACCCCGACGACCTGAATCGTTCTGTGCTTCGGATACCACTGATAGCCCAGGTACGTCTGGGAGTCGCGGAAGTTCGAGGACTGAATGAATCCCAACTGGCTCTGAAAGCCGGTGCTGTAATCCTGATAATTCGAATTGAAATTGAAGGCGTGGCCGGAACGCGCCGCCATCAGATTCCAGGTCGGCCCGGCGGAATAAGTGGGAGGCTTCCCGCTGTCCACGGTGCCTTTGGTCGAGCTTTCCACCCATTGCCCCACTCCCGTCCATTTGTCGTTGAAGCGCGCTTTGGCATCAACGCCCCCGATGCGGTTCCATCCCTGGCCAAACTCCTCGTCGGTATAGAGCAGCCCGATGCTCGAGCCTTTGCCAAAATCCTGAGAGATGCGTCCCACGGCGATAGCGGCGTGCTTCCGGTAGAGCCGGTCGCCGGGGGCGACGGTCTCGCCCGGTTCCCGGTCGTCGATAGCCAGCACGCCGATATTGGTGTGGCCCAGTTTGCCCGTCACCCGCGCGCCATACTCCGGATGCACGATGTTCCGCGTGTAGAGCAGCGTGAGCGGCGTCGGCGTGGTGAAGTAGTTGGCGTTCTCCAGAAAAAATGGACGCAGCTCGGGAAAGTACACCGGATAGCGCTGATTGACGGTGAACTGCGGCTGGTCCGATTCGATGTTGCTGAAATCCGGGTTGACCGTGAAGTCAAAGACGATCTTGTCCTTGAGAATGGCTTTGGCCTCGCCGCCTGCCGTGCCTTCAAAGTGCCGTGAACTGAAGTAGGGATTCAGCGGGTCCAGAGTCTGCAGCGTGCGCTCGTTCTGGCCCAGCACATACGGATTGATCTGCACATTGTGCGAGCCGGTCACTCCCTCAATGCCCTTGAGCGTGCTCTCCTGGGTGAGAGTGCCAGAGACATTGGCGGAGATATGCGGCCAGTTGTCCGTTTCGCTGTTGCGCGGAAAGTTGCGTATGAAGACCACGCCCCAGTCCGAACCGGTGGCCGGAAAGCGCAGGCTGCGAAAGGGAATCGCCATCAGCGCCATCCAGCCCTCGCGCGTCACCTGCCCTTCCGAGTCCCACACCTGGTCGTAGCTGTAATCCTGCCCGTTGCCCTCGGTCCACGCCGCGTCGGCTTGCACGCCCAGGGGATTCACCGTAAACAGAATGCCCTTGCGCCGGTCCCGAAAGGGATCCAGCAGCACCGACACGTAGTCGTCGTTCAGCACATTTTCGCGCCGCGCCAGGTGTCCGCGAATCTGCTCCGGATGGCGATCATGGCAAATGAACACAAAATACAGCGTGCTCTTCGTGTGCCCCATCCAGACTTCGGTCTCTTCCGTCGCCGGCTGTCCGTCCCGTGGAGAGTTCTGTATAAAGCCGGAAATATGCAGCAGCTTGTCTTTCAGCTCCGCCCGCGGCGTCATGCCCGCAAAGTCGGAGAGCCGCACTCCTTCGGTCAGCAGCGGCACCTTGTGGTCGTCGGCCAGCAGCGGCGCTCTCATCTCGCCGCCCGGCTGCGGCGTGGGCGTCTGCGCGGGAAACACAGGTGGCCTGTTGCTTTGGGCAACCAGAACCGGCCCCGCAATCATCAATAGACACACAGCCGCTTCCCCAGCCCAACATCGCATATATCCATAGTACGAAATGCCCCTCCACCCGGTTCACGCTGCGCCTTCAGCCTTGCCGCAAACAAAGGTAGGACGGGCCATATGGTCCTTTGGATAAACGGATGGAGCAGGAGCTGTCAGCGTTGCTGCAAACGGAGGGAGCAGGGGCCTTCAGGCCCCTGAATATAGCGCCTCAATCGTGGGCCTTCAGGCCCGGACCTTATTCCCGCGCATAGGAAGAGGCACAGCATCCAGCCGTCCACGTGCAGCCGAAGTAACGGCTGGACACGCAATCAAATCAGCAGAGGCCTTCGCAGGCTGCGTAAAATCTCATTCGGAGTAAGTATCCTCCTGCAGAGCCGGAGGCTTTATGGTTCGCGGCCCTTCAAAGAAGCCTGAATAGAATCGCTCCATGCCGGCAAAGGCACATCACCCGCGCCGTAGGCGCAATGGTATGAGCCCTGCGCTTCAGCGTGGGGTGGGGTCTCCGCGCCCCGCCAACGGCTTTACGAGAAGAAGATAAAAACACAAACCGGGAGCGACTTCCATAAATGTCAAACGGCAACTGCCACCCCTGCAAAGTCGGGGGTTCTCCCTTTGGCAATAGAACTTAATCAGAGCTTCGCTATCCGGCTCCCGCCGGATTGCTCCGGCACAAAAAGATCGCATAACCAAAGCCCTGGGCACCCGCCCATACGGCGCGGATTTCTGACTCCTAAATTTTTAGTTGACAAAAATGTTTTATGGCTTTAAGGTCCTAGTTGTTTAGGAGGTACCGTGCCGCCAGGACGCAAATTGAAAAAGCAGTTGACTCCTTTGGAACTCAGAATCATGCAGGTCTTGTGGACTGCCGGGCCATTGCCGGTTCAGGCAGTACAGCAGAGGCTCGGCGATGAGCTTGCTTACACGACGGTTCAAACCATGCTGAACGTGCTGCAGCGCAAAGGGCACGTTTCGCGAACCCTCATTGGCCGGGCATACGAATACCGGCCGCTTCAGAATCGAGACGTGGCGCAGGGAAGCGCGGTGCGCGACCTGTTGAATCGCATGTTCGATGGTTCGGTGGAAGGCCTCGTCATGAACATGCTTCGAACGAAGCAGATCGATGCCGCAAAACTGGACGAACTAGCCAAGAAAGTCGCAAGCGCGGAAGGAGAAATGAATGCAGACCGCAAGTAGGCTTGCCGTTGACTACGCAATCAACGCGCTGTGGCAACTGCCGCTTCTGGTTCTGGCCGCTGAAGTGACAGTGAGACTGTTGGGGCGGGCGGCCGGGAAAACCCTTTTCCGGGTCTGGGTGGCCTGTCTGTTTCTTGCGCTCACGGTGCCGGCGTTGCCCTTTTTGCATGTGCCGGCGCATGTACTCAATTACGGATCGACCCACGGTCCAGTGACCGCACCGGCAAGAGCAGGAGCGCCGCATCTGTCCTTCTCGGGAGGACAATTCGAAAGACCTGCGCAAATCGATCAGAGAACCGCCGGCATCCCGAACCTGATTCTCAGTTGCGCTCTGTTTTTTTATTTGGCTTCGGTTTTGTTCGCCTTGATCCGGTTGATGTGGGGCCTTGGGAAAACCCGCGCTCTGCTGCATTCAGCTCAGGCCACGCTTCTGAAGCAGGAAGAGCGGGAATCCTGGGAATCGTGCATGAAGTTATTTGGGAAAGCGCGAATCAGGTTGATGTCTTCCAGCAGGCTGGCTGGTCCTGCGACTGTCAGTTGGCCGGGTCCCATTGTGCTTTTGCCGGCCAAGTTACGCGACGAGGACGCGAACGAAATGACCGCGGTGTTTTGTCATGAGTTGGCGCACGTCCAGCGGAATGACTTTCTCTACAACATTTTCCTTGAGTTGTTCGGAGTCTTGCTCTTCTACCATCCTGCATTCCACTGGATGCGGCGCAGAATTCAGGAGACGCGGGAGTTGGCATGTGACGACTTGGCGGCAGATGCAATGTCGGGCCGTCATGTCTATGCGCAAAGTCTTTTGCGGCTCACACAGAAGATGCTCTCTGCCGCCGTTGTCCCACAACCTGGCTGTGCCCTCGGAATCTTCGAGGGAGAAATTCTGGAGAGACGGATTATGAACCTGCTTGAAAACAGATCGAAGCATAGTGGTCTTCGTGTTCTCACTTCCCTTGCCGCTGGCCTCTGCCTGTTGCTCGGAACCTGCTTGTTGAGCGCCAACCTGGGATTGAAACTGGTGAACGCGCAAACAGCGATTCAGGCAAACGGCGCTCCGTCAGGCTGGTTGCTGGCTGGAGACAAGCCGGCCAATTATCAAACGGGTATTGACAAAGCGGTGATTGAGAACGGGCAGCCGAGCGCCTATTTGAGATCGGCCGTGCCGGTTACCGGTGGATTTGGGACGCTTATGCAGTCAATCAACGCGGCTGATTACGCCGGGAAGCGTGTTCGCATCCGCGCGTGGGTCAAGTCGCAGGATGTGGCCGAATGGGCGGGAGTCTGGATGAGAGTCGATAAGGATAAGACGATGGCTGCCTTCGACAACATGCAGAATCGCGCCATCAAGGGAACACAGCCGTGGACGGCATACGATGTGGTCCTTGACGTGCCGGCGGACGCAACGGGCATCTCCTTCGGCGTGCTGCTGGCCGGGGCCGGTGAAGTCTGGATAAACGATGTGAGTTTTGAAGTGGTGGGGAAGGATGTCCCGGTTACAAGTCCAGCGCCAGCTCAAGCACCAGCGTTGCCCAGTCATCCGGTCAACCTGAAATTCACTGAGTAAGGCAGTCCGGTGAAGGTGGAGATAGTGCTCATTGCCTTCACCGGCGAACAAAATTCTTCGCTGATGAGCCACTTGCGAAATTCCATGGAGATTGCAAGAAGCGTCAGTCTGAAGGCAATTTTGCAAGTAGCTCTGATGACCGCCTGTTCGGGGAGTGCGTTCCCAGGCTGTAGCCCGGCGCACTCCTCGAGCTGCTCCGCCGTTTCTTCCGAATTTCCAGCACTTGGACAGCCCCCGCTTCCCGCCTTCCACATCCCCGTCCCCTCCTGCCTTATCCTCAATACAGCCCTCATGATCGACTTCGCCCAAACCGTCAAGCAGCAGGCCGACATCGTCAAGGTAATCGAGGGCTATATCCGCCTGCGCAAGGCGGGCTCGCAGAACTATACCGGCCTCTGCCCCTTCCACAAGGAAAAGTCCCCCTCCTTTTCCGTCCATGCGGTCCGCCAGTTCTACCACTGCTTCGGCTGCGGGGTTTCCGGCGACGTCTTCTCCTTTGTCGGCAAGATCGAGAACGTCAGCTTCCCCGAGGCTGTGCGGATTGTGGCCGGCAAGTGCGGCATTCCCCTGCCCAAGCGCGAGTTTTCTTCGCCGGAAGAAGCTGCCGGAGCGCGCCAGCGCGCCAAGCTGCTGGAGCTGCACGAAACCGCGACCGCCTGGTTCCAGGAGCAGTTGGCCGGCCCCGAAGGCGCCGTCGCGCGCGAGTATCTGGCAGGCAGAGGACTCGATCCAAAGGGAATCAAAGAATTCCGTATCGGCTACGCGCCCGACAGCTTCAACGTTCTGCGCGACCGGCTCGGCGGCATGGCCGATGCTGAGACGCTGCGCGCGAGCGGCCTCTTCGCCTCCAAAGAGCACGAAGACGGCACCCAGGGCTCCATCTACGACCGCTTCCGCAAGCGGGTCGTCTTTCCCATCTGCAACGAGAGCGGCCGCGTCATCGCCTTCACGGCGCGCACGCTCGAAACCGGCGACAAGGCCGGCGCCAAATACATCAACTCGCCGGAAACGCCGCTCTACACCAAAAGCCTCGTACTCTTCAATCTGGACAAGGCGCGCAAGGCCATTCGCGAGATGGAGTTTGCCCTGCTCGTCGAGGGCCAGATGGACTGCATCTCCGTCTACCTGCGCGGAATCAAGAACGTGATCGCGACCAGCGGCACGGCCTTCACCGAGCAGCAGGTGGCCCTGCTGCGCCGCCACACCTCGCAGCTAGTGGTCAACTTCGATCCCGACGCCGCCGGCTCGAATGCCGCGGAAAAGTCCATTGCCCTGCTCACCGAAGAGGGCTTCACCATCAAGATCGTCACCCTCGATGGCGGCCTCGACCCGGACCGCTACATTCGCGAACGCGGCGTGGAGGCCTACACGGCGGCGCTGCGCGCTTCGCGCCGCCAGTCCGACTATCTGATCGAGCGGGCGCGGATGATGTTTCCCGGCGCCAGCGCGGAGCAGAAGGTCAAGGCCATGAACTACCTGCTGCCGCACATCCGCCGGATGCCGGAAAAGCTCGCCAGGGAGCAGTTCGCCGCCGACGCCTCGCAGAAGCTGGGCATCGACTCGGTCGTCCTGCGCGAGGAGCTGCGCCAGGCCGCTCTCCGCCGCCGCGACCACGTCGAGGCGCGCGCGACAGCGCTCACTGAGGTCGAGCGGGTGCTCTTGCGTGCGCTCTGCATCGACGATCCGGAGTTCGAGCGCTCTCGAAGGCTGGCGATTGAGGCGCTGGCCCAGCAACCGGCGTGGTTTGAGCACCTTGGATCTCTCGTGGCCCTGCAGGCGTTGGCCGGTCGCGCAACCCGCGACCCCATGGACGTGGTCGAGGACCCGGAGCAGCGGGCTTTGCTGGCCGAGGCGCTGCTGGCCGAAACCAAGCCGCCCGAGGAAATCGAGCTTCAGAGCGCCCTCCAGGAGATTCAGGAGCGCGCCATCGAAAGCCGCCAGCGCGAGCTGCGCACGCTCATTGCCGAAGCCGAGCGCCGCGGCGACTTTGCCGAGCTGGCCACCCTGACCCAGCAGAAGCTGGACCTGGACCGCGCGCTCCGCCAGTTGCACAACCAGAACCCGCCCGAGCGCTAGGTTTCTGACTGCTTGAAGTTGCACCAACGATGGGTGCCCCAGGTCCCGATTTTGGGACCTGGGAAAGCGCGAACACGAGGTACAGAGTTATGTTGTCAGAGCGCTAGCGCCTTCAGAACTCGCGCAAAAACCAGCCGCCGCCTCACAAATCATGCGCCCAATCGGCCATTTTCAGCGTCAAAGATATAGTTGCCTGAACGGGTGGCAGGCAAAAGCATCCGCTCCGGCTGCCAGATTGACCGTAAGCCCTTGAGGTTGCTCGGATTTCGGGATGGCGGAACCGGGATCAGTTGTGGTAGTCTAAGACTCTCTGTGCGGATGCGCGCCCCTTTGCCCCAACCATGAGCTTCGGCTCGCGGGCGACACAGGTAAAACCTGAAGCGCTTGTCATCCTGTTCCGAGCAAACCCCTGAAACCGCTTTTTTATGCGGATGACCGCAAGTCCGTGTGCGTATGCGCTGAGTTTTCCCCGCTTCCTCGAGGAAATCTTTTTTTGCGCGGCCTGGACCAGCCGTGCACCGGCTTCCAAGACGGTGCTGAATCTGCCTTGCAGAAGAGAGTAGGAGTATTTTGGCGAGCGACGATAAATTTGAACACGATCACGAGCATGACGACGAGCACGAGCACGATATTGACTCGCTGATCGAAGTCGGCAAGGGAAAAGGCTATCTCACCTACGGCGACGTGAACGACATGCTGCCGGATGATATGGCTACTTCACCCTCGGATCTGGACGACCTGGTCACCACCATCAGCACCCAGGGCATCGACCTGCTGGACCACCCCAAGTTCGGCTCCGACAAGGAAGTTGACCTGGAAGACGGCGAGGACGTCGAACTTGACCTGACGCCCGGCACCATGGAAAAGACCAACGACCCCGTGCGCATGTACCTGCGCGAAATGGGCACCGTTCCCCTGCTTACGCGCGAGGGCGAAGTCGAAATCGCCAAGCGCATCGAGCGCGGTCAGTTGCGCGTGCTCAAGGCCATTTCCCGCTCCCCGATTGTGATTCGCGAAGTCTCCGCCCTCGGCGAGGACCTGAAGCGCGGCGTGCGCAACATCAAGGAAGTGGTGGTCTTCGACGACGAAGAGCTCACCGAAGAGATTGTGGTGGCGCGCGTCAAGGCCACCGTGGCCCGCATCGACGTGCTGGTAAAGCACCAGAAGAAAATCGCGCAGTTGGAAGAGAAGCTGGTTGCGCCGGCCGCTGGCGCCAAAGTCAAAGCCGCCGCTGCGCGCCACACACGCTGGCAGATCGCCCGCGAAAAAGTCTTCGTCTCCCGCATCGTCCGCGAACTCAAGTACACGCCCATGGAACGCAAGCGCCTCCTCGACAAGGTCAACAAGACCGTCGATACCATGCGCACGCTGGAGCGGCAGATTCGCTCGCTCGAGCAGAAGCACGAGGCCAGCAGAAGCGAGGAGCTGAAGAAGGAGTACCGCCGCCAGCAGAAGAACTGCAAGGCGGATCTGGAAAAGACCGAAGCCGAAGCAGGCGTCAATATCCCCGAGTTGAAGCGCACCCAGCGCGAAATGATCCAGGGCGACATGGACGCCGACCAGGCCAAGCGCGAGCTGATTGAAGCCAACCTCCGCCTCGTCGTCTCCATCGCCAAAAAGTACACCAACCGCGGCCTCCAGTTCCTCGACCTCATTCAGGAGGGCAACATCGGCCTCATGAAGGCGGTCGACAAGTTCGAATACCGCCGCGGATACAAGTTCTCCACTTACGCCACCTGGTGGATTCGCCAGGCCATCACCCGCGCCATCGCCGACCAGGCCCGCACCATCCGCATCCCAGTGCACATGATCGAGACCATCAACAAGCTCATCCGCACCAGCCGCCAGTTGGTGCAGGAGCTGGGCCGCGAGCCTACCAGCGAGGAAATCGCCAAGCGCATGGACATTCCTGTGGCCAAGGTGCGCAAGGTGCTCAAGATCGCGCAGGAGCCCATCTCTCTCGAAACCCCCATTGGCGAAGAGGAAGACTCGCACCTCGGCGACTTCATCGAGGATCGCCAGGCGGTTTCGCCCTCCGATGCGGTCATCAGCGTGAATCTGAAGGAGTACACCTCGCAGGTCCTGCGCACCCTCACCCCGCGCGAGGAGCGCGTCATCAAGATGCGCTTCGGCCTCGAAGACGGCTCCGAGCACACCCTGGAAGAGGTCGGCCAGAGCTTCCAGGTCACCCGCGAGCGCATCCGCCAGATCGAAGCCAAGGCCCTGCGCAAGCTCCGCCACCCCAGCCGCAGCCGCAAGCTGAAGGCCTTCGTCGACGGCGTCAAAGAAGGCATGTGACCCGGCAGTAAGTCAGCCGTGCCTTAGTCCTGCAAAACGAGCCGCAATCCGCAAGGGTTGCGGCTCTTTTTATTGCCTCTCCCAGCCAGCCGCGGATTGACACGGCAAAGGCAAGCCTCCTAGCATTTCGGTGTTATCGAGTCAAAAAGAGAGAGGCGTCATTGCCAAGTGGCGCCATGGGATAGAACACAGATGCGCCCCTTATTTCCAACTGAATTCATTGCGCGGTCCGGCTTTCGATCCATCCGGACTCCGCTCGCTTGCGCAGCCATGCTGATCACGCTGACAGTGGCCGCCGGCGCTCAGGACCAGGCCAGCAGGTTCGTGCTTGAGCGGAATGACAGAACGATCGTGCTGGAGCCTTATGCGGACAACATCGTTCGCATCACGATGAGCACGGCGAAGCCGGCGGCGCTTGCCGCGCCCGGATACGGAATCGTGGGCCTCCCCTCAATGACCGGATGGACCCAGCAGCGGGAGCCGGACGGCTATGACGTCATCCGCTCTGGCAGATTGGTCATCCGTGTTGCTCCGGAAAATCTTCCGCCACCCCACGCCTTCCATCTGGATGCGTTGAATCAGTCGCTCAGGGATCACTACTTTGGCGGCGGCGGCAATGGGCACGGGCCAAACAACAACATCATTTCCGTAGCCACTTCCTCCGGCAAGCAACTGCTGAAGCTGGATAAATGGTCCATGGTCCCCAACCACCCCGCGGCATCGCCCGCGAATGCGGACGGCAAGGAAGGCCCGGGCTACCGCGTTTCCGCCACCTTTGACTCGCCGCAAAGCGAGCATTATTACGGCCTCGGCCAGCAGCAGCAAGGGTTTCTCGACCTGCGCGATCATCGCATTCAGTGCTGGCACGATTACGGCGCTGTTGGCGGAGAGAACGTCTGCGTTCCTTTCATGGTTTCCAGCCGCGGCTACGGCCTCATCTGGGACAACCCCTCCAAAACGACCATCGATCTCGGCTTCAACCAGTTGAATGTCTGGTCCTCCGAGGTCGGCGACCGCGTCTCCTTCTTTGTGATTGCCGGCGACAAGAGCGACGACATCTATACGGGCTATCGCCAGCTTACCGGCGTAACGCACCTGCTGCCCAAAGCCACCTATGGCTACATTCAGAGCAAGGCCATCTATCCCACCCAGCAGCAGGCGCTCGATGTTGCCAAGGGATATCGCGACCGCCAGTTGCCGCTGGATGTCCTGGTCGTGGACTTCCTCAACATGACCCGCCAGGGTGAAATGGATATGGACCCGGCCCGGTGGCCCGATCCCGCCGCCATGAACAAGCAGCTTCACTCCATGGGCGTGACGACCCTTCTCAGCGTGTGGCCGCACTACTCCAAGGGCACCCAGTTCTACGACATGCTGCAGAACAAGGGCTGGCTGGTGCACACCCCCGATGGAAAGCCTGACCAGGGATGGTCAAAGGATGCCATCGGCCCGAACCTCGATACCACCAACCCCGAGGCTGCCCGGTGGTTCTGGGAGAAGATTCGCGACCGTTATTTGAAGCCCGATGGCTTTGATTACCTCTGGCTGGATGAGACCGAGCCGGATATCGATCCGGCGAATGACATCTTCTGGATCGGCTCAGGCACCCGCTACTACAACGCGTATCCTCTCTTCCACACAGCCTCCGTGTACGACGGCTTCCGGCGCGATTTTAGCGACAGCCGCAGAGTCATGATCCTGGCGCGTGCGGCCTACCTGGGAGCGCAGCGCAATGGAACGGTCTTCTGGTCCAGCGACATAGTCTCCACCTGGGACATGCTGAAGCGTTCCGTTCCGGCCGGGCTGGGCTTTACCGCCACCGGCATGACTTATTGGGACACCGACATCGCCGGCTTTTTCTCGCCGTCAATCGACGCCGATTACCACGCGGCCCACAAGCCTCTCATCGATGCCTCAGACGCGCTGGATAACATCGGCAACTATGAAGACTATCCCGAGTTATTCGTCCGCTGGTTCCAGTGGGGAGCTTTCCAGCCCGTCATGCGCGCGCACGGCGAAAGGATGCACAACGAAGTTTGGTCCTACGGCAAGCAGGCGGAGCCGATCCTGGAAAAGTATCTGCGGCTGCGCTATCAGTTCATTCCGTATATCTACTCGCAAGCCTACCGCAGTTACCAGACAGGCGCTCCGTTCATGCGCGCGCTCTTCATGGACTTTCCCGGCGATCCGAATGTCGCCGACATTCGCGACGAATACATGTTCGGGCCTGACTTTCTGGTAGCGCCAGTCACGGAGCAGGGAGCAACGAGCCGCAAGGTTTACCTGCCCGCGGGCTCTGACTGGTACAACTACTGGACCAATGCGCGGATCAAAGGCGGCCAGACCATCACCGCCGACGCGCCCATCGACACCATTCCTCTCTTCGTGCGAGCTGGATCGATTCTGCCGCTGGGCGCACCGGTTCTGAGCACGCAAGAGTCGCAGGCCATTGCGGCCGTGCGTGTCTACCCTGGAGCGGACGCGGACTTCACGCTCTATTCCGACGACGGCCTCACGTATTCCTACGAGAAGGGTACGGGCTCCACAACCACTCTGCACTGGGATGACGCGAAGCATCAGCTAACTCATACGGGCGCAGCGGCCTGGTCCGAGCCCGATTCCAAAATCGTGGAAATCGTGCATGAGTAAGAATTGAGACTGATTCAGCGCTTCCAAAAACGAGCCGCAATCCGCAAGGGTTGCGGCTCTCTCGTTTTTGATTCAAACCGATCAATCCACTACAGAGCTGTCATTCTGAGACGGGTGGCCCAAGTCCGGCCAACCACAAATGAGCGGGTGCCCCCGGTCCCTCGCTGTTGGGGACCGGGGATAGCACAACCCTTTCCCAGCCAAGGATTACTCCCGAAAATGGCCGAAGTCGTCAGGATGTACTCTCGCTTTCCGCCCAATCGCCGGGTGCCCCACCCTTGCGACGTATTTTTGTCGCAAGGGTGGGAGAGCACGATGCAAATCTTTTGGGCCGGATCGATAATTCCACTCAAAAGCAATACAATTCAAATTAATCGGCGCCGCAAAATAGATTCCGATTTTCGCATCGACCACGGCGGCATAGCTCCACTATGTTGGCTGAGTTGGAGGCCCATTGTTTGCCAATCGAGTTTGTGTCTCCGTATTCACTCAGTTGCGGCATGACGTTCTCTTGCTTGCAACATTTTCCTCAATAGCCTTTTCATTCTAGCCGCGCTCAACTTTCTTGCGGCGCAAGCCGTGCACTCTCAGCAAATCGAGACGCCATCGGAGAACACAGCTCAGGTCGAACAGCCTGTCGAGCGCGAAATTGTTTGGGAGGGCTTGGCTTCCTATGGCAATTACAGCATCTTTGCCACCGAGGACATGACCAAGCTCTACACAAGCGGGCTGGAATACGACCGGCATTCCTGGGGATACTTCCTGCGAGCGCGGATGGACTATGTGGCAGAAGTTCTGCCCTTCGTTCTTCTCAGTGAACCCGCCCTTACCAATTATTTTGGCGATCCGCTATCACCGGGATCATCCAAGCGGAAACTCGTGCCCGGTGTGGGGATTACGCCGGTCGGCTTGCGCATGATGTGGCGAGACAACAAGGTCATCAAGCCTTACATACTCCTCAAGGGGGGAATGATCATCTTTACCCAGAAGGCGATTTCGAACCACGCGGCTTATGAGAACTTCAGTTTGCAATCTGGATTTGGCGTGCAAACCAGGCTGACGAAACGGTTCGATCTGCGTCTCGGCCTGTGGAGCGATTTTCATTTTTCGGACGCAAATACTGTCCCAATCAACCCAGGCACCGACGTAATGAACGCGAACTGGGGAATAAGCTACCATCTCGGAACGCGGAAAGACAAAGCCGGCCAAAGGCACAAGTTTCCAAGGTTATAGGCACTCAAATTCCTTCTCTCAAAAAGTCTATCTGCATTCCTAAAATGCTCTAGAATTGCCAGACCAATCCGCTCGAGATGCGGGCAAAATAGTTGGGCATGCCAGGGAGCCGATATGGGATGGCAATGTGGGGACCTCCGAGGTTGAAATTGGTGTATTGAAAGCCGCTGCTCACGCGAAAACCGAAGCGCCGCGTGAGCGGTATGTCCAGGCCGCCGCCAACGAGTGATGAAAACGAGGCTACTTGGCCCACTTTTTGCCCTGCTCCCCAATTTTTGTTCAGGTTGCAATCCCCCATCAATCCCTCCACAAAAATGGATTCCCTTCTGATATGCCAGCTGTATTGACCGCCGCCCAGAATGGAAAATGGGTGTTGCGGAGCGTCCAGGTTGGTCCCTCGATAGGCAAAGGTGTCGAGCTTGAAACGCAAGCCATGCTAAGAGGGAAAAGCCATGGAGGCGTCCCATCCGTTCAGTGGCTGCCGCGATCCGGGTACTCCATTGAATGTGTTGGAAAGAAAAGTATATCCGCCGTAAATCTGATAGGATGCGGGGGCCTTTGATTGGGCATGGAGCGCGGACGACAAGCACAGCAGTGCGATCAGCGAGACGAGACTAGACTGCATTCAGAGCCTCCAGGTTATATCGTTTTCCATACTATATGGTTGGGATTGCGCAGCCTTCAACGGCCGCCCCAATTTGATTCCCGCCGTGAACCTGTTGATGCAATCAGAATCCGGACGGCAAAGCTGCCTCAAGATGGATTTCTTCTCCGGTGATGGGGTGCTCGAATTTCAGAAATTGGGCGTGCAGCAAATATCCTCCATCGCCGGGGAGTCCGGGGAGATTTTCAAGAGGCTGGCCGTTTAAGCCGTACAGAGGATCGCCAACCAGGGGATGGCCGATGGATGCCAGATGAATTCTGATTTGATGAGGGCGCCCCGAATATAGGCTTACCTCAAATGTTGTGGTGCATGTGCCGCGTGAGATCACCTTTGCCAATGACTTTGACGGTTTGCCACTTGGGTTGGCGGCCCACACGGAACCGAGGCGCGGGTGCGGTACGAGGCCGATGGGTGTCAGGATTTCGTAGGCGTCGAGCTGTGCAATGTTTTGAGCCAGCGCCCGGTAGATTTTCTGAATTTTAGGTGTGTTCCAGTTTGTCTCTAAATTCGAGGCAGCCTGCGGTGTCTTGGCGAAGAGGACGATGCCGCTCGTGCCTCGCCCCAACCGGTGGACAGGGTTTGCGTTGGGGGTATGCTTTTGCACCAGCCGCAGAAGGGTGTTTTCCAGGAAGCCGCCGCCGGGCAGGGTGGGCAGTCCGCTGGGTTTGTTGACGGCCAGCAGATGGGGGTCATCAAACAGGACTTCGAAGTGCTGAGGTGTCTCTGGTTCGCTCCAGGGTAGACGGTTCCAGACAAGGGTTTGGCCTGAAGTGACCGATTCGCTTCCGTTGGCGATGACGCCGTTGAGAGTGACTTCGCCGTTGTTCAGATTTTCTTGCCAGGCTTGTGGAGTTGAGTGGGGGTAAAGGCTTGCCAGGTGGGAGAGCAGGGTTTGTCCATGGTATTTGCTGCTGATGATTGTGGTGTAGGCATAGCCTCGGTTGAGCATGTAGCTTGAGTGTAAGCTATGGGCAGGTGGCCCGTTCATCAACTCCGAAGAATAACTCTGAACCCTGAAAAGCTGTGCCCCGTTCATAGCGGTCTTATCGCCATGACGGGCGGGCGGGTGCCGAATGCCCCAGGTCTCGCTTCTGAGACATGGGGCATTCGGAGTAATTCATCTCATCCATAGATTAATCCCAGAAAACGCCGGGTGCCCCACCCTCGCCGCGCTTTTGTTTTTGCGGCTAGGGTGGGAGACCACGAACCTGAACCCGCCTGTTCTGTAAAGCATCTGCCCGGTCCGTACCGTGTCAGGGCACGACTGGTAGGTCAGGGCTTCAGCCCTGACTGCCGAAAAGCTCCCTAAAACACGGGACTTCAGCCCCTGAGGGACATCTCGCAGGGACTGAATGGCATTTATGAGATGGCTCCCATCCACTCCGGCAGGATGAACATCTCGGCCTGTTCTCGCCAGCCCAAATTCGCGTGTGGAAAACCTACCGGACATTGGGCGACTTCAGGGGAGTAATCCGCCATCAGTAAGTGATATGGGGATTTGGCACCAATTGAGAATCCTTTTACGTAGCGGTAGACCAACCGCTACGATTCAGAATGGGATTTCGTCGTCAGATATATAGCCCGTAAGTAATGGGCCGGTTGCCGCAGTAGTTACGATCTCCGAGAGCTCGTCAACATCGTCTGTGACCCCATATTTACCATATTCTGAAGATGGTTGCGCCACCACAGAACTTTTGAGTAGCTCCGGAACTGGTTGAGCCAAAATGTCCTTGAAGTAGTGATCGTCGATAATCTTGCGCAAGCCTGGTGCCTTGATGCCTTCGGCATATTTGCGTATGTCTAGACCGTTCTTCCAGCCGATGTGATAACGGCGAGTGGACCGTTTTGCCTGTAGCAGAAAGTCCTCCGCGTCGGGTTCAAAGCTCGATGCGGTCCAGAACTCAAAGGCAAACTCTGTGCTGGAATACCGATCTTGCACCTTCAACGCCGCATGAATCGTGGGAACCTTTTGGGTCAGCCACTTCTCAACTTCAGGCAACCTGACAGGAGATCGATATCCCTTGCATTCGTATGCAGTGAGCTGGCGTTGACGCTCCAAGAGAACATCCACCTCTGCTTGCTTGCCAGTCTTCATATCGGTAAGTACGGGACCGAGTGTAATCTCTCCGCCTTCCAAAAGATGCACGCAATGCCCGACAATCAACTCAAAGAGAGCACCGCGCAGATTCCCTGCTGCACCTTCGATCACCGACAGTTTGCTGAAGAGCTTCTCAATGCGTTCGATCGAGGCGGTCGATGTGTTGGTCAGTGTATGTAAAAGGTCTTCAAGCGCACGGGCGACATCCTGACCGAACAGGGTTTCTGGCCGCGTCGTGATTATGCCTTTTGCTCGACACAACTTGAGTGCGTCCAAGCTGAATCTGTCCGCAATGAGCATCGGAATAAACGGACGCGTTTTCCGGAGTCCGGTAAGCATTGTGACTTTGCGCAGGAATGCAGCAACTGAATTCACGCTGAGTTCGATATCCAGAATCACATCTGCAACGAAGAACCCCGGAGTCGGCTTCGAGGCGATATAGGTCACCAGCGGCAAAAGATAGCTGGGCCCTGTGAGATCGAACCTGAAAGTCGCAAATTGTGGATCGGGATGATCGTCTCGAATTCGGGTCGCGTTTGGGCTTGCGAAATTCAGCCGCCCGGCCCAGGAACGAATCGCGTCAAGTAGGACAGCTTCCGTCATCAGACGTGCCCGCAGCTTTCTGGCCTCGTAAGATATGGACATTCCATCGAGCTGACCATGCACAATGCAGCTTCCCATTCCTTCGATCTCCCGGACATGCACGAGGCTTGCCGACACGAGATTCCTGAGTACAACTTCACTAGCGAGTTGACGCTTCTGTCTCAAAGGTGATCCGCTGATAATGTCGAAGTGTTTGCTGAGCGCCATCCCCCCACGCGCACTTAAAGCTGCCAATGCCGCTGCATAGGCAGGGTTCTTTTCCTGAATCGCCACCATAAGCGCGTTCCAATATCCATCGGTGCCGAATTGTTGTCTCAGGTAGATGAATCGTGCGCGCTTCGGAAACGTCAGGCCTCGAAGCGTCTCCACATCTGGAGGTTTGCGGGAAACGCGTTGGCGAGCGGCGTCTGCCGAGAAACCCTGTTTCATGAGCAGCTGGGTGGCACGACTCGTTGTCATTGGTCCGTATTTCGTGAGTAGGCGAACAAGATCCATATATACTGATTGTCACACTGCGCTATTTATAATACAACCATAATTCAACCCTATATTTTGAACGATGATGGTGAACCTTTACTTTCAACACGATACGGCAGCTAAATCTCCTATAAAATCAGACTTTGTCACAGATGTCTTCGCAACGGCAACATACGATCTGCTATTCGCATCTACTGGATAGAGCCAACAGGGCGTATAGAAGGCAAATACGAAACGGAGACGCTGTGAAGGAGCACTCGCAGGAGACCTTGCTCGATAGGTCCATCGAGACTTTTCGATAACGAAAAGTCAAGGAGACGATCACTTCTGCGGAATCCTGGTTTTTCGGTAACAGCCCATTGCGCTCATTCAGCTTGGTTTATTTGACAAAGGCCGGATTTGTAACTGTAAACGCCCATGTCGCCAGGAGCAGTTTTCGTTTCCCGCAAAATCGCCAGGCATCAAATCGATTCCCGCTCGCCTTCATCCCGGAAACCCCGCTGCACTCTCCAATTCAAGGCCCCTCCCAAGTATCCCCGCCCTAGTCCCTGCTCCCTAGTCCCTAATCCCTGCCTTTCAGCAACCAAAAACAGCCAAAAACGCGCAAATAAGGCCCACTTAAAGCCGTTTATCGCACTTTTGGTCCGCTTTCAGCCGGACGATGCGCTGTTTTTGCTATCTCTGCAAATGGACTTTCTTGCCCCTTTTCCCCCGTGCGCCTTCCTTTGCCGCCTTGCGCGCCGGCATTTTTCTCTTCTTTCGTCGCCTTGCAAGGCTACACAGTTTCACAGGGATGCCCGCTCTTATCGCAATTCTCTTCCAGCGCGCCGGGAACACTGCATCCCCCGGCTGCGTATGGTAATCCAGAGCAAACAAGGAGAGCAGACCATGAGCAGCCAAACGAATCCAAACACGCAAGCGGTTTTTGATCTGCGTTATCAGATGGTGTGCCGCGATGAGATCGTGGGCATCATGCTGGCGCTCTTCCTGGGCAGTTTCGGAGCGCACCATTTCTATCTGCGGCGCACGGGGCTGGGGATTATTTATTGCTTCTTCTTCTGGACCGGGCTTCCGGGGCTTCTCGGCTTTATCGAGTGCTTCTTCATGGCCGGCCGTGTGCGGGAATTCAACGCCATCCAGGCCGCCGGGATTGCCGCCGTGCTGGGAATTCCAGCGCCGCCGTGGAGCCAGCCCTGGTATTGCGCGGCCAACGTGCCGCCTGCCGCGCAGACCGGCACTCTGGTGGCCTGCGCTCGTTGCGGACGAGCCAATGCTGAGGGCGCGCGCTTCTGCTCCGGCTGTGGCGCGGCTCTGGCTTAGGACTGCAGTTGCAGATCGGCAATTCCGGAGGGAGCAGGAGGCTTCAGCCTCCTGAAAAATGGCCCAGATATCCGGGCCTTCACAGGCTGCAAAAAAACTCATCCGAAGAGGCACGAAGCGTCAGGGCACGACTTCAGTCGTGCCGTAAGTTATTGAAGATAAATGATGGGCTTTAGCCCCTGAGGGAAGCTTTTCGGGCGTATTCCTTGGAAACAGCCCTTTTCCCGCAGCCTGTTCAGGCCCGGACCGGGGGCGATTCGAAGCAAGTACAAATGTAGTACCAGCTCGGTGCGCACCTGTTTGCAGCCGCGCGCGTTCCGCTCCGAAAACAGTTTGCCGGGCAGAATCGGTCGGGGAGACTCGATTCTGTCCGGCAAGCGGATCGGCTGTTTTCTCGGCCCTCGCTAGGATCGAAGACCCATTTCTAGAAGGAGAAGTGAAGCGCCAACTGCGCGCTGCGCGGACCTCCGCCACCCAGGTAGGGGTTGCCGCTGCCCACATCTGGCGTCGCCGTGGTCTGCATGAACTGCGATCCGCTGGTGCTGGGGTCCGCGCCCGCCACCAGGCGGCTTCCGTCCGTGTGGCTATTCCCGAAGAGGTCAATGCCAAAGCCCGGCAACAGCGGATTGCTGAAGTTTGCATGATTGAGGATGTTGAAGAAATCGCAGCGAAGCTCCACCGCCATGGTTTCGGTCAGGTGGGTGGTCTTGGTCAGCGAGAAATCGAAATTGGCGTAATTCGGAGCATTGAAGGCGTTGCGTCCTTCGCTGCCTGGATGCCCATCAATGCATTGCCCGTATGTACTGCTTGCCGAGTTCGTGTCCACGGTACAAGGCGCGGCGAAGGCCGCCATGTTGAGCAGGTTGGTTCCGTGCGCGCCCTTGTAGGGATTGCCAATGACATCCGGCCTTCCAAACCATTCACCGCTGCCGTTGTAATCGTTCTCAAAGAGATAGCTGACCGTGTAGGGCTGGCCGGTGGCATAGTTGAACATGCCATCCAGCGCCCAGCCGTTGGCGATCCACTTGGCTTGCTTGAACTTGGGAAGGTTGTAAGTCCAGTACCACTGCACGCGCTGCCGCACGTCGAAGTTGGAACTGGCGCGTTCAGCGCGAGGATTGAAGCTGTTGTCGGGCATCGCCGCGTTCGGGACGAAGTCCAGCCCGTCGCTTGCATCGTCAATCGAATGCGACCAGGTGTAGTTCAGCGTGGAGGTGACGCCGCGCCATTCTTGCACCTTCAGCGTCGCCTGCGCTGAATTGTAGTTGGAAGCCGCGCTGGTTTCGATCTGGTTGACGTAATAAAGCGAATTGCCGGCATATGAGCCTACTAAATACGTCGGAAAGCACTGCTGCCCATAGCCGATTGTCTGCCCGTTCCCGCAACTATCCGTGCTCCCCGCCACATTATTGACCTGATTAAGATCGCGGAAGCGGAAGAGGTGACGCCCTTGCGAGCCCACGTATCCGAGTTGGAGCGCAACCTTCTTTGCGATCTGCGATTCGATGTTGAGATTGTAAGCGCCATACTTCGGCGTCGTCAGCTTCTGGTCCACGGTGAAGACGCTGTTGGGCGAATAGTCGCCAAAAATCGGGGTGCCCGCTGTAATCGTGGAGACCACCGGCGAAGCGAAGCCGATGCCATTGAATACTGGTCCGGCCTCTCCGGCATTGGTGTTGTATGCCTGGTTGCCCACGAAAAAGTCCTGCGATGGGCTATCTGCGAAGAGGCCGCCGCCGACTCTGATCACCAGTTTGCCGTTGCCGAGCAGATCGTCGGCCAGGCTGACGCGCGGCGCGAAGTTCGTCCAGTCCTTCGGATAGAGTGACGAGGGTCCGCCCGCGGCGCCCACCGTTTCAAGTCCGCCGGTCTTCACATTGAAGATGCTGAATGCGTTGTTCTGGGCGCCGATGACGCCAAAGTAATCCCAGCGCAAGCCATAATCGAGCGTGACGCGGGGGCTCAAGCGCCAGGAATCCAGCACGTAGGCCCCGCTATTGTTCTGGTAGGAGTAGCGCGTGCCGTCGCCGTCGGCGGAACTGCCGCCATCGATATTGCCCGCCAGAAAGTCGTCGAGCGTATCGAAGACCAGCTTGCCGCGATGTCCTGAATCGATAAAGCTATTGATGAACGTGCGCCGCCACTCGATGCCAGCTTTGTAACTATGCCGGCCCTGGGTCAGCGAAACATTTCCGAAGAGCTGATAGTTGGTGTCGACGCGGCCACGCGAGTCGCTTGACGTCGAACCGATGGGGCTATAAGCTGCCACGTCGATGGTCGGCAATCCGAGATCGCGCGGGCTGTAGTCCGGGGGAAGAGTGTTCAGGCCAAAAGCAGTGTTGGGATTCAGGCTGTCGTCCCCAGGCAGGAATTGCTGCAGGAAGCGGTTGTAGCCGCCGCGGAGCTCGAAGATGAGGTTCGATCTCGGAACGGAGGTATAGGACAGCGAAACCAGATTTACGTGGGTCGGTGTCGTGGTGTTGTATCCCGGCGCGCTGCTGCCTGTGTAGAGCATGCCCAAGGGGAAGCTCTGCATGCCGTGGCTGTAGAAGTAGCGTCCCGCCAAAAGATCGCCCGCGCTGAACAAATGCAGATGCTGATCGGCCTTGATGATCACGTTGTCGCTATTGTTGCTGAAGGGCGTGGTGAAGGTCTCGCTGCCATCGCCCGTAGCCGGCAATGTTCCCCACGGCTTGCTGTCCAGCAGGCTTTGGATCACCGGATTGATGGCGTTGCCCGCGGTTTGAAAGGCGCTGATGTCGGCCAGGGTGGGCACCGTGCCCAACTGGGGCAAGCCGCCGTTCTCTCTCTGTCCCTCATAGGCAACAAACCAGAACGACTTATCGATCACGATGGGGCCGGCAGCCGAACCGCCAAACTGATGGTTGGTAAAGGAGTTCTTGGGCTGGGCAGTGGTGTTGAAGTAGTTGCGCGCGCTCATCGATCCATTGCGGTAGTATTCAAACGCGCTGCCATGGATCTTATTGGTGCCGCTCTTGGTCACGATGTTGACGGTCGCACCGGCGCTCCGGCCAAACTCAGCCTCGGAGTTGCCGGTCACGGGAATCTCGGCCAGTGCATCAACCGGAAGAATGGTCGAGGGACAGCCCCAGACGCCCGCCTGATTGACCGCCGGCAGGTTGCGGTAGCCGTCGTTCATGTCGGTGCCGTCGAGCAGATAGTTGTTCGAGCGGCCGCGATTGCCGTTCAGGCTGAACAGTCCGTAGGAGCCGGCCGATTCGGTCGATCCGACAGGATCGCTGGCCGCGCCTGGAACCAGGTCCAATAGCTTGGTAAAGTCGCGTCCGTTCACCGGCAGTTCGGCAACTTGGGTGGCTTCAATCGTGCCGCCCGTCGTGTTGGAAGCGGTTTCCACCAGTGGCACATCGGCGTTCACCTGGACCATTTCCTGAACCGCCCCGGTGGCAAGCTTGGCGTCGGCACGTGTCGGTGACCCCACGCTCACCGGAATCGCGGTCAGCGTAGTGGTGCGGAAGCCCTGCATCTCGATCGTGATGCTATAGGTGCCGAGTGGGAGTTCGGAGGCTACATACTCACCCCGATCATTGGCTGTGACTATGCGCGACAAGCCAGTTTCGGGGCTGAAGACCTTTACCTGCGCTCCTGCCACAGCCGCTCCGGTCGAGTCCGTAATGGTGCCCTGAATGCCTCCCCGGAAGGTCTGCGCCACGGTAGCAGACGCGCAGGCGAAGGCTAGAAAAACAAATAGAAATGCAATCATGCCTGAAAAGGCAGTTGGGCGGCTTCTCATTTGGCTGGGCTCCTTAGAAGATAGGTCCGAGGAATGACTGAATCATAACACTGGCAACGCAATTCCGAGATAAAGATGGTATAAGGAATAGCCCCGGATCAGGCCTTGAAGCCAGTTCACCCGACCAGAAACAAAAGATGCGATTTTTGACTGTGAAACTGCGGAGTCTGCTTTGGCCCCCGCAAAAATCAGAACATCCCACGAGCCCTCCCCACAGGAACACGCGAACAGTGAACCTGCGGGAGTGTGCATTTACAATGAGGAAGTGCAATCCGAACAGTCTTCGCCGATCATTCTTGCCGAGAACCTGACCAAGGTTTATGCGGCGGGCAAACTCCAGGTCACCGCGGTGCGCGGGGTTTCGCTGTCCGTCGCGCCAGGAGAGTTTGTCGCCATTGTGGGCCCTTCGGGCTCGGGCAAGTCCACGCTTTTCTACTTGCTGGGCGGCCTGACGCAGGCCACCGAGGGCCGCGTGGTGATCGACGGGGTGGATTTTGCCTCGCTGAGCGACGCCCAGCGGACGCGGCTGCGCAAGCACCGCATCGGCTTCGTCTTCCAGAAGTTCAACCTGCTGCCGACACTCTCGGCCATGGGCAATATCGAGATTGCTTACACGGTGAGCGGGCGCAAGGAGCCGCTGGACCGGACGTATCTGGACCATTTGAGCGATATTCTCTCGATCCGGGGGCGGCTGAAGCACCTGCCGTCTGAGCTGAGCGGCGGAGAGCAGCAACGGGTGGCGATTGCGCGGGCGCTGATTACGCGGCCGGCCATCGTGCTGGCCGACGAGCCCACCGGCAACCTGGACACCAAGACTTCCGACGCTGTGCTGCACATGCTGGTGCGCTCCAACCGGGAGCTGGGCCAGACCACGCTGATGATTACGCACAACCCCGAGGCCGCGCAGATTGCCGGCCGGATTCTGCATATGCGCGATGGGGAGATTGTGCGGGAGGAAAAGGGCTCGCGGGCCGATGAGGTCTTGCCGGGAACTGGCGCGTAACAGCCTTCCAGGCTTCCATTCGTTTCCGGCGTATAATGATAGTAAACATGAATCCGCAGAATCGGCTTTCGATTTGGAAAAGCCTGATGGGATCTTGCTTTCCTACCGCTCCTGACGAGTTCCGCACCGTACGCAACAATCACCTGTTGACTGGAGTGAAATCATGCGTTCCGACAAAATTCACCGTGCTCTTGAGCATGGAATGAACCGCTTTGAAGTCTGCCAATTGGTTGCCAAAGGGGTCAAGGCTACTCACAAGACCGGCGGTCGCTTTGAAGACTCTATAAACGATGTCCTGCAATACTTGGGCACCCACGATAAGCCAAAGGCAGGAATTCATCCGGCCGTTCTGGCGGCCGCTGACAAGGCCCTCAAGCCTGCTGCATAAATTTCTTTGCCCCGCCTCATCAGGCAGCAGCAAAAAATCCCCTATACGCAAGAAAGGGACGGCAGTTTGCCGTCCCTTTCTGTTTGAATCCAAAACGGTCAAAAAAGGGGGTAACCCTAGACAACCGTAACGTTCTCAGCCTGCCAGCCCTTGGGACCCTTGGTCACATTGAACTGAACGCGCTGGCCTTCTTGCAGCGAGCGGAAGCCGCTCGATTGGATGGCGGTGTGATGGACGAACACGTCCTCGCCGTTCTCACGGCTGATAAATCCAAAGCCCTTGGCGTCATTAAACCACTTGACTGTGCCTGTTTCCATTGTGTGTTGCTCCTCTTTTACTGATTTACCGCGAACGCAATGAGGAAGTTTGCGTGCAGGTGGTTACCGAAACAGGCAAGAACTTCAGATCGAATTCTACGATGAACTAGAGTATAGCACGGTTTCATTTGTTTTCTACGAAATAAAAATCGAGGGGGCCGGCTGACATTTGTGCAATCTTCTAATTATAGGCCGAAAATTCCCCAGGCATTCTTCTGAAAGCGCGTCCTGAGCATGGCCGTCAAGGTAAACTCTTTCTGGCATGGGAGGCGCTTTGGCCAAAGAAAACAAACGCGTGCTTGTCCTCAACCCCGGAGGAATGTCTACAAAGTTGGGAGTCTATACCAGGGATGGCGCCGAGTGGGTGCATACCATCCTGCATGGGGATGAAGAGATTGCGCGCTTTTGCGGTAAGTCAATGCTCGCGCGCCTGGACTATCGGGCTGGCCTGATCCGGGACGCGCTCGCAGAGGCCGGATACAGCGAGACCGGCTTTGCCGCGGTCGCCGGCCGCGGTGGGCTTCTGCCTCCACTGACCTGCGGCACCTATCTGGTGGATGACGCCATGGTGGAAGCCTTGCGCCTGGCGCGCCTTGGCGAGCACGCATCCAACCTCGGCGCCGTTCTGGCGCTCAACTTCGCCCAAGCGGCCGGGGTAAACGCCTACATCGTCGATCCGGTCACTGTGGACGAGTGGCAGCCCTGCGCCCGCCTCTCCGGTTCGCCGCTGGTCGCGCGTACGTCGATCCTCCATGCGCTGAACACCAAGGCCGTCGCGCGGCGGTATGCGCGCGAACTGGGCCGCGCCTACGAATCGCTGCGCCTGATCGTCGTGCATTTGGGCAGCGGAATCAGCGTCTCGGCTCACCAGGACGGCCGCATGATCGACAGCAACACCATCGAGGAGGGCCCCTTCGGCCCCGATCGCACTGGTAGCCTTCCCGTGCGGGCGCTCATCAAGCTCTGTTTCAGCGGCCAGTTCACTCAGGCGCAGCTCGACCGCCATCTCTTCGGAGAAGGTGGCCTCTTTGCCTATTTGGGCACGCGCGACCTGGTCGAGGTGGAACGGCGGATCGGCGCCGGAGACTGCAAAGCCGCGGCTGTCATCGATGCCATGGTCCATCAGATCGCCAGGGAAGCCGGAGCGATGGCGGCCGTGCTCAAGGGCAGCGTGGATGCCCTGCTGCTGACCGGCGGAATGGCGTATTCGGAAAGACTGGTGGGGCTCTTGCGCGGTTACCTTGAGTGGATTGCGCCCATCCGGGTTTATCCCGGCGAAGATGAGTTACAAGCCCTGGCCGAGGGAGTCTTCCGCGTACTGAGCGGGGAAGAGCGGGCAAAGAGGATGCAGGCGTAAGCCGCAGCGGCAAACCCGCAAGCGATTTGAGCTGAGGTGTGCCATAAGTTAGTAAATTGCCTCCGGCAGTGGCTCATCACCCGCGCCGTAGGCGCAATGGTTGTTAGCCCCGCGCTTCAGCGCGGGGTGGGGTGGGCAAAACCGATAATTCACACGGAGTCCCGTCGGGACGGCGCTCAGCGCCGCGCCACGCGAACACCTTACGAGAAAAAGGTAAAAACACAGACCGGGAGCCACAACCGAAATCGTCAAACTTCTACCGCCGCACCGGCAAAGCCAGGGTTTCTCCCTTTGGGAATACAGCCTTTCCCCATGCCCCACCCTCGCCGCATCTCTGTTTTTGCGGCCATGCCGGGCGCCGCTGCATCTATACTTTCATGAGTATGGAAAAAGCAACCTTCGGAGCCGGCTGTTTCTGGGGCGTCGAGGCGGCCTTAGCGGCTATTCCCGGCGTCGTCGCCACAGCCGTTGGCTATGAGGGCGGCTCGCTGCAGCAGCCCACCTACAAGGATGTTTGCACCGACCTGACCGGTCACGCCGAGGTGGTCGAGGTGGACTTCGACCCCGCCCAGGTCAGCTTTGAGCAGCTTCTGGATGCCTTCTTCGCCTTCCACGATCCCACAACCGTCAACCGCCAGGGCCCGGACCAGGGCACGCAGTACCGCTCGGCCGTCTTCTTCCACTCGCACGAGCAGGAGGCGCAAGCTCGCGCCAAAATCGAGCAGCTCTCCGCCGAAGGCTGCTTCAAGCCCCGGACCATCGTCACCCAGGTCGAACCAGCCCAAACCTTCTGGCGCGCCGAAGATTACCACCAGCGCTACCTCGAAAAGCGCGGCCAGGCAAGCTGCCACATTTAGCTGACAGCTAATAGCAGCCAGCGGACAGCGGACAGTTTTCAGGGAACAGGCCGATCTCGTGACGATTCTTTCGTCTTTTTTCCCGGGCGAAAGGATGGAAAGCTATAATCTTGCACCTCAACGCTGAAGATTCTCCTCGAAATCCTCTTTGGCCTTGCGGTTCTGTAAAAACGCCTGGTCTTGCTCGATGCTCTCCTGCATCAGTCCATCCCCGATCACCAAGTGCCACCGCATCTGCCCAAGCCGCTCTGCCAGGGCGCTGGTCTGCTCGCTGGTAATCTTGGAGTGTTCGGTCCAATGGTTTTTGGCGATAAGGCCCGTGATGACTCCGACGTCTGCCATCGGCTTATCCTCCATCGCCAGCAACGCGGACTGCGCCTGGTAAACGCTGGAATAGCGCTCGGCTTCCTCGTAAGGCATAAAAGCCAGCGCCCCCGTCGCCTGTGCTGTCTTCCACGCCGTGTCGCGAAGACTCATTCCGCTGGCGCTAACCTTCAGATTGGCGTGCTGCGCCGCGGGGTCGTTTGGATGCTCCTGGATGCGCTGTATCGCCGCCAGATCGGCGTCGATCTGCACCCGCCACGCCTTCAGCCCCGGCTGAGCCTGTTTCAAATCCGACAGATTGTGCTCAATTTCCGCCCGCAGTTCCACCCGCGCCTCTGCGGCCAGATGAACGTGATGACGCCACTCCACGCAGCTCTCGATCTCGACCGCGATCAGCAGACCCACTGTAATTGTGAACAGATGAATCAGAAAATCCGAAAAGCTGCGCAGCTTTCCGTGTGGCAGATGAACATCAAGCATAGGCTACAAACCTTTCTTGGGATCTGGCGCGCAAAGGGCCAGAGCGCGGATAAACTTCTTCGCTCCCAATATAAAGAATCTCCCAAGCTTTCAACAAAAAATAACCAGCCCTCTGCCTTTCCCGCTCACAGATGACGCTGAATCATATTCATCTCCGAATAGGGAAACTGATCCTCCTGCGAGAATTTCCAGACAGGAATACGGCCTTCTCTCATCCGCAATCCAGTCAGCCCTATGATTTATTCGCTCCGGATTTTGCAGATGCCCGCAGCGCTTCGTGAATGATCATCTTCAAGTAAGTCTGGTAGCGCAAACCGCGTTCGGCGGCCTGCACGCGTGCCGCGGCTATGTCCGCTGGATCGAGGCGAATGGTGGTGGTGGGAGTGGGGGTTGTCTTTTCTTCCGGAAACGGAATGCCTCGTTCGGCAAACAGACGGCGCGCGCCACCATGGCCCAGAGTGCCCGCCTTCGCTGCCTTCTTGAATTCTTTGAGCAGCATATCTTCGTTCTCAAACCACCACTTTGCCTCTTCCGCTTCGGTGGCGAAATTGGGAACCTTCATATCGCTCTTGAATACCTTTGTCTCGGTCATTGCAGTCCCGCCTTTTGTTCGAAGTAGAAGATCTTCCATTGCTTGTCTGGCTCGAACGCTGTAACCACCCTCATGCGCTGGCCCCGAAAGGTAATGACAACCCAGAGAACGCGTCCCTCGTTCGTTTCGCCGACGTGGGAGCTTCGCTCCTCGCCATTCACAACATCGAATCCGACATCCAGTGAATCGCCAAGAAGAACTTCCTCTGCTTCTTCCGGCGTCACTTTGTGCTCGGCCATGTGGAGAATGTTTGCGTCGTCCCAATCGAAGAGCGCGTCGTTCATGCTCTCTCAACTTTCTCAGCCAACAAGATCATTGTAGCTACATCGTAGCTATTTTACAAGTGCCTGCGGTGTGGCCAATCGCTCGCTCTTCGCTCGCAGAAGGTTCGTGGTTTCCCAGGTCCCAAATTTGGGACCTGGAGCACCCGTCGATGAACGGGATACCCGGTCAATGAAATAGTATGTGTGCATGGCAAACGCGATCTATTGCATAAACGGTCATTATGTTGGACTCGTGAATCAGGGGATGGGCGGACGCGTTTCGAACGGACGACTACGGGCTATGATGGAAAACCCGGAACGAGAAGAAAGAAAAATTCAAGCATTTTGCACACAGTGTGGAGCTAGAAACATTACTGCGTGCGAAAGGTGCCAAACCCCCATCGATCATCGATTTCCTAGTGATGTTCACAATTATTGCGCAGGGTGTGGCAATCCGTTTCCGTGGACGGAGACGGCGCTTACGACAGCGAAAGAATACACCGATGAGTTAGAGGAATTGAGTACTGAGGACAAGACGATTCTAAAAGCAACGTTCAGTGATTTGACGGTCGATTCTCCAAAAACACAAATTGCTGCAAGTCGGTTTAAGAGAATATTGCAAAAGCTAACACCGGATGTGGCCGAAACAATCAGGAAAACAATTGTCGATATAGCCAGCGAGACAGCCGTCAAATTGCTAAAAGGGTGAGCGCCAATACAACTATTAAGCCCCTCATTTTCCCTGTCTGGTGTACAGATCAGCGTCCGTACCATTCATGCAGTTGACCTTTCAACTACTGCCGCAGCTCCACCAGCGTCGCTCCCATCCCGCCTTCGTTCTGCGGTGCTTCGGCGAAGGTTGCCACGTGCGGATGGCCCTTCAGGAACTCGCGCACACCGCGGCGAAGGGTTCCTGTGCCATAGCCGTGAATGATGCGCACGCGCGGCAGGCCGGCCAGAAAAGCGCGATCCAGATACTGCTCCAGCTCCTGTGTGGCCTCGTCCACCGTGCGCCCAATCAAGTTGATCTCCATGCGCATCTCGTCGGTATTCGCGCTGATGACGGTGACGTGCACGTTCTTCTGCTTGCGGGCAGCGGCCAGCGGATCAGGGCGCTGCTGCGCCGCGGACTCTCCACCAAGAGGTGAAGGTGCGGAGCACTCGTCGCGCTTGACGCGCATCTTGATGGGGCCAAGCGACACCTCAAACAGATCCTTTTCGACTTCGCGCACGACCGTGGCGACTTTGTTCAGCGACTTCAAGCGCACCTGATCCCCAGCGGCGATGTGCTTAAGCACGTGCGGCTGCGCGTTCAGGTCGCCCTCGTCCGCGCCGGTGCGATGCGCCACAACAGTCTGGTTGAAGCTCTCCTGAAACTCGCGCCGCAGGCGGCTGATGCGGCGTTCGGCTTCCTTCGACAGTTTCTGCTGCGCGGCCCGATCTTCGATGGCGTGAACGTTTTCGCGCATCTGAAATTCGAAGTCCTTCAGCAGCGAGGCCAGTTTGGCCTCCAGCTCTCTGGTGTGATTGCGCAGCTCTACGTCGCCCTCGCGGGCCAGCTTCGCTCTCTCCTGATTCAGCGCGTATTGCTGTTCGCGCGCGGCCTTGCGGTCTTCTTCCAGCTTGCCAAGTTCGTCGTGCAATTTATCGAGGAAGCGGGAAATATCCTGCTGCTGCGAGCCCAGTCTCGCTCTTGCGGCGGCGATGATGGCTGCGTTCATCCCCAGCCGCTCGGCAGTCTGGATGCCGGCCGACGCGCCGGGCACGCCGAGCCGCAGTTGGTAGTTGGGCGCCATCGTCACTTCGTCCACGCCGGCCGCCGCATTCATCACTCCGGTCGTGTTGGCGGCGTAGACCTTCAGCGAGGTGTGGTGCGTCGAGATGAGCGACCACGCCCCCGCCGTCAAAAAATGGCTGGCCACGGCCACGGCCAGCGCAGCGCCTTCTTCCGGGTCAGTGGCCGAGCCGAGCTCATCCAGCAGCACCAGGGATCTGTCGCCGGCCAGCCGCGACAGCCGGTCCAGGTTGGTGATGTGCGCGGAAAACGTGGAGAGTTCCGCCTCGATCGATTGCGCGTCCCCGATGTCGGCCAGAAAAGCGGTAAAAACCGGGAAGCTGGCCGCCTTGGCCGGCACGGGCAAGCCGGCCTGCGCCATCATCGCCAGCAGGGCCGTGGTCTTCAGCGTGACCGTTTTGCCGCCGGTGTTGGGGCCGCTGATGATAAGTTGCCGCTCATCTGTAGTGAGTTCAAGCGTCAGTGGAACGACAAGGCCGCCATGCGAGCGCAGATGCCGTTCAAGCAGCGGATGGCGCGCGGCTTCCAGGTTCAGCCGGTCCGGCGTGATGGCCGGGGCCACGCAGTCATAGTCGCGGGCAAAGCGTGCGCGGGCCTGCAGGCTGTCGACCAGCGCCAGCACGCGCGCGCCCTCCACCAGCGCACCGGCGTAGCCGCCCACCTGGCGGGTGAGCTCGACAAAAATGCGGTGAATCTCCGCCTGCTCTTCCTCGACCAGCCGCACCAGTTCGTTGTTCTGCTCGATGGTTTCCAGCGGCTCCACGTAAACCGTTTGCCCCGAGGAGCTGGCGCCATGGACCACGCCGCTCACGCGCCGCTTCAGCTCGACGCGAACGGGAATCACGAAGCGGTCGCCGCGGATGGTGATCAGGTCTTCCTGGGTTGCTCCGTCGGCAGAGAGCTTGCGCAGCGCGGCGCGCAGGCTGTCTTCGATGAGATGCTGCTGCCGCTCCTGGTCGCGGCGAATGCGGCCCAGCTCGGGCGAGGCGTTATCGGCCAGCGAGCCGTCCGGCTGAATCGTGCGCTCGATGGCCTCCGCCAACGGCCGCAGGCTGTTGCCCGCCAGGGCTGCGGAAAGCTGGGAAAGTCCGAGCAGCTTGCCCACCAGCCGCATCGGAGGCGCTTGCAGCAGCGATTGCCACGAGGCCACGTCGTTGGCCAGCCGCGCCACGGCCTGCAGTTCATTGGCTTCCAGCGCCGCGCCGGGAATCCGCGCCTTGGCGGCGTGCTGCGTGGGATCGAAAAGGCCACCAACGGGAATGGAAACCTGCTCGTTGAGCAGCAATCGAAGTTCGCCTGTCAGTTGGTGCTGGCGCGCAATCCACTCCTCGTCGGTCGAGGGCACAAGCGACAGAATCGCGGTTCGCCCCACGGAGGAGGCTGAAAAGCCCGCCACCAGCTCCAGCAGCGGCTCCCATTCGAGAGTGGCAAAGTCGGCATCTTCCACCGGCGACGGAATCGGATCAAGCAGGGACATGTTTTTCTTCTGGAACTATCTTAGCGGTCCCGCTGGGGCTGGGGCGTTTCGGGTAGAGGAGCATCCACAGCGTGCCTTGAGGATTCAGGGAAGCTACTCGCCTGTCCGATGCCCGGTTGCGACTGGATTGGAAGGCATGCAGGATTACTGAAGCCTGCCTAAGCAGCTTCAGCTCTTCTTGATTCCGAAGCAATTACTCGGCTTTGGGAGTAGCCGCCGCCGCCACAGGGCATGCCGCGCCGCAGTTTCCACCGCAGGGCGTCGTCGCAGCAGCCGGGGCGGCCGCAGGAGCGGACGCGGGAGCCGGCTCGGCGCTCTTGCCACCGTAGTCGTTCACATACCAGCCCGAGCCCTTGAAATTGAAGGCGGGCGCGGTGAGCACACGCTCCAGTTCACCCTGGCACTTGGGGCACACACGCTCTGGCTTGGACTTGAAGTGCTGGATCTTTTCTAAGCGTTGGCCGCACTGTTTACAACAATATACATACAACGGCACAGTTCCTTACCTCTTGTGGATAGAGTCGTCCACTGTCTTTATTGTATAGCGAGGGCGGCAATTGTATGCAAAATCGCCGCCCTCGCTTTACTTACTTTTGTGCCGGGGCTTTCATTGCACCTTGATCGGAACCGAGCCGCACAGGTTCTCCCAGGCCAGCGAGAGGATGCCATGCTTGGCGCCGGGTTCCTTCACCATGAACATATATGTGAGCTTCTCCGCCATTGTGGGCGGCTTCTCCATGTTCATTGTGACTCGGCCCAAATCCTGCGCCTTGTCGTACTTCATTCCCCATTGACCGGTCTGCTTGTTGATGATCAGCACCCACTGGCCGGGATCGGAAATATCGACATAGAGCGTGTAGTCGCCCTTGGGAACGCTCAGTCCGCCCACGTTGAGGTCGGACTCAGTGTGCAGCTTGGTGGCCGCATTGGCGCCCGCGCGCCATACCGGATAGGTGGGATCGTGGCTGATGAGCCCGTCCTTGGTAAAGATGTGCCCGGCGCGGCCATTGACCCTGGGCGACGAGTAGCTGATGGTGAAGGTTTTGCCACCGAGAACTCCTGACTCGGAAGCCGCCGGGCTTTTCGGCGAGTCCATGCTCTTCATTGAGCCCATCTGGGCAGATAACGTGGCGGCGACAGCGAGCAGGCTGGCACAGATCATAAGACGCTTCATAGTGGTCATCTCCGTGATAAAAGAATCCTGCCGGGAGCGTTCACCCCGACGCGACGATTGTCGCACCGCGCGCCACAGTTGGGGAAGCGGTGCGGGTGGCGGAATCAGCCCTTTCTCGAAGCCAGCGCTGCGGAAGATGCGATATACTCCGGAACGCAGCAGAAATCAGGAGGCTTTTCGATGCGTAACCAGGCAATCTTGAAGATGGCGGCGGCCGGCGTGATGGCCGCGGCGATGTTGGTGGCGCCGGGCTCAATGAAGGCGCAGGCAGGCAGCGACACGGTCCTGAAACCGGCGGATACACAGAAGATGCTGCCGGCGAACGTCTACTATCGCGGGCAGCAGGCGCCCACGGAACTGCGGAACTCCGGCGGCGTGAAGTTTGCTGACGGCTTCTATATGCTGGCCGCCCTGGTCGACACCAGCGGTTACTCGACCGGCGTGCAGACGAAGTATCAAGCCTACTTCATCACCGAGGTCCCTCTCAAAGTCGGCGGCGAGAACCTGCCCGCGGGTGTCTATGGCGCGGGATTCGTCGGGGACAAGTTTGTGCTCACCGACGTGGGCGCGCATGACGTGCTCAGTGTGAACTCGGGCGAGGATGCCGGTCTCAAGCACCCCACGCCCCTGCAAGTGGTGGCCGACCCAGCCGGCGGCTTCCGCCTCTACGCCGGGCGCAAATATGTGAGCTTCAGCCGGTAGCTGCTTCAGTTGTCACTTGTTATTGGCAGGCATCCCAAGTCCCAAATGGGATACCCTCTGGCAGTGAATTGAAAGAAAACTGCTTCAACGCGGAACGCGGGCCTGTGAGCCCGCATTCTGCGTACGGTGCGCGCCCCAGGCGTGGTCGAAACAGGAAGGTCCGCTGCGCGCAAGCGTAGCGGCCCCTGAATGAGCTGGCTAGACTCCGGCTTGCCCCGTTTGAAAGCAAGAGTGGTAAAAAGACGTTGCCGCGGAACTCATTCGAGGAACCTTTCCGGGGATGCGCGCGTACATATGGGGTGGAGGGTAATTACCATGACGCGGAATGGGATGCGCAATGCGGCCGCTTTGGCCGTGGGTCTGGCTCTGGCGGCCGGAATGACAGGATGCCGGGTTCACGTGGACAAGGACGCCAACGGACAAGAGAAGAAGGTTGAAGTGGATACGCCCTTCGGCGGCGTGCATGTGAATACCGATCAGCTTACCACCGCGGACCTGGGATTACCGGCCTATCCAGGCGCCGTCGCCGTGAAGAGCGACGAGCACCAGTCCGCCGACGTTCGTCTTGGTTTTGGCCAGTGGGAGATGCGGGTAAAGGTGGCCTCCTACCAGACCTCCGACTCCAAAGACAAAGTGTCCGATTTCTACAAGAAGGCGCTGGGCCGCTATGGAGATGTGATTACCTGCAAGGACAACTATCCGGTGGGCACGCCGACGACTACCTCTCAGGGCCTGACCTGCGCCGACAGCGATAAAAATGGGCAGAAAATCAAGGTCGATGCGGGCGATTTCCATTACAACGGAAGCGGAACGGAACTGAAGGCCGGCTCCAAGCGCCATCAACACATTGTGGGCTTTAAGGAGCCCCAGGATGGCAAGACTCAGTTCGCCCTGGTGTCGCTGGATTTGCCCGCTGAGACGGATTCGGGTTCGGGAAAGAGCGACTAGGTCTCCAACAGCTTGAAGTTGTACCAACGATGGGACCAGGGAAAGCACGAACCCGAGGTAAAAACTATATTTTCAGAGACTTAGCTCCTTGGTGCCCCATCCATTCCGCAGCTTCATCGCGGAATGGGTGGGAGAGCACAGGTCTCAATCTCGACTGTAAACAGTCAAGCTGAAAACACTCTAGAGCGTTTTCACGCTGCCCTTTCCCTCTCCGATTGGGAGGAATGCCCAGTCAGAACCTGTCAGGCACAACAAAACCCCGTCCGCACTGGACGGGGTTCGTGTCAATCATGATTTTCAGCCTTGAACTCAGCCAGAATGAGGCTGCGCCCACCGGCCTACGCCTTGGCGATCTTGCCGCTCTTGATGCAGCTTGCGCAGACCCTGATCCGCTTCGGCTGGCCGTTCACCAGCGCCTTCACTGCCTGCAGATTCACGCTCCAGCGCCTCCGGGTGATGTTGTTGGCGTGAGAAACGTTGTTTCCGAACTGCGGACCTTTCCCGCAGATGTCGCATACCTGTGCCATGACTTTGCTCCAGACTTTGGTGTTTCGCGCCGCCGCTGCAAACCGTCCTGGCGCTTCCGCAACATGCGTGCCATCCAGGGTTGTTGAACGAAGGCGGCCAACGGGGCACATGAAGACACACGCCACCGGCGGCTTGCCGAATCTTCATTATACCCGGAACCAGCCGCTTGGCCAACCCGCGCCCCAAAAGCGCGCAAACGGATCAGTCTTGTCTCCAGAACGGTGGCCTCTCAACTTCCCGCTTCCCTGCTCGAAACGCAATCCCCTGCGCGGCCAGCGGCCCCCCATGCCCTTCTTCAGAAGAGCAATCCCGCAATATCAGGTCGGCTTCTGGGATTCAGTTCACGGAATTAAAGGCGCAGGCCGGAGTCGAACCTGCGATCATCCCACTCGCGGGTTGGAGCAACCGGGCAGTGTCTCTCTAAGGGCCTCGGCGCGATGCCTCCCCGCTAAATGCAACTACTTTCGCATCAAACACTTGGCTTTCATTGTTCTTTTTTTGGAAAAACTGTGACAGTTGTCACAGTTTTCGAAGCCATTTCGCCGTACATTGGGTATGTGGTTATCGATATACTTTTATCGGTACCCGTGATTGTCAGACAGGCGGCGGCATCAGCGAGTCCACACGCGAGCCTCAAACAGCTTCACCAGTATTGCGATTTCAACTGGCTACCTGCCCTTCAACACCATGAAGAAGCAGGCAAGAGAGGAAAACGAGGAGAGCATGACAAACTTCGAGACGTTTCTAGCAGAAAATCACGAGCAAAAAAAACCGGTAGTCACCAAGGAAGATCTGGACGCCCTTGTGGAACGCGTCAAGTCCGCTCAGCAGAAATTCGCCAGCTTCTCGCAGAAGCAGGTTGACCATATCTTCCGCTGCGCCGCTCTGGCTGCCTCCGATGCGCGTATCCCTCTGGCGAAGATGGCGGTGGAAGAAACCGGAATGGGCGTCGTTGAAGACAAAGTCATCAAGAACCACTTTGCGTCCGAATATATCTACAACAGCTACAAGGACGAGAAAACCTGCGGCATCCTGAGCGAAGACGAGGAAGCCGGCACGATTACGATCGCCGAGCCGATGGGTGTGATCTGCGGACTCATTCCGACCACCAACCCGACTTCGACGGCGATCTTCAAGGCGCTAATCAGCCTGAAGACGCGCAACGGCATCATCATCAGCCCCCACCCGCGCGCTCGCAAGTGCACCTGCCTGGCAGCCCGCCTTGTGCTGGATGCCGCTGTAGCCGCGGGCGCTCCCGAAGACATTATCGGCTGGCTCGACGAGCCGACCCTGGAACTCTCCAACCAATTGATGCATCATCCGGCGATCCGGCTGATTCTGGCCACGGGCGGCCCAGCCATGGTCCAGGCTGCGTATTCTTCCGGCAAGCCGGCCATCGGCGTCGGCTCCGGCAACACGCCTGTCGTGATCGACGAAACTGCCGATCAGACGCGCGCCGTCGCTTCCATCCTGATGTCGAAGACCTTTGACAACGGAATGATCTGCGCCTCCGAACAGGCGGTCGTTGCCGTGGATGCGATTTATACTTCCATCCGCGACCGCTTCTCCCGTCACGGCGGCTACATCCTCAACAAGGAGGAAGCGGACGCCGTTCGCAACATCATCATCGTCGGCGGCCGGGTGAATGCGAAGATTGTGGGCCAGAACGCGCCGAAGATTGCGGAGATGGCAGGCATCCATGTTCCGGCCACGACCAAGGTGCTCATCGGCGAAGTGACAGATGTCAGCCACGAAGAGCCGTTCGCTATGGAGAAGCTCTCCACCATCCTCGCCCTCTATCGCGCCAAGGACTTCAAAGACGCCGTCGTCATCGCCGGCAAACTGGTGGCGCTCGGCGGCATGGGACACACCTCCGTGCTCTATACCGACCAGGACCAGCAGAAGGAGCGCGTGAACTACTTTGGCGAGCAGATGAAGACCTCTCGCATCCTCATCAACACGCCGTCATCCTACGGCGGCATCGGAGATCTTTATAACTTCAGCCTGTCACCGAGCCTGACGCTGGGTTGCGGAAGCTGGGGAGGAAATTCCGTTTCGGAGAATGTGGGGCCAAAACACTTGCTGAATAAGAAGATTGTCGCCAAGCGCGCAGAGAATATGTTGTGGCACAAGCTGCCAAGTTCCATCTATTTCCGCCGCGGTTGCATACCTGAGGCACTCAAGGAGCTCAAGGGCAAAAAGCGCGCCCTTCTGGTTACCGATGACTTCCTCTTCCGCAGTGGCTGCGCCGACGATTTGATCAACACGCTCAAGAAGCTGGGCATGGAAGTCGAGAGTTTCTTCTCGGTAAAGGCCGATCCGAACCTGACCACGGTCCGCAAGTGCGTGGAGATGGCCAATGCCTTCCAGCCCGACGTGATTGTCGCCCTGGGCGGCGGCTCGCCAATGGATGCGGCCAAGATTGCCTGGGTGATGTATGAGCATCCTGAAGTTGATTTCGCGGATCTGGCCCTGCGCTTCATGGACATCCGCAAGCGTATCTACCAGTTCCCGAAAATGGGCATCAAGGCCAAGCTGATTGCCATCCCGACCACCTCCGGCACCGGCTCTGAAGTGACGCCGTTCGCCGTCGTGACCGACGACGCCACCGGCATGAAGTATCCCATTGCCGACTATGAGCTGACGCCGAGCATGGCCATCATCGATGCGAATCTGGTGATGAACCTGCCCAAGTCGCTGACCGCCTTTGGCGGCGTCGATGCGGTAGTGCATGCCCTGGAAGCATACGTTTCCGTCATGGCCAACGAGTTTTCCGACGGACAGGCCATCCAGGCCCTTAAGCTGCTGAAGAAGTACCTGCCTTCTTCCTACAAAAATGGCGCCAAGGACCCGATCGCCCGCGAGAAGGTGCACAACGCGGCAACGCTGGCCGGTATCGCCTTCGCCAATGCGTTTCTGGGCGCCTGCCACTCCATGGCGCACAAGGTCGGCGCAGCGTACCACCTGCCTCACGGACTGGCGAACGCGCTGCTGATCAGCAATGTGATCCGCTACAACGCCAACGATAACCCCACCAAGCAGGCAGCCTTCTCGCAGTACGACCGGCCCAAGGCCAGGTGCCGCTATGCCGAACTTGCCGACTGCCTCGGCCTGGGCGGAGCAACCAAGGATGAGAAGGTCGAGAACCTGATCGCCTGGGTGGACGGCCTGAAGAAGCAATTGGATATTCCCGCCTCCATCCAGGAAGCGGGAGTCAGCGAGGCCGATTTCCTGGCCAAGCTGGATTCGGTGGCCGTCGATGCCTTCGATGACCAGTGCACCGGAGCCAATCCCCGCTATCCGCTCATCAGCGAATTCCGGGCGATCCTGCTCGACAGCTTCTACGGCAGGCCTTTTGTGGAACTGACGGATCGCACCGAAACTGACGCTCATGCGGAGAAGCCGGTCGCGGCCGCCAAGGCAAAGACCGCCGATGCCAAGCTTGCCGTCAAGGTGAAAGCGAAACTCGGTGAGGCTGTTCTTTCCAGGTAGCTTTCGGCAATCAAGAAAAGGCGGGCTGACCCCAAGTGGAGTTAGCCCGCCTTTTCTTTCTATAGGGAAGTTCTTATTACTGATCCAGCGCGGGTGCCCCCGGTCGCTCGCTGTTGTGGAACGGGGATAATACGAACCCCATGCGAGCTAATAGCGAGCCGCTGGCCCCACCGCAGGTGGCGCAGGTGGTGCAGATTATTTCCCAACTTTGTCGCACAATAATTCCAGAAGTCTTTGCGCCAGATTTCAGTCTGAAGCTGCCTGTAGAGGCAAAAACGGCCCGTAACTCCTTATGCTGGACGATTTTGCAGGGAACTTCTTTGTTATGACAATTTTACAGCGCAACCATGCCCGTAAGCTCAAGAAAACAAGGAATTTGTTTACAAAATACGGGTGGGGGGGTACCCGATGTACGAGCTATGCCGTCCCATCAGGATCAGCGGACAGCGATGCAAGTTTCCGCCTCCATCCGTGTAGCTATCTCCCAGATCGTAGCTCCGTTCCTCGGGTGGCTCCGTACCGGAATTGCGATTCTTTTTTCACAGGTACTGGATGGAAGCCCGCTTCATGTATTTACTCTCCAGCAACTGCGCGATTTGTTTCACGATATTGCGCCGCAGGTCGAGTTCCACAGGGAAGTTCGGATCCTGCTGCGCTTCATTGATGCTGGTGCCAACGGCGAACTTCACAATATCGCTGTCCAGCAGCAGGGTCGCCAGCCGCACCGCTGCATTGGGACTCATGCCTTCGGGCACAAATTCTCCTTCAAGCAAGCGAAGCACCTCGCACAAGGTCAGCGCGCCTTCTGTCACCATTTCGAAGCCATCCATCCTGGCGTAAGGCGGTATTTTCGGATCGTGTGTCTGGTCGATGTCGTCGTATATTTTGCGATTCAGCCGCTTGGAGATGATATTGGCGGTTGTTCCGCCGCAGATGACTTTGCGGCCGGGAGTGTTCAGCGCCATCACCGCAAGATCATAGTCGTGAACGCGGCTGAAGGGAGGGCCAGTCAGCACCAGCAGTTGGCGGGGGCTGCGGAAGTAGACCACGCCGCAGGTAATGTCGTCCTTCGCGCTGTGGCCATCGATTTCCTCCGCCTTTGCGACCAGAAGACGCGATAACTCGCGGGCCGAAATCGATGGATTTTCGCTGATTTGTTCGCGAACAAACTTGTCAACATTCTCCTGGCCCCATCCGCAGGGAGTCAGCGGGCTACCCGTTCCCGCCTGTGTGATGCCATCGGAGAAGAAGATAATGCGGTCTTCCCGCTGGACGTTGAAGGTGGAGTAGTCGATGACGCGCTCCTTCCATCGCTTGGGAAGAAGCGCTGTCTTCTGCACACTTACCTCTCCAGTGGGCCGAACCAGCAGGAAGGGCGGGTTGCCATGCTCAACGATCCGCGTCTCGCCCGTGATGGTCATATCAACAATGGTGAAGGTCGAGTAGCTGACCTTCCGCACGCTGCAAACGGGCAGCGTGTCCATGATGATTTCCGCCGACCTGGAAATGTCCATGGCGCTAGCCGTGAATTTCAAGGCCATGGTTGCTGTCAGGGTCGCCAGCACGCTGGCTTTCACCCCGCTGCCCAGCCCATCGGAGAGAACCGAGACAATGCGCCCTTCCTTTTTCAGATTCTCGGAAAGAAACACGTCTCCGCAAATGAATTCCCCGCTCTTGGCCCGCTGGCAGGAATCGACCTCGATGAAATTTTCCGCGGGGCTGCTCACTGCTTCTCCCCTGTCTCGCTGTCCTCAACTTCCTCGGGGCTGAACGAGTGCACAATGGAATTCAGTATGATCTCCGAATCGGCGGCATTCTCGCCGAGAAGATAAGCGATCTGCTGAACGGTCTTCAGGTTCTTCTGGATGACTTCCTGCGCCCGCCCGATGATCTGCTCTTTCTGGAAAGAGGGCTCGGTGATGTCCTGAAAGATCCCGCCAATCACGGAATGGGGCTCGATCGTGAAGATGCTCGTATTCAGGATGCTTCGCTCGTAGCGAATGTCGTGGCCCACAATATCCTCGCCGGAGTCGAGCACGCGGCGGAACAAATCGGAAAACGGCATCACCCCGCCCAGGGTGCTGCCCTCAAGGTTTTTCGGCTGTTCGGCCTCGGTTGAGAACAGTCGCACAAAATTCAAATTGCACTCGATGATTTTCATGTTCTCATCGACAATGGCCACCGCGGACGGTATCCTCTGGAGCAGTGCGTTGGCCTTTTTCTGCGCCATCTTGCGGGTGTAGGTAGCGCACATCAGCCGCTCGGCGTTGCCGGCAATCAGGGCCCGCGCAAAGTCGCGGCAGGTGTCATATCCGCAGCTCGCGCAGTTCAGTTCATCCGCGGCGGAATACTTTCCTACCGTGCGCAGCGCTTCCTGCAATTGCAGTTCGGTGTATTCCGCGGGGGTAACTGGCGCGACTGCATAGCGCTGCGCGATGTCCAGCTCAACCTTGCGCGGAAACTCGCCCGCGGACTTGGCGTAGTGGATGATGTCATAGCGCCGGCGCGCGAGCGATCTCGTCCGCGCCGCCATCGGCCCGTTGATGCAGGAACCGGCACACGCGGTCATCTCGAAAAAGATGTTCTGCTCGGGATTCCATATGGAAACGTCCTGCAAAGCCTTTTCAACGTCCGGAAGTCCGGAGATGGACACGAACTTCAGATTGTCGACGCCGAGGTTACCCGTAAGGCCCGGAGCCATCCCACCCTCGATGGGGAACAGCGCTCCCTCTTGCGCCTCCTGCGGCTCAAAGCGATCATCAGGCATATCGGCGATCTTGGCCAGATGAATTTTCTTTTCAATCAGCCACATGCCCAGATCTTCATATGTAAGCGCCACATCAAGAAGCTCGGGATGCTCTTCGGCCTCCTTCTTCTCCGCAACGCAAGCCCCGATGTAGACGATTGCAATGTCGTCTCCATAACGCGCGCGCAACATCTTGCAATGCGCCAGCACGGGAGACAAAACGCTGCAAACATGCGGCATGCACTCCGCATGATACTTGCAGATGAAATCCACCACTGCTGGACATGCGGAGGATATCCATATCTGCTTTGGCCCCTTGCTCATCAGCGCGAGGACGCTGGCCTCCACCTGCTCGGCGCCCAGAGCGGCTTCCGATACGGCAAAGAATCCCAACTGCTTCAGCGCATGAATCAACTGTCCCGGCCGCACGCCAGGAAACTGCGCTGCGAACGAAGGATCAAGCGAGGCGATCACCGTACGCCCGCTCTTCAGCAGAGCTTTGGCGCTGGGCAAATCGTCGCATACCTGTTTTGCCTTGCTGGGACAGGCCAGGATGCAATTGCCGCACAGAACGCAAAGTTCAGGCACTACCTGTGCGTATGCGTCCTCTACCCGAATCGCCTTTACCGGGCATTCGCGGATGCATTTGTTGCAATCCTGACATTCGACCTTGCCGGTTCTGATGAAATCAAACTGTTTCATAATCCACCCGAGATGGGATGCATAGCTACTGCAGAAGCTCGCACAGCCTTGCCGCGGTCACGTTGTGGTGAAGCCTGCCGCACGATCAATTGCACAGGGCGTCGACGCCATCCGTGCAACCTTCGCCTTCTTGAACCTGAACTCCGAATCGCCTCGACAATTTCCAGGAAAGAGAAGCCAGCGAAGAGTAGAGGTCTTCATTATGCACGAAGATGTTTTCGGGAACTTTCAGCCTCACCGGAGCGAAGTTCCAGATAGCCAGGATGCCAGCCTTTACCATCTCATCCGCCACAGCCTGCGCCGTTTCGGCAGGAGTCGTGATGATTCCCAGATGGATGCTCATCCGCCTGGCAAGGTCATCCAGTTCTTCGAGAGGCAATATCGCCTTCTCGTGGATCCATTTGCCGACTTTGTTCGGATCGGTATCGAAAGCAGCCACGATCCGCATTCCAAACTTTGAGAATCGTTCATGGCCCAGAAGCGCGGTCCCCAGGTTTCCCGCGCCCACAAGAAAAGCCTCGGTCACGTTGTTCCAGCCGAGAAATGACTCAATGGCCTGAATGAGTTCGGAGACCGAATAGCCCGTCTTCGGCTTGCCAATGATGCCCGTGTACTGCAAATCCTTGCGGACTTGCACTGGAACGCAATTCAAGTCTCCGCCGATCATCGTGCAGGAGACCTGGCGAATTCCCTTGGCCTCAAGGTCCATCAGGTAATGATGGTACTGGGGAAGCCGCTTCAGGCTCGCCTGTGGGATAGATGGCGGCACGCCTTCTTTGTCTGGCAATTCATTCGATAAATGTATATCGATACCCACATAGTTAATCTATAGCCGCCTCATCTTGGAAAAAGTGATAGCTGTCACATGGCACTTGACATGACAATAGCTCCTGCCTGCGCCTTTCAGCACATTGGTCCGGGTCGGCCAAGGACACCCGCCTCAGACTTCAAGGTTTGCGCCATGCATCCCTGCGCTGCCATCATATGCTCATGGCGGAAGGGTTCTCGCCGTCTTTTCTTCCGAGCCTGCAACCGATGAACGCGTAGAACGCTACAAAGAAATAGCAGACCAGCGGGACCGCGTACGCCTTGGAGATGCTATGCGTAGACTGCGACAGAAGCCCCATGGCCGGCGTCAGGACCGCGCCGCCGACGATGGCCATCACAATAAGCGATCCGGCAATCTTGGTATCCCTTCCCAATCCTTCAATCCCCAGCGCAAAAATCGTTGGGTACATCACCGACATGAAGAAGCTGGTCGCAAAGATCGCCCACAGGCCGACCCATCCCGGATGCAGGATGCCCACAGCAACGAGCGCAATGTTGATCACGCTGTAGATTCCCATCAATTGGCCTGGTTTCACGTACTTCATCAGAACGGAAGAAGAAAAGCGCCCCACTCCAAAGGCTGCCAGCGTCCCGGTCAGAAAGTACCCCGCCATTTTTTCCGGCTGATGCGTCGAGTCCTGCACATACTGGATGAAATAGCTCCATGTGCCGACCTGCGCGCCCACATACATGAACTGCGCCAGAATGGCCAGAAGGAAGTGCGGATAACGCAGCAGATCGCTGTAACGGCCGTGATCGCCCTCTGAGCTTTTCTGTTCTCCGGCAACCGCGGGAAACTTCGTCCGCCAGATAAGGAAGGCAAAAATAAATGCGACAGCCCCCAGAACCAGATACGGGTCTACAACGCGCAGCGTCTCGCGGCGAAGGTAGGCTTCATAGGTATGCGCAGCCCTCATCGCCGCAATCTGCTGCTCGTTCAGTTCGATCCCAGAAAAAATAAAGATCGTTCCGACGATAACGCCGACGATTGAGCCCAGCGGATTGAAAGCTTGGGAGAAATTCAGCCGCCGCGCGCCGCTCGTTCCATCTCCCAACTGCGCGATGAACGGATTGGCTGCGGTCTCAAGAAACGAGAGTCCGCTAGCGATGACGAACAGTGCAAACAGAAAGAACGAATAGCGCGCCACAATGGCCGCCGGCCAGAAGAGCAAAGTCCCTGTGCCCAGCAGGCAGAGCCCGGCGACAAAGCCAAACTTGTAGCCGTATTTGCGCATCAGCAGCGCGGCCGGCGTGGCGAACAGAAAGTAGCCCATGTAGAACGCCGACTGCACCAGTCCTGCCTGAAATCGTGAAATGGCAAACGATTTCATGAATTGCCGGATCAGCACGTCGTTCAGGTTATTGGGCACGCCCCAAAGAAAGAACAACGACGTGACCAGAACGAACGGCAGACCCATTCCCCTTGGGACAAGCCGCCTTGAGTTATCGCCCGCTACTTCTGGCGCCACTGGTGCAGGAGTCAACATGCTTCCCCTTTTCAGACCACGTAAACCAAGGTATGCGCGCCGGCCAAGCCCGCACTTGTTCTAGAGCATTCTCATGCTGGTCGTTGTAACCATAAGATAACTTCCCTGGCCTATGATGCGCATCCCGGCAGCCCCTCGGCCGCCGGAATGCACGTCGCAACGAGCCGTAGACAGCAATCCGGCTAAATGCCGCAGAGATGCACCTGAACGCCCAACTCGGCAAACATTGCAGCCTTGGCCGCCAGCGCCTTGTCGGCAATCTCCGCCGTCGGCGCATACACCACATTTACATGGTTGGAGTGATGCCTGGCCATGAACTGGTCCCGCGAAACGCCGTGCAGAACCACATGCATGATGGGCCACTCCGTGCTCGCCTCTTTCCAGCGGCGTTCGGTCTCCTCCGCAGGCAATTCGACCGAGGACGCGCGGCCCATGTCTACGTGTACGCTGTCGCCCTCCACAAATACGCGGCTCCAGACCACCGCCCCCGGCTTGCAAACGCCCTTCAGCGTGCCGCCGCCCAGCCGGAAATACATCGGCGCCTGGCGCTCGCTCACGGCCTTGGCATATCCCCCGGTGAGATGCGAGGCGGGAACAGCACCAGAGATCTGCAACAACCACACATAGTCGTCGATGTCCTGACCCGTGTAGTGCTCGCCCCAGCGGACATCGTGCAGTGTGGTCGCGGGATCCAGATGCATCGCGCTCCACACCCGATTGGTAATGAGAGAGTCGAGCCCCACGCACTCATCGACTTCGTTGAAGTGCGGCAGCGGCTCTCCCGCGTAAAGTTCGCGGCCATCCTTAGAGTAGGCGGGCGGACGCTCCGCGTTGTTGAGCAAACCCTCCACCAGATCGGACGCCGGAACCATGTCCTTCAAACCTTGCTGATACTGAATGCCGATCACGTCGCAGCCATACTCGTCGGCCATGCGCAGCGCGGCAATATACATCTTGCACTGCTCCAGAATCTGCCGGTCGGTCAGGTCGGTCTCTTCATTCGGCCCGGTGCGGAAGGTAACACCGCGCTCGTTCAGCCAGTCGCGAACCTTCTGGGCCTCGGCGCCGGAGACTTCGCGCATGGCGGCGACCAGAGCTGACTGGCTCAGCCGCTCCTTGTAGACGCTCAGCGGATTGAGCAGGTCATCCTCGATAATGGCGTTCGACATGCCCATGCAGCCTTCATCGAAGACGCCCATGATGGCTTTGCGCGCCTTCAGCGCCTTGGCCAGCGAGCGGCCCAGTTCGCACTCGGCTGCAGGCAGCTTTGCCAGGTCGAGCTCGCGCACCTGGCTCAGGTCGTGATCCACTTTGTGCTCAGTCAGCCATTGCCGCAGCCCCTTGCGGAAGAAATCATCCGTAAAGTCCTGGCTCCACAGCGAGCTGTACTTCACGCCCGCCTTGTACAGGCAGGCATTCAGGCCCAGCATGCCCACCAGCCCCGGCCATTGTCCCGACCAGTTCGCCACCGTGAGGATCGGTCCGCGGTGATTTTGCAGGCCGGCAAAAACATTATTGCTGTACTGCCACACAGACTCGGCCACGACGACGGGCGCATCCGCGGGAATGTGCATGAAAACATCCATGCCCATGCGCTGGTTAGAAATGAAGCCGTGCTTCAAACTCGGATTGTAGGGATGTGCGCGGCGCAGGGTGTAGCCTTCGGCCTTGAAAGCCTCCGTCAGTTTTGCCTCCATCTGCGACTGCGCGGGCCAGCACTTTTCATTGGCCGATTCACGAAGATCTCCGCTCGCCACCAGTAGCACTTCCCTGGCCGCCACCGGTGTTGACGCTTCTACAACAGGAACAACATACTCTTCCATAAGCTGACTCCTTCACTGTCATTCCGGCTTTAGTTCGCCGGTTCGCATCTGCCGCGGATTTTGATGAATCGCGGCATGGTTGACTCTATTCGCTTCCAGCCTGCGGAAGCGCGCGTACGCCTCATCCCATTGATCGCTTCGATGGGGGTCAAACACAGAACATTGAACTGATTCCGCAATGGCGGCGCGCCCTGCGCGCACGTCGGACAGATATCCGGTCGCCACCGCTTGCAGCATTACATTGCCCAGAGCCGAGGCTTCAGCCGGACCGCTCACCACCTCGCAGCCGCAGGCGTCCGCCGTCATCTGGCACAACACCGTATTCAAGCCTCCGCCGCCAACCACGCGAATCGTAGGCAGGGAGCGCCCGGTCAGTTTTCGCAGCGACTCCAGCACCGAACGGTATTTCAGGCTCAGGCTCTCAAACGCGCAGCGCGTGATTTCTCCCACGCTCTCCGGCGCCGCCTGCCCGCTTTCCCTGCAGTATTGGCGAATCGCGCGCGGCATGTCGCATTGCGTCTGAAACGCCTGCGCATCGGGATCGATGAAGCATTGAAACGCCTTCGCAGATTCAGCCGCCGACGCCAGCTCGCTCCATGTGTAGCTATGCCCTTCGTCCGTCCAGTGCCGCAGACATTCCTGCACAATCCACAGCCCGGTGATGTTCTTCACCAGCAGCACCGCTCCGTTTGCGCTGCCTTCATTGGTGAAGCCCAGCCGCTGCGCTTCCTCCGAGACATTCGGCTCCGCTGCCTCCACGCCCATCAGGCTCCAGGTGCCGCTGGACAGAAATACGCTCTCCTCGCTCATGTTGGGAATGGCCGCCACCGCGCTCGCCGTATCGTGCGAGCCCACGGCAATCGCCGGAAAAGGCTGCGTAAAGCCGCAATCCTCCATCACATCCGCGCGCAACGGAGACAGCACTGTGCCCGGCCGCGTCACCGGAGGCAGTATCCCGACCGGCACATTCAAAACGCTCAGCAGCGCCCTTGCCCAGTCCTTCCGCCGCGGCGAATACATCTGCGTTGTAGCTGCCTCGGTCCATTCCACGCTTTTCTCGCCACACAGAAAATACGTGCAGAGGTCGGGAATCATTAGCAGCGTTTCGGCCGAGGAAAGCGCGGGGTCTTGAGCGCGGACCATGCTGTAGAGCTGGAACAACGTATTGATCGGCATCGTCCGGACGCCGGTTTCTGCAAACCACTCCTGCTCCGGAACCACCTCAAACACGCGCTGCGGAATGCCGTTCGTTCTGGGATCGCGATAGTGACGCGGGTTCCCAATCAGATGCCCCGCGCCATCCAGAAGGCCGAAGTCCACGCCCCATGCATCCACTGCGACGCCCTGCGGCGATTGCGGGCAGCGGGCGTGGCACTTCGCCAATCCCTCCCGTATCCCGGACCAGATGCCCGGAAAATCCCAGTAGAGACCGTTGCCTGCGCACACTCCGCCATTGGCGAAGCGATGCAATTCCTCCACGGAAAACGCCCGGCCATCCCACTGGCCGAGCATGATCCGCCCGCTGGATGCCCCCAGATCGGCGGCGACGAAATGGGCTGTTTGCGTCATTTCTCTTTTTCGAGGTAACTCACGACTTGTTCCGTCACCAGGCCGACCAGTCTATCCAATTCTGCGGAGTTCTGCTTACCGCTCTCCGGCAGTTGCTCCGTAGGCACCGCGCTTAGGTAATCATCAACAGCCGCTTCCAGCTTGTCCGGCTCCGCTGCTTCCGTTGCAAACCGCGCGTCCGGCAGCCCCATCTTCTTCTTCAGCGCCAGCAGGTCGGCGATCTTGTCGGGAGAAATCTCCTTGAGCTCCGGCCGCAGTTGCCTGGCAATCAGGAGGGTCTTGCAATAGGTGTCGATGATCTCGGCGTACCACTCCGCGTGCGTCACCGTATCCGCCCAGCAGACGATTCCGTGGTTCCCCAGCAGGATCGTGTTATGGTTTTTGGCAAGCGCGTGAACCGAATGCGCGCAGGCCTGCGTGCCCGGCGTCTCATACGGCGTCAGCGCCACCGGCCCGATGAAGACCTCTTCTTCGGGCACCAGGTTGCCTTGCGGAACGACTCCCGCGACCGCGTGGGCCGTGGCGTACGGCGGGTGGCAATGAATGATCGCCTTCGCCTGTGGAACAGTCTTGTAAATTTCCAGGTGCAGCAGTATCTCGCTGGTATGCGGACGATCTCCGCAGATCCGCTGGTTGTTCATATCCACCAGCGCGAGATCCTCCGCCTGGAGGTCGCCTTTGCTGAGCAGCGTGGGCGTGCAGACCACATAATCCCTGGAGACGCGCGCTGAAATGTTGCCGCCGTTCCCATCCACATACTGCCGCTGCCACAGCTTTCTGCCCGTGCGCACAATCTCTTCCTTGATCGCCTCGACAGCAGGGGAATGAAAAAGTTCGAGCGGATCTCCGCTGGCAGCGGCCAGGCGCGCGCTTTGCCCGGCGCACTCCAGAACTGAGCGCCGCACAATCGACTCAATCAGAGCGCGGCTCGGGCTCAGAACAGATTTGCATTGTGACACATTCGATTCGCAATTATTCATATTGCTCCACAATGTAGCACAATTAGAATCCTCTTGAACAATGGCGTAGAATCCTCTCCATGAAACAGGCCCAGCGCATTCTCGATCTTCGGGATCTCTTTGCGAAACAGGAATTCGCGAGCATCGAAGAGCTTTGCGCCCTGTTCAAGTCCTCAAAGTCCAGCATTCGCCGCGATCTGATTGAACTGGAACAAAAGAGCGTTCTGCGCAGGGTCCACGGCGGGGCCATCTCGCTGCAGGTCCGTGACGACGTCATGGATTTCAGCCATCTCTCGGGCAGTTGCCATGAAGAGAAAACCCGCATCGGCAAAGCGGCCGCCGCGCTGGTCGAAGACGGCCAGAGTGTGATCCTGGGCGGCGGCTCGACGGTCGCCGAGGTTGCCCGCTGCCTCAGCGAACGGCCTATCCAGATCGTGACCAACTCCATTCCCGTGGCGCAGGTCTTCTGGGACAGCAAGCAGGCGGAGGTCATTCTGACCGGCGGCTACCTGTACCCGCGCCTGGGGGTGCAGCTCGGCCCCATCTGCGAGAAGATGCTCCACAACGTCTCCGCCGATATTCTCATCATGGGCATCCGCGGCATTACGGAAGCCGGCATCAGCGACTCCAACAGCCTCATCGTCGAATCCCTGCGCGCCATGATCCGGGCCGTGCGCAAGGTCGTCATTGTCGCCGACCACACGAAGTTCGGACGCGATGCGCTGATCCGTGTCGCCAGCTTGGATGAAATCCACCAAGTCGTCTCCGACAAGGAACTTCCACGGAACTTTCAGCGCATTCTGAAAGCTCATGATGTCGCCTGCACCCTCGCCTAGTTGATTCTGCAAAGAGAGGTCACCGGTCGGCCGGAAGCCGCTGACTCGATGCCCGCACCACAAGATGCGGAGCAATCAATTCACTCCGGGGGCGGATCGGAGCCTCGTGATGCGCCAGCTTCAGCGCCAGCGCGGCGGCGTGCTTGCCGATGCTTTGGCTGCCCTGATCCACGGAGGAGAGAGGCACCCGCAGAAAATCGGAATAGGAAAGGTTTCCGCAGCCCACCACCGCAACATCCTCCGGAATGCGCAGTCCCGCGTCGAGAATCGCACGCATCGCCCCCAGAGCCGAGGGATCGTTGAAGCAGAAGATGCCGTCGGGGCGCAGCTTGTTGGCAAGCAGTTTCCTGGCGGCCGCGTATCCGCCCTTTTCGCCGCGATGATCGCCGGATGTGCCCAGCGAGACGACATGCCCCGGCAGGGGAACCATCCTGTGGGAAGCCAATGCCTGCTGATAGCCTTTTAGCCGGCCCGCCGCCGTGCTCACCTCTGGCCCGCGGATGTGCGCAACGCGCCGGCATCCCTGCCGGAGCAGGTGCTCGGTCGCCAAAGCCCCCACCGCGCCGTCGTCCACACCAACGAAATTGGCGGCCAGGCCGGCGAATTGCCGATCCAGAAGGATGTACGGAGTTTTCTGCTCCTCAATGCGCCGGAAGCTTTCCACGCGCCACTGCGACGAGGCAATCAGCAAAACATCCACGCGCCGGGCCAGTAGCTGCTCAATCTCCTGCCGTTCCAGCTCCGCATCTTCATCCGACGAAGAGATCAGCAGGCTGAATCCCTTCTTGCGCACTTCGCCCGAAATTGCTTGGGCAATCTGCGCGAAGAAGGGATGCAACAGATCGGGCACGATAAGGCCAATCGTCCAGGTTTGCCCGGTGATCAGCGAGCGCGCGGCAAGGTTGGGCTGATAGTTCAGCTCCTTCATGCGCTTCAGAACGCGTTTCCGCGTCGCTTCACCAATGTCGGGGTGCCCGCGCAGCACCTTCGAGACGGTGACCACCGAGAGGCCAAGATCCTGCGCTATGTCCTTCAATCGCACCGGCATCTTTTGCTTCGTCTCCTGGGGTTCGCTCCCCATTGCGCGGCGTCGGCCCGCTCGTGAGCAACCCGGCTGCTTCCCTTCCATCCTAGTACTTTATCGTTAACCTGAACACCGCGCCCGCCACAAGCCGGAATCTCGTTTTAGCAGCTTTCTTGACAACTATTCCTGCCGCACCCTACTCTCATACACGTTCAAGTTATCGTTTACTTTAAACGTCGGGAGTGGCAATGCCTGAAAACAATGTTTCCTGGAAAGCAGCCCCGGATGCCGTCGATCCGGAACTTGTTCCGCGGCGGATTCTGCCGACCGGCGCCACCATGCCCGCCATTGGCCTGGGCACCTTCGGCTCCGACCATGTCTCCCCGCAGGAAGTCGCGGAGGCCGTTCAGGGCGCTGCTGAGGTAGGCTATCGCCACTTCGACTGCGCCTCGGTCTACGGCAATGAGGCCCAGATCGGCCTCGCCTTTGAAAAGCTGCTGCATAGCGGCCTGCGGCGCAAGGATCTCTGGATTACCTCCAAGGTGTGGAACGATAGGCACCAAAATGTCATTGCCGCGTGCGAAAAGTCGCTGGCTGACCTCCGCCTCGACTACCTGGATCTTTACCTAGTGCATTGGCCGTTTCCCAATCATCATCCGCAGGGCTGCGATGTGAGCGCGCGCAATCCCAACGCCGTGCCTTATATCCAAGAGAACTATATGCGCACGTGGAGACAGATGGAGGAGTTGGTGGATCGCGGCCTGGTGCGTCACATCGGTTCTTCCAACATGACCATCCCCAAGATGAAGCTGCTTCTGCGGGATGCGCGCATCAAGCCAGTGGTCAACGAGATGGAGCTTCATCCCCATTTCCAGCAGCCGGAGTTCTTCCGCTTTCTCTGCGACAACGGAATTGCGCCCATCGGCTTTTCGCCCATCGGTTCTCCGGCCCGTCCAGAGCGCGACCGCACCCCGGACGACACCGTTCCCACCGAAGATCCGGTCATCGTCAGGATTGCCGCGCGTCTGGGCGTGCATCCCGCCGTGGTCTGCATCAAGTGGGCCGTGCAGCGCGGGCAAACGCCGATTCCCTTTTCCACCCATCGCCGCAACTACCTGGCCAACCTGCGCGCCGTAACCTGCGATCCGCTGACTCCCGAAGAGATGCAGGCTATCGATAAGATTGACCGCCATTGCCGCCTCATCAAGGGGCAGGTCTTTCTCTGGAAAGATGGTCAGTCGTGGGAAGATCTATGGGACGAGAAAGGCGAGATCACTCCTCCGTGATCGCCGCGCAAGGACTACAGAGCATTTGAAGGAATGGAGACGGAAACAATGAGCAGGACAATGAGAGCGGCCTATCTGCCGGGAAACAGCACTGTCGAAATGCGCAGCGTAGCGGTTCCCGCGCCCGGCCACGGCGAGGTGCTGATTGCCGTGAAGGCTTCCACCATTTGCGGATCAGACATCCGCTGCATCTATCACGAGCACCTGGGCAAAGGGCCGGAAGGCTATCAGGGAGTCATTGCCGGCCACGAGCCCGCCGGTCAGATCGTCGAAGCCGGGCCCGGATGCCGCCGCTTCCATGCCGGAGATCGCGTCATCGTTTATCACATCTCCGGCTGTGGAGTCTGCAACGATTGCCGGCGCGGATACATGATCTCCTGCACCAGCGCGAAATATCGCCGCGCCTATGGATGGCAGCGGGATGGCGGCATGGCCGAGTACATGATCGCCGAAGAAAAGGACCTCATCCAGCTTCCCGATTCGCTCACCTATGCGGATGGCGCGCAGGTAGCCTGCGGCTTCGGCACGGTCTACGAGGGCCTGGAGAAGATCGGCGTCTGCGGCAACGACGCCGTGCTGATTACCGGCTTGGGGCCGGTAGGCCTGGCGGCTGCCGCACTCTGCCGCAAGATGGGCGCGCAGAAGGTCATTGGCATCGACATCTCTCAGGAGCGGCTTGATCTGGCCGTCCGTCTGGGGCTTTGCGACGTGGTTCTGCCCTCCGGCCCGGAAAATGTGGCACAAGTGAAAGACCTGACCGCGGGCCAGGGCGTGGAGCGCGCCGTCGACTGCTCGGCCAATGCCGACGCTCGCGCAATCGCCATTCGCGCCACGCGCAAATGGGGCAAGATGGTCATGATTGGCGAAGGCGGCGCGGTAAATTTCAACCCTTCGCCCGACCTCATCCACGATCAAAAGACGATTTATGGATCGTGGGTTACTTCCACCTGGAAAATGGAAGAATTGGTGGAGAGGCTGGTACGCTGGAACCTGCATCCGGAAGAGATCATCACCCATCGCTTTGCTTTGGAACAGGCAGGCGAGGCTTATACTCTGATGGCCTCCGGCCACTGCGGCAAAGTAGCTGTCTGTCCTGGAAAGGAGTAGCTGAATGTACACATTCGATTCGGAACCGGATCCCCACGCGTGGGAACTCGAGTTGCACCGCCGCCTGCCGTTGTTCGGCCATCGCAACTGGATTGTGGTCGTCGACGCGGCCTATCCTGCGCAGTCCAACCCTGGCATCGAAACCATCGTGACCTGCGCGGGGCAGGTTGAGGTGGTGAGCAAGGTCGCTGGCGCGCTGGCTGCCTGCCCGCACGTTCGGGCCAACGTCTATACCGATGCGGAACTGGCCATGGTGACGGAAAGCGATGCGCCGGGCGTGACTTCCTACCGGCAGCATCTCGCTTCAGTGCTGGATGGCTGCGGCATCCGGCAACTGCCCCACGAAGAGATCATCGCCAAAATCGACCAATGCGCGCGGCTTTTTCGCATTCTGATTCTCAAGACGAATCTGACGATCCCCTACACTTCCATCTTCTTCGAACTCGATTGCGGCTATTGGAGCGCCGAGGCCGAACAGCGGCTTCGCCAGGCCATGCGTGCTATTCCCCCGGCATAGAGCATTTTCGGAATAGACGTAGCCTTTTTATGAACAAGGAGATACCAAAAGGTGCGCCGAATGCAAAATCTCCCCCCAGAAGTCTCCGCAACGACAAAGAGGCCCTCGGTGAGTTTTTTTGTAAATTATTGAAAGGATTGGAGGCGCGGGCCGGGATCGAACCGGCGCATAAAGGTTTTGCAGACCTCTCCCTTACCACTTGGGTACCGCGCCTGGCAGGGCTGCCGAAAAAACAAGTGCGGATCGTTCCAGTCCACCTTAGCCAATCCGGCTTGTGCCGGAGGGAGGAATGGAGCGGGAGACGAGATTTGAACTCGCGACCCTTGCCTTGGCAAGGCAATGCTCTACCACTGAGCTACTCCCGCTTGATGCAATTTTGAGTATACCGATCCTTCGAAATGAGGTCAAACTTGGCGGCCGCGAGTGGTCAATTGACAGCGGTCGACCCGGAGGATTGGCGCTCTTCAAATTGCATCCCGAAGGTCTCCATTCCCGACTGACCACTGACAACTGACCGCTACTGCCCCAGCGCCTTTTCGATTCCCGCCTCCACCAGCGGCGCCATCACTGCATAGCCGGCTGGCAGCGGATGCACGCCGTCGGCGCTGAGATTCGGCGGCAGGCCGTCGCGGCTGTCCTTCATCGCCGTGTGGTAGTCCACATAGACGTGGCCCTTCTGGGCCGCGTAGGCCTTGATCCAGGCATTCAGCGCCAGCACCTTGGGCGCGGGCGTCATTCCCGGGCTCCAGGGAAAATCGAAGGCCGGCGTCACAGAGCACATCACCACGCGAATGTGGTTGGCTGCGGCCAGCTCCGCCATCGACGCCAAATTCCCTTCCGTCTGCTCCAGCGTCATCGGCCCCGTGTTGCCGGCAATATCGTTGATGCCGGCAAAGATCACCACCACCTTCGGCTTGAGGTCGATCACGTCCTGGCGAAAGCGCAGAACCATCTGCGGCGTGGTCTGCCCGCTGATGCCGCGATTGATGTACGGCTTGCCGGGGAAGGAACCGTCCGGACCATCGAAATGCCAGCCTTCAGTGATCGAGTCGCCCATGAAAACCACGCGATTTTCGCCCGCAGCGGGCGGAGCCAGCTTCAAATCAGCCTCCTTGAACCTGGCAAGCCAGGGAAAATCCACCAGCAGTCGCGCCTCCTGCTCCTTCTGCCAGGCGGATTTCTGCTCGGCTATGGGCGCAGGCGCGGCCTTGGCCTGCGGCGCGGCAGCGGAAGCCTGAGCTGTGAGCGGGAGCGGAGCCAGCAGCCCGGCAAGGGCTGTCACGGTGAACAGGGCTGTGCGAGAAAGCATTCGATTCAAGATCATATCTCCACGATTCTGGGCGGGCCTTCCATTGCAGGATCGCGAACTTCGCGCGTCCGCCTGTTCTTTCGATTGTAGGCAATCGCGCGCCAACCCGGCCAATGCCGCCCGTAAAGGAAGCTCTGATTGAGAACGATCCCGCATTGTGCATTCCGCAGGGAATGAATGGATAAATTCGAGCATGATCTCTGTTCCCGTGAAATGGATGCGGTACGGAGTTTTCTTACACAATCCGTGAAAATAACATAAGTTGAATATTATCTATGACTTATTCCTTGCGTAGCGGTCCGATTCAGCGCCAGTAAATACGGCTTCCCAGCTCTGAAAAACATGATATGGGAAGCCGTAAAATGAACGCGGCGAATCAGTGGCGATCGGGACCTTCGCGGAAGTGAGAGAAGGCCGAGTCGTAGCCGCGGCGGAAGCCTTCGCGATATGCGTCGCGATCGGGTGGTGCGACCGGGGGATGGCGGAACTCCCTCCTCTGCTCCATGTTTGGTGGATTGTGCCGGTCGAAGTCATTGCGACCGGCTTCAAGGCCATCGTGGAAGCCCTGGCGCTGAACATCCCGGAATTCTTGTGGAGGCGCATCCCAGCCGCCGTGTTCATGCTCCGGGGGCGGGCCGTTTTGGACCATTGGCATCGGATGTCTCTCCATTCCTTCGCGGAAGTGAGAGAAGGCCGAGTCGTAGCCGCGGCGGAAGCCTTCGCGGTATGCGTCGCGGTCGGGTGGCGGAACCTGGGGATGCCGGAACTCCCTCCTCCGCTCCACGTTTGGTGGATTGTGACTGTCGAAGTCGTTCCGGGCAGCTTCGAGGCCATCGTGGAATCCCCGGCGCTGAATATCCCGGAATTCCTGGGGGGGCGCATCCCACCCGCCACGATCATGGTTGGGTGGGGGCCAATTCTGGGCTATGAGCAGGGCAGGCGTTCCCAGTGAAAGGGCAATCGCTGCAAGTGCAAGACGAGTGAGTTTCATTGATGCATTCCTCCATGCATTTCGGTTGCAGGTTTCCCGTTACCTTTTTGTGGAAAGCTCAACAAACACAGCCCTGAACATCCTTATGGAAGGAGCAGGGCCGAAATTTGCCAGAAGTTGTTATGGCTGCGTTTGCGAATGGGCGGAATGCGCCGGTTTACATTACTAGGCGCATTCCTGACCATCCGGAATCAGATTTGAGTTTCAGCTAGAACGAGACCGTGACGGCGATTGGGAAATCGGGGTAATTACGGTCATACAGATAGTACCCATCGCCTGTGTTGTCGAGATACACATCATCGGTTTCGTACCAGTTTGCTCCCCAGGATTCCGGCCACGGATCCATGATCGTGACCCAGTATCCGTCGTACTGGAAGCGCGGCATTCCGCCCACAAAGACCAGGGGAAGACCGTAGATGCGGAAGAAGTGATCCCGGCCGAAGTAGAGCCGGAAGCGCGCGTCGGGAATCCGGTAGCCGTTATAGCCGCCGCGCTGGCTCCAGCTTTGATGTTCAGTTTGCCATGAGCCGGCGCGCGACTGCCCAAAGCCATCGTGCACCTGCCCCTGGTGTTGCGGAACGCCGCTGTGGTGGACGCCGCCGTAGGTGGGGCCGTTTGTCTGCACGCCGCCGTGAAAGGCGCCGCCATAGCTCTGTTGCGGTCTTGCCTGGTTTTGCGCTGGCCGGGCGCCCTGCTGTGGACGCGATTGCTGCGCGGGCCGGGCCTGTTGCGACTTCTGTTGAGGCTTCGCATTGCCCCGGTCATTTCCCGGTCGATTCTCCTGAGCGCCGGCGATAGCCGTGGCGCCCAAGAGCAAAGACAGAATCATTGCACTGATAACGCTGGTTTGTTTCATTTGGGGAAACTCCTTTTGAGCGCGACTCGTGCTTCGGCGCTCAGTCGTTCTGTTTGTTACCGGTGGACAGAATACACCAGGCTTATAACGATGCGCTTTAGCCAGAGAACAATTCGCTGAGCCCTTCGAATCGTTGCCAAACCTGTAACTTATCCCCGGTGCGGGCAGCTCTTGGAGTTCAAGCACTCCTCGGCTACGCGCAGCCGCTTCACCGGCCGGCCGGCGACCAAGTGCTCGGCCACAATCTCCGCCGCGTCTGCGGGCGTGACGTTGCCATACCAGACCGCTTCGGGATATACCACCACCACCGGGCCGTGTTCGCACTGATCCAGGCAGCCGCACTTGTTGACGCGCACCCTGCCGTCCAGGCCGGCGGCCTTCACCAGCCTTTTCAGTTCGGCGTGCAGATCGCTCTTCCCATCCTGCGTACAAGACGACCGCGGCGCGCCTTCTGGCCGCGCGTTGCAGCAGACAAAAACGTGGTGCTCAAAGGTGGGCAAGCGGTGTTTCTCCGGATTCCGGTGTATGCCTCAAGATTAACGCCTGACTGCCCCCCGCCGCGAAGTTTCCACAACCGGCGCCCCCACCCGCCGGCATCTGCGAAAATAGAAACTTGACTATGAGCATTGATAACCTCCTCTCGCTGAAAGACGATATGGTGGCCTTTATTGAGGGCCACGGACTTAAACGCCTGCCCGGCTATGTCACCGAAGACATTCCCTCCATCGTGTGGGAGGGCGCCGACAACCCCGACGCATGGAAAGACTTTGTGGAGATGGCCAAGCACGTTGGCGCTCCCTTCGTTACCTTCAGCGAGATGACGCTGGAGCGCGAAGAACTCGATTTGCTGATCGAAGAGGCCGGGGAGATGAACTTCCCCGACGAAGAGGGCACGGAACTGGTGGAGGCGGAATGGCTGCGCAAGTACGCCGGCAACCTCGGCTATATCCAGCTCGGCTTTGTCTACCAGGGCCTGGTCTTTCTGCACGAAACTACGACTGAATGGTATGAGCGCTTCCAGATGCTTCTGGAAGATGTCGAGAGCTTCCAGAACATCGTCCTCGACGACGAGCACGACGAAGAGGACGAGTAACCGCGGTGAGCCTGGCAAGCGCCAGCGGCGACGGGACTTTTTCGCCGCAAAATCAGCAGCAAGGCGGGCCGCGCACCTCAATGCGCAACCTGCCCAGCCAGCGCTGGGTCTTTACCGAGTCGCACCCGGACGAGGCTGCCGCGCTGGCCAAGGCTGCGCGTCTGCCCCAGGTGCTGGCCGAGTTGCTGGTGGCCCGCGGCGTTACCCAGCCAGCCCAGGCCTTTGCCTTCCTCAATCCTGAGATCGCGCAGCTCCACGATCCTTTCCTGATGCTGGGCATGAGCGAAGCCGTTGCCCGGCTGGAGCGGGCCATCGCCAACTGCGAGCCGGTGCTGCTCTATGGCGACTACGATGTGGACGGCACAATTGCCGTGGTTCTGCTCAAAACTGCCATTGAGATGCTCGGCGGCACGGTCTGCTTCCATGTGCCCCACCGGCTCCTCGAGGGCTATGGCATGCAGTCGGGCGTGCTGGAGTCCGCCTACGCCGAGGGCGTCCGCCTCGCGATTACCGTGGACACCGGCATCAGGGCCTTCAGCGAAGCTGAAACCGCCCGCCGCCTTGGCCTGGATCTGATCATCACGGATCACCATCTTCTGGAGGCTGGAGAAGCTATTCCGCACGCCCTGGCCATTCTTAACCCCAACCAGCCGGCCTGCCCCTACCCAGAAAAATTCCTCTGTGGCGCGGCTATTGCGATGAAACTGGCGCAGGCCTTGCTGGAGCGCCGCGACCAGAAGCGCACACGCGAAAAAACTCTGCCCAGCTTTCTCAAGATGGCCGCCCTCGCCACCATCGCCGACGCCGTGCCGCTGCGCGGCGAAAACCGCGTTATCGCCGCCCTCGGCCTGCGCGAGCTGCGCCGCCCCGCCGGCGCCGGCCTGCGCGCCTTGTTTGCCGCCGCGGCCCTCGATCCGGCCACCAGGCCGGTCACCGGCTTCGACGTGGCTTTCCGCCTGGCTCCGCGCATCAACGCAGCCGGCCGCATGGACGTGGCCTCCGACATTATTGAACTCTTCACCACGCGTGACCTGGCCCGCGCTCAGGAGTTGGCCGCCAAGCTCGAACGCCTCAACGGCGAGCGCCGCGAGACCGAGGCCGCCGCTCTCGCCGTGATCGAGAGCCGCCTGGCCGCCGACGCCGAATTGGCCGCCGACCGCCTGCTGGTTGTCGATGGGGACGGCTGGCACCGCGGCGTCATCGGCATCCTCGCCTCGCGCGTTGTCGAGCGCACCGCCAAGCCCACCATCGTGGTCAGCGTCGAGGATGGCGTGGCCTACGGTTCCGGCCGCTCCGTCGATGGTTTTCCTTTGCTCGCCGCCATCGAGAGCTGCGCGGATCTCTTCACGCGTTTCGGCGGCCACGCCTTCGCTGTCGGCTTTGCCCTGCCCGCCGCCACGCTGCCAGAGATGAAACGCCGCCTTCGCCTCTACGCGGAAGAACACCTGGCTGGCCGTGAGCCCGAGCAACTGCTCAATATCCACGCCGAGCTGCCGCTGAACCGCATCACCCCCGTGCTGGCCGGATGGCTGCACAAGCTGGAGCCCTTCGGCCACGGCAACCCCGAGCCGGTCTTCGTTGCCCGCCGGGCGCGCCTGCTTGCTCCGCCACGCCTGATGAAAGAGCGCCACATCCGGCTGGAAGTCGCGCAGGATTCCGTTCAGCCACTGCCTTTGCCCGGCTCCAGCGGCGCTCTGCGCGCCGTCGGCTGGAACCTGGCCGCCCGCGCTGCTGAGCTTGGCCTCACGCGGGGAAGTCTCATCGACCTCGCCTATCGCATTCGCGAAAATCAGCACCCCGAGTACGGCGGCCTGGAAGCCGAGATCGCCGGAATCGAACTGGCTTGAAGGCTGGAGCTTGTTTCAGAAATAGCCTTGTGTCAGCCTCTGGTAGCGAAAAAATCGTTCATCGAGGCGATTTGGGGCTGTTTTTTTCTCCCTGATCCCTGTTCCCTGCCTCCCCATGCGAGCGATAAGCGAGCCGCTGGCCCAACCGCAGGCGGTTGCAGATTTTTTCTCCCTCCCGCCGCATAATAATCCTTGGGAGTTTCCCTCTATTGATTCGGCAACTAAATACTGTAAGGGTGGGAAAGCGATGTCACTGTTTTCTTGCCGGTTCAATAGTCGTACCCGTAACTCCTTATCCTGGACTATTTTGCAGGTAACTTATTTGTTTTGACGATTTTACGGCGCAACCCTGCCCGTAAGCTCATGAAAACAAGGATTTTGTTTCCAAAATAGGGGTGGGGGGGACCCAATATACAAGTCTTGCCGTCCTGTCAGAACCAACAGACAGCGATGCCAACCTCCGGCTCTCGGCGGGCCGGCTTACTGATATTTCCACTCACGCCTGCATACCATGGCCAAAGCGAAAACCTCCATCATTTGCAAAACGCGTTCTGCAGCGCCGCACAGAGGGAGTGCCCCGCGATTCAGTTTGAAAGGCCTACTTCGCGTCCGGGCCGGCAGCGTTTTTCTCTTCTTCTTCGCCGGCCACTGAGATGCGCAGGGAGCGCAGCCAGTGCAGATCGTTCGGCGTGAAGGGCGCTTCGGCGTCGCCCAGGTTAGCGGCGGCTACGGCGTTCTCGGCCTCTTTGGCGGCGATGTCGTTCAGGCCGATGGTGGCCTCCAGCATCAGCAGCACATCGAAGCCCTCTTCGCGGATATCCTTCACCACTCCGGCGATTTGCTCGCTCTCGATGACGGACTCATGAATCGCCTCGCCCAATTGCTGTATGAGTTCGCGAAGACGGGATGTCATGAGTACCTCCAAGCGCTGCGGCCAGCGCGGTCAAACCAGCGTCGGTAGCGGCAGAAGCTATCTCTACCTTACTTCCATCGGCGTCCGGGAGCAACTGCGAGCCGCTGGAAATCGGCCGCCATGCGCCCTGGCAACCGGCGCTGCTAACATCGTATCGAAGTGAAACCTCAAACCATCGGGCGCATGCTGGGCGTTGGGCTGCGAGTTGCCGGACGGATGGCCAGCCAGCGCATGGCTGGTGCCACCGCGCCAGCAACGCAAGCTGGTGGCGGCTCTGCGGCACGCGGCAAAACGGCGGGACGGACGACTGCGGGCGTGGCGCGCGGCGTGGGTGGGTTTTTGCGCCCCTTTCGCCGGGTGGGCGGCATTCTTTGGCTGGAGGTGACGGGTTCCCTGTTCCTTCTGCCCGTGGTGGTCTTTGCTCCGGCGCTTTGGCGCATCCGGGCCAGTTGGGCCCACGGCCCCGATCACCGGACGTTTCTGCTCACCGCCGGGGTGATGGCGGTGTTTCTCTATATGGGCGTAAGTTCGTTCTGGCGCGCGCGAAGGCGATAAGCTGGCTTGCCGCCTAATCCCTGAGGCAAGTGGCCGGGTTTGACCTCGAAGCCGGCACGTAACTATCGTAAGCGGGGTACAACAGCGCCGCTGAAAGGAACTTCCATGACCACCTCTACCACGCCCATCGCCACCCCCCTCAAGAAGACCGCCCTCAATGCCGCTCACCGCGCGTTGAAGGCTAAAATGGTGGATTTTGGGGGCTGGGACATGCCGGTCGAGTATCCAGGGCCTGGCGGCGGGCTGATTGCCGAGCACATGGCCGTGCGCACCAGGGTGGGGCTTTTCGATGTGAGCCACATGGGCGAGATTCGCTTCCGCGGCGCGGGCGCCTTGGCGGCCATCCAGCACATTACGATGAACGACGCCGCGCGCCTCAAAGACGGCCAGGCCCAATACTCCGCCCTGCTGACGCAGGAAGGCACGTATGTCGACGACATTCTGGTCCACAAGATCGTCGACAACGACTACCTGCTGGTGGTCAACGCGGGCACCAAGGACAAGGACTACGCCTGGATTCTCCGGCAGGTAGGTGTGTGGCCCTCGGTCAGCATCAGCGACGACTCCGCGAACTACTCGCAACTGGCTGTGCAGGGACCGCGGGCTCTGGAAACCCTGCAAAAGCTGACGAAAGTCGATCTGGCGGCGATTAAAAACTACTGGTTTACCTCGGGCGAGGTGGCTGGCGTTCCCGGTGTGTTGATCGCGCGCAGCGGCTACACAGGCGAGGACGGCTTCGAGGTTTACCTGCCTTCGGACGTGGCGACCACGGAAAAGGTATGGAACGCGCTGATGGAGGCGGGCGCGGAGTTTGGCATTCGTCCTTGCGGACTGGGCGCGCGCAACACCCTGCGGCTGGAGGCGGGAATGCCTCTCTATGGCCACGAGATCTCCGACTCTATCAATGTGTTTGAAGCCGGCCTGGAGCACTGGCTCAATCTCGACAAGGGCGACTTCATTGGCCGCGACGCTCTGCTCTCCGTGCAGGCCTCTGGCGGCCCGAAGAGGAAGCTTGTGGCTCTGGAAATGGTGGAGCGGGGCATCGCCCGCGACGGCTACTCCGTGCTCTCACTTCTTGGTGAAGTGATTGGGCAAGTTACATCCGGCTCGCCCGCGCCCTTTCTGAAAACCAGCATTGCCTTTGCTTACGTGCCCGCGTCCGTGGCCGCCAGCGAACAGGATGTGCTGGTGCAGGTCCGCGCCAACCGCGTGCGGGCCAGGCAGGTGACGACGCCCTTCTACAAGCGGGCGAAGAAGTAGTTATTCCTTTGCGAGCGCGGCCGCCGCGATGCAATCCACGGTGGGCCACTTCGACGTGTTCTGAAAAAGCCGCACATAAGGGCCGATCGGCGTCCATGCCGCCACCGATTGCGGCCCATAGAGGCTGATGAGCCGCGCGCCAGCGGCTGCGGCCAGATGGCCGGGTCCGGTGTCGTTGGCCACCACGCTGCGCGCCAGTTCGAACAATGCCCCATAGACGCCGAGGTCAACGCCCGGCAGGCAAATGGCCTTCAACTCCTCCGCGGCGGCTTCCTCGCCGGGGCCGGGGCAGATGACAACCGGCACGCCAGCCTGGTTGAGTGCCGCCGCCAGTTCCTTGAAGCCCGGCCACACCTTCTGATTCTCGCGATCGTCCGGGCCGGAGAACGGGCACAGAACCACGAAGGAGCGGGGCCCGAGTCCATGCTGAGTGATGAGCGCCAAAGCCTGCGCGCGTTGGACTTTGCTCGGTGTCCAGCCCAGCGTCGCAGAAAAAAATTCATTCGCGCCCAGAAAGCAACCGGCCAGATGCCAGTACGACTCGGCCGCGTGCGCGAAGCTCGGCAGCGGATAAGCTGCCCGAAGCAACAGGCTGCGGCCCTCCCGCGCAAATCCCGACGGCGCAAAACCGGCCAGCCGCGTCTCCAGTGCAGAGGAGAATGAGTTGGTCATCAACAGCGCCGGCACCGGCTCGCCAGCATTGAGCGTTCGCCGCAGAGTGCGCAGTTGTGCTGTCGTTTCAGTGAGGCCGCCACGGCGCACGGTCACTGGCCATCCCGTGCCCTCGAAGAGCGCCGGCGCCCAGCCTTTGCCGTAGAGATGCAGTTCGTAACCAGCCGCTTCCAGCCGCCGCAACGCAGGCAGCAAGAGCACCGCCTCGCCCACCCAGTTGCAGAGCCGGACGAGCAAAGCGCCCCTGGGCCTTCGCACGGAATCAACGGGTATGTGACTGGAGGGCATCAGCTAGAGTATAGCGGCGGACTCGGCCGCGGGAGATGGCGCGCGCCGGAGCCCGGCTTCACAAAGCTATGGTTTGTATTCCTGTAAAGCGGGAACTGGCATCCTGCCAATGCGGGAATTGTATGAACGCGGTAAAAAGACCGATAGAGTCCAAGTCGCCTATCCGTGGCGCGGGAGTGGAAAGGGACCCTCTAAAATGGCTTTTTTTGAATGGAACAGTGAGATGAGTGTGGGAGTCAAGGCCTGCGACGACGATCACAAGCAATTGATCGACATGCTCAACCGCTTGTATGAAGGAATGAAAAAGGGGCAAGGCAAAGACGTGCTGGGCAAAGTTCTGGATGACTTGGTCAAATATACCAAGTTCCATTTTGCCCGCGAAGAAGAGTTCTTTGACAGAACTGGGTATCAGGCGGCTGACCACAAGAGAGAGCACAGAGAACTGGTCAAGCAGGCGGAGACGTTGCAATCCAGGTACAAAAGCGGGGAGAGTGCGCTCTCGATCGAGACTCTCGACTTTCTGAGGGACTGGCTTACCATCCACATCCAGGGTACAGACAAAAAGTATTCCAGCTTTCTTAATGCGCACGGAATCATCTAAGTTCTTTGAAAAGTGCAAGCGGCGGAAGACGTTCATCCCACAGGTTCGTTTGGCGCGGTTACGGCACGGCTAAAGCCGTGCACTTAAGGCGTAGTCTGGTGCTGAGTCTGAAGGCGTTTGTCTCTTGGTTTGAAGCAAAAGAACCGTAAATGAGGGGCTGTAGTTGCAGGCGCCCCACCTTAAGAGCAGAAACAACGGCGCGCCGAAGATGGGCGCCCGGCTCGCAGTTCACTGTTCAAACCGCTTCCATCCATAAGGCAGTTCCGAAGCACGGCAGATGAAAAGCGGGATTGCTTTTTGGCGGCACATGGATTTCACTCCCTCCAAGAGCGCCATCTCGGTCTCCGAATAGGCATCGGGATTTGTCGTCACAATCCAAAGCCCATTCTCCTGAACTCCGCTATCCTGCTTGCGGACGAAGGAAAGGACAGCCTCGACAGTCTGGAGGACGGGCTGCTGCGACTCATGCTTCAGCCTTGGGGAATAATCCACAGAAAAAACCCATGGCGTTCCTCCCAAATCCGCTACTCGCTTGGGAAGCATATGCACGGAGATTCCTCGCGTGCGTTCTTGCGAAGCAGCGACAGATGGAAGGAGAGTGAAACAGAGGACGACGGCCATGAGGACGGCTGGAACTCGATTCATCATCCATCTTTCATTTGGGAGCCCCGTTATCGGTGCATTTCCTTCGCACCGGCTGCGGGGCCTCCCAACATGTGGAAAATCGACAATTGGAATAGATGCCCGTCAGACCTGCATGACTTCTGCTTCCTTCTTCTGCGAAAGCTCTTCCATGCGGCGGATCTCTTCGTCGGTGATCTTCTGGATTTCTTCGAGAGCGCGCTTCTCCTCGTCCTCGCTGATCTTCTTTTCCTTGGCGAGTTTCTTCAGGGCCTCGTTACCGTCGCGGCGCACATTGCGCACGGCGGTGCGGTGATCTTCGAGCACCTTGTTGAGGTGCTTGCAGACCTCGCGGCGGCGTTCCTCGGTCATGGGCGGAACAGGAATGCGCAGCACCTTGCCGTCCGAAATGGGATTGAAGTCCAGATCGGCTGTGCGCACGGCCTTTTCGATCTCCTTGATGACGCTGGGGTCCCAGGGCGCAATCACAATCATTTGCGGCTCAGGCGACGACAGTTGCGCCATCTGGCTGATGGGGGTTGGCGTGCCATAGTAGTCCACCTTGATCTGGTCGAGCATGTGGACGCTTGCCCGGCCCGTGCGCGTGGCGGCCAGGGCGGCCTGAAATGTGGCCACGGCCTGATCCATCTTGCGCCTGAGGCCGACATGAAGTTCCTTGAGCGCCGGAATACCGGCCATATACGAAGCTGCCATCTTTCTCCCTCACTTCATCCAAAACAATATACTAGAGCCAAACTAGAGTAAACGAGCCCTTGCTTAGTATATTCAGGATGGCTTCTTCCTGAGAAAAAAGCCACTTGGGGGAATTGCCTCTGGCCGCGGCTACTCTGGTTTTGCTCGCACGAATCCCGGTGGCGGAAAGTCCAGCATGAAAGGAAATGAACCGGGGTTGCCCTTGTAGGAACCCCTATGCCCCTCCTGTCAATCCGGTCGATGCGGCCTGCTGGTGTGCGTGGTAGCTGGAACGGACCAGCGGGCCGGATTCGACGTGGCGGAAGCCCATCTTCAGCGCCTCTGTTTTCAGCTCGGCAAACTCGCGCGGAGTGTAGAGGCGCGCCATGGGCAGATGGTTGCGCGAAGGACGCAGATACTGGCCAATGGTGAGGATGTCGCAGTGGACCGCGGCGAGATCGCGGAAGACCTGGAGCAACTCGGCGGTCTCTTCGCCCAGGCCCAACATGACGCCGGATTTCGTGAGCCCTGCGGGGTTCAGCTCCTTGGAATAGCGCAACAGTTCGATAGAGCGCTCATAGCGCGCGCCGGGACGAGCCACGCGGTAGAGGCGCGGAACCGTCTCGGTATTGTGGTTGAGCACATCTGGACGGGCTTCGACGACCGTTCGGACGGCATCGCGGCTACCCTGAAAATCAGGGATGAGCACTTCAACGCGGCAGTTGGGCGCTTGGCGGCGAATCTCTTCAATGACCATCGCGAAGGCGCGCGCGCCGCCGGGCAGGTCGTCGTCGCGGTCGACGCTGGTGAGAACGGCGAATTCCAGGCCAAGCGCGGAGACGGCTTGGGCCACGCGGCGGGGCTCATCAAAGTCGATGGGCTCAGGGCGGCCCTTGGGGACAGCGCAGAAGCCGCAGTGACGGGTGCAGATGTTGCCCAGCAGCAGGAAGGTCGCGGTCCTGGCTTGCCAGCACTCGCCAATGTTGGGGCAGTGAGCGCTTTCGCAGACCGTGTTGAGCCGGAGCGAGCGGGCCAACTGCTTGAGCGAGTGGTAGTTTTCGCCCACCGGCGCGCGGGCCTTGAGCCACTCAGGCTTGGGAGCCGGGGGCTTGCGGGCGGGCGAGATTTGCACCAGTTCTGTCAAGCTCTCATTGTACGGGGAATGCGGATTCGGACGATGAAAGCGCCGCAGTTCGCCGCGATCAATTGCCGAGCGCGTAGAGCTTGCCATCGACACTGCCAAAGTAGACGACGCCATCCTGCACCGCCGGGGAGGAGAGGATGGAGCCCATCGAGAACAGCTTGGTGTGAATATCCACAATCGAGTCGTCCAGCGTGGGGCCTGACCAGATCTCATCTTTCAGCTTTCCATCTGGACCAAGGAAACGCGGCCCATTGGCGGAGAAGCCCGGAGCGGCAAAAGCCCCCGCATAGGCGCGTTTCTTGAGATCCACGACATGCAACAGGCCATCGAAGGTGCCGAAATACGCGTGGGAGCCTGCAATCGCGGGCGACGAAAAAGCAAAGATATTCGTCGGGAGCCAGTACAGGATTTTGCCGGAATCGGCATCGAGGGCCTGGAAGCGATGGCTGTCGGAGGTGGTGTAGTAGACCACGCCATCGGCAAAAGCGGGCGAGGCGATCACCCATGAGCCGTCGTTTGGCACCGTCCACTTCAAGGCGCCGGTCTGGGCATTCAGCGCATAGAAATTTGCGTCCCTGGATCCGAAATACACGCTCCCATTGGCAACCGACGCGGAGCCGGGGATTCCCGTCATGACATGCGTCTTGGCATCGTCGCCAGTCTTGAACTTCCACTTCAGCGCGCCGGTTGCGGCGTCCAGTGCGTAGAAGTAAGTGTCCCAGCTTCCGGCATAGACGACCCCGCCGGAGACAGCCGGAGAGCTATGGACAACGTCGCCAGTTTTGTACTTCCACTTCAGCGTGCCAGCCGCGGCGTCAATGGCATAGACATGGCCGTCACCGCTTCCGAAGTAAACGGCTCCTCCCGCAACGGCGGGGGAAGAAAGGTAGAAGTCCCATGCATCCGGCACGACCTCGGTGTGAGGAAATGCGCCCAGATTCCCGGCTTTGGTGGAACGATGTTCTCCTTCGGTTGCGAACGCCCATCGCTGCTTGCCGGTGGCGGCATCCACGGCATAAAGGTTGCCGTCGAGACTGACCACATAGACGGCGCCGTCCACAACCGCTGGCGAAGAGTTCACTCTGCCGTGGGCGTCGAACTTCCATCTGAGTTTTCCGGTGGCGGCATCGACGGCATAGAGGTTTCCGTCAGCGCTTCCGAAGTAAACCACACCGTTGGCCACAGCGGGTGAGGAATAGATTGATCCGTTGGTTGAAAACGTCCACTTCAGCGAAAGCTGTTGCGGAGCTTGCGAATCATAGACTCCCAGATGAGACGGACCGCCGCGAAACATCGACTGCCCACCCTGCGCCGCGCATGCCGCTGCAAACAGACAGACTACCCCTACCGCACTGAATCGATTCATGCTGGTGATTATAGCAACGCGAAGATTGCCGTCGCGACGAGCGGTAGAGGCCAATGTTGCTCCGTTTGCCGCCGCGCGAGAGGAAGCGCCTGCTTGTTACACTGCTGAGGTATCTCGATGAGGGTTTGCGCATGAGATTTCGGCTGCTGGCTATGGGAGTTCTTTTAGGAGTGGGAGCGACAAGCGCTCTGGTGGGGCAATCGTCTCACCCGGCGGAGGCGGCGGTTGCCCAGAACAGTACGCCGGCCTCCGTGCCGCTTGAGCCGCGTCCGGTCATTGCGCTTACGTTTGATGATTTGCCCGCTGCGGGTGCGCTGCCGCCAGGGGAGACGCGCGTAGCAATCGCGACGAAACTCGCCGCTGAACTCAAGGCCAGCCATCTCGAAGGCACCTACGGCCTGGTGAATGGCGTCGGGATGCAGAACAGTCCAGACGCACAGCAGGCGCTGCACGTCTGGCTGGATGCGGGGATGAACATCGGCAACCACACCTGGTCCCACATCTCACTGGCCGACAATACCGCCGAGGCCTTCGAGCAGAACATCGCGCTCAACGAGCCCGTGCTGGCGGAGTATGCCCAGGTGCGCGACTGGCGCTGGCTTCGCTATCCCTACCTCTCGCAAGGCGACACGCTCGAAAAACGTCACGCCATTCAGAACTATCTGCGTGCGCACAGCTACCGCGTCGCGCAAGTCACGATGAGCTTTCAGGATTACGCCTGGAACGACGCCTATGTGCGCTGCTCGGCCAGACAGGACAAGGCCGCCATTGAGTGGCTCAGGCAGAGCTATCTGGAAAGCGCCACGGAGTACATCCGGCTGGGCCGCGAGCAGGAGCGCATGATCTTCGGGCACGAAATTCCCAACGTGATGCTGCTGCACGGCATGGCCTTCACCACGCTGATGCTGCCCGACCTCATCGACCTCTTGCAGAAGCAGGGATTCCGCTTTGCCGCGCTGGCTGAAGTGGAGCAGGACCCGGCCTACGCCGAGGAACCCGACGCGGCGCTCAAGCATAATGGAGGTCTTCTCGACGAGTACATGGACGCGCGCCACCTGCCTTATCCGCCGTTCAAGCAAGCGCCCTTCGACAAGCTAAAGAGCCTATGCCAGTGAACCAGCCGGACAGCAAGTTTTATCGCAGCTTTGCGCGCACTTCGGTGCGGATGAGGTAGAAGAAGAAAAACAGGTTGAGCAGCCCCTGAACCAGCGCGTGCGTCTCGCGCAGGCTTGTGAAGATCCACAAGTTGTAGACGACCAGCAGGCAGACCGCGCCGAGAGCCAGCGCCCAGGCCCAGCGGAAGAGCAGCAGCAATCCACTGCTGGCGGCGATGAAGCCGGCCGCAAAAATCAGGAACAGAGGCGGATAGTCCCCACCCGCAACCACGCTCAGAATGATGCTTGCGGCCTGCAACAGCAGGTAGAGGGCAATGAAAGCCAGTCCTGGCAGCGAGAGCAGAGCGCGGAGCGGCGATGGGTTCTTCTTACGAATATCGTCAGGCATGGGAGTCACTCCGCCGCCGCGATGGCTTCGGCGATGAGGTCGATGGCGTGGAGTTCGGCGTCGCTGCCGGGGCGGTGGCCGTTGACGAGAATGGAAAAGGCTAGCGTCTTGCCGCTGGCCGTGGTCAGGTAGCCGGAGAGGGCGTTCGTCTCGTTAAGCGTGCCAGTCTTGGCCCAGAGATGGCCCTTGAGCGGCGAGTTTTTGAAACGGCCAAATAGACTTCCGTCCACGCCGGCCACGGGCAGCGTCTCGCGCCAGGCCGCGCCCCAGGGCTGGCGCTGGGCGTAGGTCAACAGTTGCGTGCAGGCGCGGGGGGCGATGCGGTCGTCGTGGCTTTCGCCCGAGCCGTCGTAGAAAAAGAAATCGCTGTCATCGATGCCCGCGTTGACGAGGAACTGGCGCACCACGCGCGCGCCCTCGGCAAAGCTGCCGTCAGTGCCGTGGACCTTGCCCAGCAGGCGCAGCAGCAGCTCGGCGTGCAGGTTCTGGCTGACCTTGTTGATGACCGTCGCGTCCTGGGCCACAGGGACGGAGATGCGGGTAGCCAGCACCTTGCGGCCTTCGACGGGCGCGGCCACCGTGGGCAGGCTGGAGCGGGTGAGCTTCAGCGGCTGGGCGCGCTCGCCGGCAAAGTCGCCGGAGCCGTCCGAATATTTGTGGCGGGACTCGGGAGCGCCGTTGACCGTAACGCCGCGGCTGCGCAGCGCTTCCTTGAAGGCGGCGGCGGTGAACTCCGCGGGGTCGTCAACGGCCAGGCCGGCATGGAAGCCTTCGGGCGGCACAGTGCCCCAGGCGCGCACCATCCTGTCGCCAGGCCTGCGGTCGAGGCCGGGGTGAGCCGTCTCGCCCTGGGCTGCGGGCTTCATGGAGCTGTTGAGCGCTAAGTAGTCCACATTCGGGCTCCACTCGGCCACGGTTGCCGCGGGATTGTCTGAGTCTGCGGTCACGGTCAGCTCCTGCGCGTTCTCATTGAAGGTGAGCGCGGAGACGGCAGCGCCGTAGCTCCACTGCAGGCTGTCCCAGGCCCAGGATGTGCCGTAAGGCTCGTCGGGGTAGAAACTGTCATCGCCCACTACGCTGCCCTCGACCGAGCGCACGCCAGCCTGCTCCACCTGCTCGGCCAGCAGGTTCAGCACGTCCATGGCTTGGGGTGGCCGGGGGGCTTCAGTCTCTTCGGCGGGCGGCGCGGCAGGCTTCACCGTTGCGGGGCTCGGGGCAGGTTCCGGTTCGCGGTAGGGATAATGGCGCGCGCTCAGTGTAGGATCGCCCGCACCCAGCAGAATCAGGTCGCCGTGCAGGACACCCTGGTCGTCGATCTCTCCGCCGGCCACCACGCGGGTGGTCCAGGTGAGGGTCTCGACGGGCAGCAGCGCAAAAGCGGCAGCGGTCGTCACCATTTTGGCGTTTGAGGCCGGGTTAAAGAGCCGGCCCTCATTCAATCCGTAGAGCGGCTGGCCGTCGAGCGTTGTCACGCTGATGCCGAAGTTGGCATGGCTCAGCGCGGGATCGGCCAGAATGGTCTGGATATGTTCGGCGAGCGGCTCCGAGGCCGGAGCAGCGATCGGCGCGATCTTCGCGGTGTGCCGCTCCGGGGCCTGGGCAAGAACGGTGAAAGGAACCAAAGTCAACAGAAGCGCCGGAAAGCGACGAAAAAACTTCATGGAGGGAAGTTTAGCAGGAAGGCGGCACGAGACAATATACTTATCGCCGACCGAATGTCTGTGGCGACACACCTTCATTGTCACTTATCGGACAAGCTTGCGCTGGCACTCCACTACGCACTGCCCTTGATCTTCGCTTCACCCGTGGATGCGCGGAATCAGCTCGAAAGAATCAAAGAAGCGCGTCGTATCGGAGTAGGTGTTTCCGAGCGGAGTAATCACCATGACCTGGTAAAGCACGCTACCCACTAGATAGATACGAACAGTCAAGTGGGCAGCCTGGTTCTCACCCTCGAACTCTACGCCATGATGGCCATCAAGTGAGATTGTCTTTGAGCTGATCTGGTGGCACCCGGTGTTGGATAATGCGCCCTGCCTTGCAGCGTCAAGAACGACGTCGGGATCCTTTCCCGTGGCCGTGCTTCCATAGTCGTTGACCGCAACGACCAGGGCCGCGTTGGCAAGTTCCACGGAATACATATGCACTTCGATTTTTCCCACCGCGGTATCGACGCTCTTCGTATCCGACTCGGGCGCGGAAGGAAACGAGGCGCGAAATCCGTCAGAAGGATATTCGTAAGGCTTCAACATCTGCGTTTGCGCGCCGAGCACAATGCCAAAGAACAATAGAGCCGCAAACACGGTCAGGCTGCGTTGCAACATCACGCGAATCTTGTGCGTCATCCGGTATCTCCTTATCCACCTGCCGCGATGAACTGGAAGCGTTATTGCGACGGCGTACAATTTTCATTTCCACACCAACGGCTTCATGGGCAAACGAGACAAGGCCGAAGGCAAAATCACCTTTCAAGCCCTCAAACCCAAAAAAGTCCACCCATTCGCGCCTTGGAAGCAGCATTTTTCTCAGGACAACATATCATAAGCCATGGAGGCGTACCCGGCGTATGGAAGACTGGAAAGCCCAAATGGACACCCGCCCAGATGAATTCAGCCATTGGCGGCTCCGCACCCGCACGCTGGAGCTTGGCCGGCGAACGCTGGTGATGGGCATTGTCAACGTCACGCCGGACTCATTCAGCGACGGCGGGCGGTTCGTTGATCCTGAGGCCGCTGTGGCCCATGCGCTTGAACTGCTAGATGAAGGCGCGGACCTGCTGGATCTGGGCGCGGAGAGCACGCGGCCCGGCTCACACGCGGGCGGCGGGGCCGGCACGGCACAGGCTCCGTGGGCCCACCCCAACGACATAAAGCCGTCGTTGGACGCCCCGTTGGTGAGCGCCGATGAAGAGCAGGCACGGCTGTTGCCCGTGCTGGAAGGAATCCTCAGGGAACGGCCCGACGCGGTGGTCTCTATCGATACCTACAAAGCAGCGACGGCGCGGGCGGTGCTGAAGGCGGGCGCGGAGATTATCAATGACGTGAGCGGCTTATTCTGGGATGCGGAGATGGCCCAGGTTTGCGCGGAGGCTGGCTGCGGAGTGGTTCTGATGCACACGCGAGGACGGCCCGAGGAGTGGCGCACGCTGCCTCCGTTGGGAGCCGATGAAATGCTGGCCATGGTGCGGGAAGGACTCGCGGCCAGTCTGAAACTGGCGGCCGAGGCGGGAATTCCAAAGGAAGCGATTGTGCTCGATCCCGGCTATGGCTTCGGAAAAAGTTTCGAGGCAAACTACGCCCTGCTGGCCCGTCAGGAGGAGTTGCTGGCGCTGGGCAGGCCGCTGCTGGCCGGAGTCAGCCGGAAAATGTTTCTGGGGCGGACTCTCGCGCCGCTCCATGGCGGTACTGATGCGCCTGCCGAGGCCCGCGAGGCGGCCAGCCTAGCCGCGCTCGTGGCGGCAATCCTGCATGGGGCGGCCATCGTGCGTGTTCATGCGGCGCGCCCGGCTGTGGAGGCGGTGCGCATTGCCGATGCTGTGCTGGATGGCGGAACATCATAGCGCCACCATGGACTATGATGGTTTTTCCGGCTTTGCCGGGCTCACATCGGTTCCTCGCGGGGCGAGGCTCAGGAGGCGTTCATGTCGGAGTGCACATGCTGTGCGCCAGGTAAGTGCAGGTACGCGGTTTGGATCAGCCGGGTGCTGGGTCTTTGCATCTACGTCGCGGCGTTTTTCCTGCCAGCGTGCAGAACAGTTGCCACGCCCGACGGCGGCGCTCCGGATGTCTTTCGCGGTTCCTTTTGCGCATGGGTTACGCTGGTGAACTCACTGAGCAGGGAAATCTGGCACTCGATGGACGTCCTGGCGATCCTCAGCGGCTGGATTAATCCGCTGATGCTGCTCTACCTGATCTTCCTGCTGTTTCCGAGACTTCGCTGGCTGCGCCGGATCGTGGCCGTGATGATCGTGTTCTTCATGGTGGGGACCTGGGTCTTCTTTTACCACCATTCACTGGTCCCGATGATTGGGCACTTCCTGTGGATCGGCGGAATTCTGCTGATTCTGGCCGGAGAATTGATGGGGCAGGGAAAGACGGATACGTCGTGCGCTTGAACACCAGCCTTGTTCTGAAGATTGTACGAGACTGAAGAATTCCATTTCGCAAAATGGGTTGCCCAACGCCTGCCCGAGTTATGTTTGGCAGTAGAGCGGTCCTTTGTCCCGGCAAAAGCACTCAGGGTTTATCATCTAAACTAGGGCGGGCCGGAGCGGCAGCGCCTTCGTCTTGCAGCCCCAGGCTTCACGCGCTTCCTCTGGAAAGGCCGCCGAGGCTGAGGTATCTCTCACAACACACAAACTCAAAAAACAGCTTTCAGGGAACGGAACGACATGCGAGCAAAGACTGCAGTAGTGCTGGGCGCCCAATGGGGCGACGAGGGCAAGGGGAAGATCGTGGACGTGCTCAGCGAGCGCTTTACCGCCGTGGCGCGGTACGCTGGCGGGCACAACGCCGGACACACGGTCGTCATCGGCAGCCACAAGTTTGTCCTGCAGTTGATTCCCTGCGGCGTGTTGCGGCCGGGCTGCCGGGGCATCATCGGCAACGGCGTGGTGCTGGACCCGATCGCTTTCCTGAAAGAAGTAGCCAAGCTGCGCGATTTGGGCGTGGCCGTCGATGAGCGGCTTTTTGTGTCGAACCGCGCGCAGGTGATTCTGCCCTACCACCGGATGATCGAACTGGCCGCGGAAAGCGCGCCGGGGCGAAAGAAGATCGGCACCACCAGCCGTGGCATTGGCCCGGCTTACGAAGACAAGATGTCGCGCAGCGGACTGCGCGTCGTGGACCTGCTCAGGCCCGAACTGTTGAAAACACACATCGAGGCGGCCTGCGCGGAGAAGAACGCCATTGTTCATGCGCTGTTTGGCGCCGACCCGCTGGATCCGGCGCAGATGTACGACGAGTATGCCGCTGCGGCGGAACAGGTGCGGCCGTTTGTCACTGACACTGGGCGCTTGCTGAACAAGATTCTGGCCGAGGGCGGCAGCGTGATGTTCGAAGGGGCGCAGGGAACAATGCTCGACATCGACCACGGAACCTATCCGTTTGTGACCTCTTCGTCGTCAACGGCGGGTGGCGCATCCACGGGAACCGGCGTGGGACCGACGGCCATCGGCACGGTGATTTCGGTGACCAAGGCTTATGTGACACGCGTGGGCGAAGGACCGTTCCCGACGGAGATTTTCGACGCGGTGGGCGACCACCTGCGGGCGCGCGGCAACGAATATGGCGCCAACACCGGACGGCCACGCCGCTGCGGCTGGCTCGATATTCCGCTGCTGCGCTACTCGAACCACATCAATGGATCCGAGTGGCTGGTCATAACTAAGCTGGACGTGCTGGACGAGCTGGAGGAGATTCCCATCTGCGTGGGCTACGAGATCGACGGCAAGGTGACCGACGAAATCCCCGCAGACGTGCAGGGCCTTGAGCGGATCAAGCCGGTTTACACGAAATTGAAGGGCTGGCAGAGTTCGACCGTGGGGATTAAGGAGTTCGACAAATTGCCCCAGGCGGCAAAGGATTATCTGCGTTTTCAGGAGCGGGAGAGCGGAGCCAAAATCGGGATGGTCTCGACTGGCCCGGACCGCGACCAGACGATGCTGCTGCCGGAATTCGCTGCGGCCCTCCAAAGCATTCACGCGTAACTTGAGATTTGCCTTGGGCGGCCGGTGCCCAGGGCACAAAAGGAAATAGCTCTTATGATTAGTTTTGCTGTAAAGATGACATTTGCCCCGGAAGATCGCGCCGAAGTTGGCGAGTCATTGCGCGAGCTGGCCACGGCTTCGCGCCAGGAACCGGGATGCATCAACTACATTCCCCACCACTCCGAGGACGACCCAGACACGGTCTTCATCTATGAGCAGTACCGGGACACGAAGGCCCTGGCTGAGCACCGCGCGTCGGAGCACTTCAAGAACCATGCAGTAGGCGGGCTCTATCAGAAGATGCGGGAGCGGAGCGTGGAGAATCTGATTGCTCTCGTTTGAGATTCCTACCGCATTCGGCCTCCGGCGCTTTTGGGATCAGCGCTGTCGTTTACGGAAAATTAATTAGGCGCAAATGCGCAGCTTCCTGAAAGCGTTTGACCCGCGCGGCCTTGTGGGGCTACCATCCGTTACGTTTATGTATGGTGCCATGATCAATTCTTCCAGTTTTGCTTGCCGCCGGATAATGCGTGCTTTTGTCTTCCTTTCAATAGCTGGCGCGCTAGCGCTGGCGGTCTGCGCCCAGAAGCCTCATAGCGGAATGCCCAGGGCGCAGAAGCACGAGAGCCGTCACGAGATCGACCAGTTGGAAGCTGTGTGGCAGGATGCTGTGCTGAAGGGAAACGCCGCCGCCATGGACTCCCTGATGGCCGTCGACTATATAGCCATCACCCCCAACGGCACCATGCAATCCCGGGAAGAGACACTGGCCAATCTGCGCTCTGGCGCGGTTCATTTGACGGCCATTGAAATCACTGACCGCAGAGTGCGCTTCTACGGGAAAACGGCGCTGGTAACCTGCAGGGCCGAGGTGACCGGCACCACCCCCGGAGGGGAGATCTCCGGCGGCTATCGCTATACCCGCGTCTACGTGCGGGATGCGCAGGGCAAGTGGAAGATTGTGAGCTTCGAGGCCAACAAGATTCGCGAACCAGGCGAACGGAAGTAACCCGGGGCAATCGCCGAACCGGAAGGCACATTCTCTTACAATTGATTGATGCCCGAACTGCCAGAGGTCGAGACCATCGCCCGCGGGGTAGACAAGAGTGTGCGCGGGGACCGGATCGTCCAGGTCTGGTTCGCCAGCCACCAGAAACTCTTCAAGACGCCGGCGGCGCGTCAGGCCGGTGGGCTGGAGGGCCGAACCATTCTGGCCGTCCATCGCACGGGAAAACATATTGTCTGCGAGTTGGGCGCCGGGGACGGGAGTGTGCACTCCCACCCTAGCCGCAAAAACAAAAACGCGGCGAGGGTGGGGCACCCAGGTTCTTGTATGGAAAAGCTGGAAAGCAAGCCAGAAGCCCAGTGGATTGTGCATCTTGGTATGACAGGAAGGCTGCTGGTAACTACCCCCGATGCTCTCCTTGCGCCCCACACCCATGCGCGAATCAGCCTGGCCAGCGGACGCGAGTTGCGCTTCGTGGACCCGCGCCGGTTTGGCCGGCTGGAGTACCGCGGCCTGAGCCGTAGCGCTGGCTTCACTGCGGCAGGAGCGGACCCCCTGACCGTGACGGCGCAGGAGTTTGCCCTGCTCTTCCACGGCAGGCGGATGGCCATCAAGGCGGCGCTACTCAACCAGAAGCTGCTCACGGGCGTGGGCAACATCTATGCCGACGAGAGCCTGTTTCACGCCGGCATCCGGCCGAGCCGGAGGTGCGCAAAGCTGACAGGGGCGGAACTCGAACGACTGCGGCTGGCCCTGCGCGAGGTACTCGAAAGCGCCATCCGGCTGGGTGGCTCCTCGGTCTCCGATTATGTCGACGCCAACGGCGAGCGAGGCTTCTTCCAACTGGAGCATTACGTTTACCGGCTCACCGCCCTTCCCTGCCGCCGCTGCCAGCATCCGATCCGGCGCATCGTGCTTGCAGGACGGGGGACGCATTACTGTCCGCAGTGTCAGCGGTAAGGCAAGTTTCTATGGTTTTCAGTAATGTTTTCTTGAGGCGACTTCCATAATCGAGAAAATCCTTACGGCACAAGCGGAGTAAGATATTGAAAATAAACATAATGATGAATGGCATAACGATTGCTATTAGATAAGCGCCAGTGATGTTTAGGCGCTGGGAGCATTTCGACCAGCCCAAAATAGAGAAGACGCCCGGTAAGAGTAACCGCCAACGAAGCGGCCCCGAAAAGGGAGAGACCGACCGGGAAGTCTCAAGTAGGTGCAGTGGGAATATCCCGTTGCCCACGTAATCTTGGGGGGCCAGTGACCAGCACAGAGACCATGGAGCGCCACTCTCTTGAGAGTGGCGCTCTTTGCGTTTTTGGGGGGCTTGACTCTCCTGGTGGAGATGGCGCGCTGCCGAGCCAGAACCCACGGAGCGGCAGGGTTCCACTTGCCAGCCGCACCGGTTCACTGTAATATCAGATTTGCCTATCAAGCGGCTGACGCGAGCCACCCGAAAGGGGCAGAGCAAGCTCGCCGCCGAGCAAGGAAACTTTGCCGAACAGTTGATTTCATTGCAGTCTGCGGGCGGCGAAGATTCCCATAGGAATGGCATCACCTGAGTAAGGCGCTTGGCCCTACCGTCACGATCCAGACAACCGGATTGAGCTATTTTACGGGCTCTTGTGTGCGCGGCGGCAAAGAAGCATTTTCACAGAGGTCCATAGAGACAGAGATTGTTTTGGTCCGCAGAGGCTGGACCGGCGCTGCCAGCAGGGAGCGGCGGTTTCCGGGGAACGCCGGATACGGCCGGAATCTGTGGAGATGTTCAAGACCTCTGGAATGAGAGCCGAAACCACGCGGAGTCAGGCTCTGGAGTAATTTGTACGATATCCTGCGGCAATCATCGCCGTTCACCGTCGCGTTCTTCATCCTGAATCCGGCGGCGGCGGGCAAGGGAAGTTCAGCACCCCGGCAGGAAAAGACTGAACCAAGAGACGCAACGCAGCAAATCGCAACACACCAGGAAGTTTACGCATGACGACAGAATCGACAGAGCTCCAATCTGAATTGGAGCCGGTCCCGGCCAACGGCCAGGGGCAGTCACAGGGGCATCGGCGCCGCCGGCGCCGTCGCAAGAACAAGAGCAGCCAGGCGAGCGCGCCCCAGGTGCAACAACCTCAGCCTCAGCCTCAGGAGCTGATGCAGGCCCAGCCTCCCCAGGCCCAGCCCCAGGCCCAGCCTCAGGTGCAGCCCACGCCACGGAAGGCCACTCCGGCGCGCCAGGGCGGGCGTCAGGCTGGACGCCAGAACCAGGGACGAAAAAAGAAGTTCTTCCAGAAGGGTTCGGCGGCTCCACAGCCCGGCAACAGTATTTCAGGCCCGCCGCAGAACAAGCGCAGGGGCAGGCAGCAGAAGGGACCGAGGGAGTTTGTTGGCCCCATGGACCACAGCTACCGCACGGTAAACGGCAACATCGCCGATGGCCCGCCCTCGACCATCCAGATCATGAACAGCGGCGGCCACAACGGACACTATCAGGACAACTTCGAGCCGGAGCCCGCGGTCGCCATACGCGAAGACGCCCCCACCAGCATCTTCTGCTTCATCGAGGACCTGTTCTTCCTGGCCAAAATCCAGGAGGCGGCCCGCAAGCTGGGCGTGAAGGTGGAGTTTGCGAAGGGCGACAAGGAATCCGTGGCAAAGGTGCTCGACTTGCCGGAAGACGAGCGGCCCAAGCTGCTGGTCTTTGACCTGAACAACCTCAACGCCAAGCCCATGACGCTGATCCCGAAGTTCAAAACCAAGTTCAAGAAGGCGACGTCGATCATCGGTTTTCTCAACCACTTGCAGAGCGATCTGAAAGCCAAGGCCGTCGAGGTGGGGTGCGACACGGTCATGCCGCGCGCGGCTTTTTCGCAAAGCCTGCCTACCCTTCTGCGCCGCTATGGCATGGAGCAGAAACAAGAAGAGGAAGAAGAGGACGAGTACGCCCAGCAGCTCGTCTAGGACGATTCAGGCAGCATGATCAAAGGGCGCTCCCGCTGCGGGAGCGCCCTTTTCTTTTTCTCTGCGAAGGCGGCTCGGAAATCTATCCCGGGGGCCAGGCGAGCGGGCGGCCGCCGAGCAGGTGAACATGGAGATGGTCCACGGACTGGCCGGCATCCTGACCGGTGTTGATCACCACGCGGTAGCCCTGGGCAAGGTTCTTGGCGTGGGCAATCTCCGACGCGGCCCACAGCAGGTGGCCCAGCAGCACGCAGTCGCTTGGATCGGTTTCGTCCAGCGACTCGATGTGTTCGCGGGGAACCACCAGCACATGCACGGGCGCCTGCGGATGAACGTCCACGAAGGCGTAGCACTGCTCGTCCTCGTAAACGGCCGTCGAGGGTATGTTTCCGTTAATGATTTTGCAGAATAGACAACTCATGGCGCGTCCAGTTTACAGGAACGAGAGAGTTTGACGTGTGGAATCAGAATTTTTTGCAGGGCTATCGCATGAACAGCGGCCGGCAGGAGCGCAGGGGGGCATTCCGGTTCTACGGGAAGGAAAAGCGATTGCAGGCATGGCTGCCCGGGCCGCGTGCCGCAGACGATTGCCTATTCTGTCCTAAGTTATGATGAGGGTTACAGTGAGTTTCTGCTTCTGGAGGTGCGCGTATGAGCAAGAAGGTCGTGGCAATTATCGGCAGCTACCGCAAGGGCGGAAACATTGACCGCGCAGTGGAAGCCATTTTGGCAGGCGCGCGGGAAAAGGGCGCCGAGACGCGCATGATCTACCTTGCTGACCGGCAACTGGAGTTTTGCACGAACTGCCGGCAATGCGTGCAGGAGCCCGGCGTAGAGCGCGGCAAATGCGCGTTGAAGGATGATCTGGAATCGATTCTGACGCAGATCGAGGCAGCCGATGCGCTCGTATTGGGTTCCCCGGTGAATTACTTCAATGTGACCGCGCTCTTCCGCAGATTCATGGAGCGGCTGCTTGGATATACCTACTGGCCATGGGGACAGAATGGGCCCAGGCCGCGGAGCAGACTACAGCCGCGCAAAGCAGTTCTGGTAGCTTCGGCAGGCATGCCGGGCCTGCTCATTCCGATCGCCACAGGAGCGCCGCGGGCTCTGCGCCTGACGGCGAAGATGCTTGGCGCAAGGCCGGTGGGAAGGCTGTGGATCGGACTGGCTTCCGGCCAACCCTATCCTCCACTCTCCGCAAGGACTCTCGGTAAAGCGCGGCGCATGGGATGGAAGCTGGTCTAGGCCGCTCCCCATTCAGTTTCGATGACGTCAACTGTTGGTCATTCCAGCAGAAACTCCGGAAGAATCGCCGGTAAAAATTGAGTTAGCCGTCACTTTCTGTTTCGCTGGACGGAGCCGGACGTAGCCCGGGCGGATTCGCCGCTGATAAAATGTTCCGCATGGACACCATTCAATATAATCTGCCCGCAAGCCGCATCCCTCTTGCCTGGTATAACATCGTTGCCGATCTGCCCAAGCCGATGGCGCCGATGCTGCATCCTGGCACGCTCAAACCCCTCACCCCGGAAGATCTGGAGCCGATTTTCTCAAAAAGCCTGGTTGAGCAGGAATTGAGCACGGAGCGGGAGATCGAAATTCCCGGCGAAGTGCGGCAATTGTATGCGCAATGGCGTCCCTCGCCTCTGTTCCGGGCGCGCCGGCTGGAAAAGGCGTTGGATACGCCGGCGAAGATTTATTACAAGTACGAGGGCACGAGCCCGGCGGGTTCGCACAAGCTCAATACCGCCTTGCCGCAGGCTTTTTACAACAAGAAGGACGGCACCAAGCACCTGACGACGGAGACGGGAGCCGGCCAGTGGGGCTCGGCCTTGTCCATGGCCTGCGCCTTCTTCGGCCTGGATTGCAAGGTCTACATGGTGAAGGTCAGTTATAACCAGAAGCCTTATCGCCGCGCTTTGATGGAAGCCTTTGGGGCCACCTGCATTGCCAGCCCGAGCAATACGACCGAGGCGGGCCGCGCCATCCTGGCCGAGCATCCGGATACCAACGGCTCACTGGGAATGGCGATTTCCGAGGCCGTCGAGATGGCCGCCAAGGACCCGGACACCAAGTACGCGCTGGGCAGCGTGCTGGGTCATGTGATGCTGCACCAGACAGTCATCGGGCTGGAGGCCATCGAGCAGATGGCGATGGCCGGCGATGATCCCGACGTGATTTTCGCCTGCGCTGGCGGCGGATCGAACTTTGCCGGTTTGGCGATGCCTTACCTGGGCCGCAAGATCAAGGGCCAAAGCAAGGCGCGCGTGGTTGCCGTGGAACCGGCGGCCTGTCCCAGCCTGACCAAGGGCCATTTCGCCTACGACTTTGGCGACACCGGCCACCTGACGCCGCTGATCAAGATGCACACCCTGGGCAGCACCTTCGTCCCTCCCGGAATTCATGCCGGGGGGCTGCGCTACCACGGCATGTCTGCTCTGGTTTCGCACGTGGTGGACCTGGGATTGGCTGAAGCCACCACCGTGCAGCAGTTGGATGCCTTTGCCGCCGGAATTCAGTTTGCCCGCGCCGAGGGGATCCTGCCCGCGCCGGAGTCCAACCACGCCATCGCCGCGGCCGTCTCCGAAGCCCTGCGCGCCAAGGAAGAAGGCAAGCAGCGGACGATTCTCTTCAACCTCAGCGGCCATGGGAACTTCGACATGCAGTCCTACATGGACTACCAGGCTGGGAAGCTCGAAAACTACGAATATCCGGCGGAAGCGATCGCAAAGGCGCTGGATGGGCTGCCAGCGGTCGGGTAGCCTTTTTTACGACTATTTCAGAAATCCCAGGTCCCGGAAGCGGGGCCTGGGATTTCTGTTTTTCGCGGTTACTGCGCAGTGCCTGCTGGCGTAACTTTGAAGTACTTCTGTTTCAGTTCGCCGCCGGCCGTCAGAGCAATCATTACGCGGCGGGCGGGGAGAAGAGGCAGGGAGCGGACTTTACAGTTTTACAGTATAAGTATTTCGGAGATGCAGGTCAGCGTATCGTATTCATTTTGCGCTGGTTAGGTAGGGCTTCACGGCTTCACTGTTTTATCAATGTTTGTGTTTCGTTCGTGCTTCTGTGAAGGAGATGCGCGAAAGTTATTGATATTGAATTGGTTAGGTATAGCTTTACAGTTTTACAGGCAAATAAAGCCAAAAAAATCATTGCGGCTCGAAAGTGCAGGTGAAGGCTGGTTTGAGTTTGACGGGCTAGAGGTTACGGATTCCGCGCCAAACACAAAAGCGGGGTTAAAAGCGGAGAGTTTCTTGCGTAAAAGGCTCATTTTGGCATCAAACAGGCCCTTAAATGGGCGAATTAAGGTCTTTCCAGAGATCAGAGAACAGAGATCAGAGAACAGAGATCAGAGATCAGGGGGCAGAGACCAGAGATCAGGGGTCAGAGACCAGAGATCAGAGATCAGGGGTCAGGGGTCAGTTCGTGCAGCGATCTTCCGACTTCCTTTATTGTGCGACGGCGGAGGGTTATTTTCTGCAAGCACCTGCGGTGCGGCCAGCGGCCTTCGGCAGACGGCTTCCGCATGGATTCATTTCATGGGAAGGGATGTTGGCGATTCGATGAGCGCAGGGCGACTTTTCGTTCCCTATCTGCGGTCGATGAGCGCGTTGGCGATTTTGCATCAATCCAGAATCCAAACGGGTGTAAACGGCGTCTTTGGGGAGTAATCCGTGGCTGGGCAGAGTCCTTGCGATCCCAGGTCTCAAAATCGAGACCTGGGGCACCCATCCATTTTGGTTTGGTCAGACCTGGGCCACCCGCCATTTCCATGGAAAACTGGATCAAATCTCTCGTCCGTCGAGTTTGCACCGCCGGGTCGAACGATGCAGCCGCAATGAGATCGGAGAGAGGCACCATCTTATTGATCGGTGCACCAGTTGGAGAATTCAAGTCGCGTGGCTCGACTTCACCTTTCGGAACGAGCATGAACGACCAACGGCTCGACTTCTTGTTTCCACAGACTGCGATGGCAATGGTCGTATAGTTGGGCGATAGGTGACGCGCATAATGGAGCACCCCGTCGACTGCGTACTCAACGGGCTTGTCACGATCAGGTGACTCGTGGAACCTCACCTCGGACTTGCACTCGATCACTACCACCATGTCAGGCGCGTCGGTCGAGGTGATGATGAACTCTGGGTAGCCGCGTCCGCCCTTGCCGCCCTTACCGGCCTTGGCCAGAGCAGACCGAATTGCCTCGACAGTTGACTGCTGTTTCTCAACGATCACCGTTTCCGGGTCATCATAGAACCCATGCTTCCTCAGCAGATCGTCGACCATATCCTCTGTTAATCGCTCGTTCGCCATCTCATCCCTTCAGAGTTCCTATGACATTTTACAGGTCCGACCAGAAAGGCCCGTTAATTGCATATGTTTAGGACCTTCAATCGAATTTGTAATGGAAAACGCCCCTGTGGCCAAGGAGGATTCCCGGTTGGCGAGTTTCGGCACCCTTCGACTTCGCTCAGGGCAGGCTGAAAGTCGCGGCCTGATACAAAACATGGTTTTTATGCGGAGGGTGAAGGGGCGCTCTGAGAGGGTCGCGAGGTGGAATTTAAAAGTCTTTGGCTGGATGCGGATTGAGCGCGGCTTCGCCGCGTGGATTGATTTTATGGTTTTGGTAAATGGGTTTATGTACGGGCTGAAGCCCGTACCCTTCAAGTCATCGACAGATTCAGAGGTCGTTCTTGCTTAGGATCGGACGAACCGGGCCTGAAGGCCACGTTTGTTTGGCTTTCATTCAGGGGGCTGAAGCCCCCTGCTCCCTCCGGTGAAGCCCTCGATTCCCTCCGGATCGTGTTTTTCCGCAGGCTGTGAAGCGGTGGGCTGAGAGGGGCGCGAGGCGGAATCCAAAGGTCTTCGGCTGGGTGCGGATTGAGCGCGGCTTCGCCGCGTGGATTGATTTTTCTGGTTTTGGTAAATGGGTTTATGTACGGGCTGAAGCCCGTACCCTTCAAGTCATCGACGGACTCAGAGGTCGTTCTTGCTTAGGATCGGACGAACCGGGCCTGAAGGCCACGTATGTTTGGATTTCTTTCAGGGGGCTGAGAGGGGCGCGAGGCGGAATCCAAAGGTCTTTCGCTTGATGCGGATTGAGCGCGGCTTCGCCGCGTGGATTGATTTTCTGGTTTTGGTAAATGGATTTATGTACGGGCTGAAGCCCGTACCCTTCAAGTCATCGACAGACTCAGAGGTCGTTCTTGCTTAGGATCGGACGAACCGGGCCTGAAGGCCCTGTATTCATGCGCTTGTTTCAGAGGGCTGAAGCCCTCTGCTCCCTCCGGAACCGCTATTTGGAACTGCGGTACCAGGTCTCGGACAGCATAATTTCTTGCCGTGGCTGGAGCGCTGCGGTATCCCACCCTAGGCGCAAAAACAAGGACGCGCCGAGGGTAGGGCACCCATCGTTCGTACGTCTTCACGCTGTCAAAGACATAGATCCCTACTCGCGGAGGCTGATGCCGAGGGCTTTCATCTTGCGGTAGAGGTGACTGCGTTCGAGGCCGAGCAGTTCGGCGGCGCGGCTGACGTTGTTGCGGGCTTCCTCGATCTTTTTGAGGATGAACTCGCGTTCGTAGGCGTCGCGGGCCTGTTGCAGGGTTGAGAACTCTTCGGTGGAGTGCGTGCCGGCCTTGTGGGTCAAGGGCGGTAGGTGTTTGCGCTCGATGCAGAGGGTGCGCGGATTGAGGATGAGCATTCGCTCGATGACGTTCTTCAGTTCGCGGACGTTGCCGGGCCAGTGGTATTGGGCCAGGGTCTCCAGCGCATCCGCAGTGATCTCCATGCGCGGGCGGCCGTACTGGCGGCCAAACTCGGCGAGGAACTCGCGCACCAGAGGCGGTATGTCCTGCTTGCGCTGGCGGAGGGGCGGCACAAAAAACGGCACGACATTGAGGCGGTAGAAGAGGTCTTCGCGGAAGTTGCCCTTGGCGATCTCCTCTTCGAGATCCTTGTTTGTGGAGGCGATGAGGCGCACGTCGACGCGGATGGGCTGCGTGCCGCCGACCGGGGTGAACTGCTGGTCGTCGAGGGCGGAGAGCACTTTGGCTTGCGTTTTGAGGCTCATGTCGCCGACCTCGTCGAGAAACAGAGTGCCGCCGTCGGCGCGCTCGAGGGTGCCGCGCTGCTCAGGCAAGCCGCCGGGTTGCGCGCCGTGCCGGTAGCCGAAGAGCTCGGCCTCGATGTGCGCCTCGGGGATGGCGGCGCAGTTGAGCTCGACGAAGATCTGATCCTTGCGCAGGCTTTCGGCGTGAATGGAGCGTGCGATCAGCTCCTTGCCGGTGCCCGACTCGCCGTAGATGAGGACGCGGCCGTTGGTGGGCGCCATGAGGCGAATCTGCTGGCGCAGGGCTTTGACGGGCACGCTTTCGCCGGTGAGCACGGAGCCGACGCTGAACTGGCGCTTGAATTCCTGATTTTCGGTGCGCATGCGGCGGGCTTCGACGGCGTTTTTGAGCACGATGAGGGTGCGCTCGAGCGAGAGCGGCTTTTCGAGAAAGTCGTAAGCGCCGAGCTTGGTGGCCTTGACTGCGGTTTCGATGGTGCCGTGGCCGCTGATGATGACGACTTCAGGCCGCGTCTCGGCGCTCTGGCGGTGGATGTCGGCGAGCACGTCGAGGCCGTCGCGGTCGGGCAGCCAGATGTCGAGCAGGACCACGTCATAGGCAGCGTCTTCGAGGAGCACGAGGGCCTCGGCCGCAGTGGCCGCGCTGGCCACGCCGTAACCCTCTTCGCGCAGAATGTCTTCGAGCGAGGAGCGAATTTCGGCCTCGTCGTCGACCACCAGGATGTGATTCATGAAAGCGATCCTCCAGAGGAAGTGGTGGAATCGGCCGAAGCCGGGGATTTGGCGGGCGCGCCAGAGTCGGCGGCCTCAGCCGGCGGCTCCATCAGGGGCAGGCGCAGCAGGAAGCGCGCGCCCTTGGGGAGGTTGGATTCGGCGCTGAGCGAGCCGCCGTGCTCCTGCACGATCTTGGCCGCGATGGAAAGGCCCAGGCCGGTTCCGCGCTGCTTGGTCGAGTAGAAGGGCAAAAAGAGCCGCTCGCGAATTTCATCGGTGAGGCCGTGGCCGGTGTCGGAGATCTCGACCTCGACCGATGCGCCGTCTTCGCTGAGCGAACTGCGAATGCCAAGAACGCACAGAAGACTGCCCTGCATAGCCTCGGCGGCGTTGTCGATGAGGTTGGCCAGGGCGCGGCGGATGGCTTCAGGATCTGCCAGCACGGGCGGCAGGCCCGGCGTAAGGTCGCGCTGGATGGTGATGCCCTCGAGCCGGCCGGCAAACATCGCCAGAGCGGCTTCGACCACCTGATTCATGTCGCAGGCACGCGGCTGCGGCGCGGGGAACTGGGCCAGCGCGGAGAACTGGTCCACCAGAGTGCGCAGCGTGCCCACGCAACTGAGAATCACCTCGCTGCACTTGCGGATGACGGCGGGCGATTCCGGCTGGTTGCGATCCAGATGCTTGCCGATCCGCTCGGCAGAGAGGGCGATGGGGGTCAACGGATTCTTGATCTCGTGGGCCACCCGCTGCGCCACTTCTTTCCACGCTAACTGCCGCTGCGCGCGCAGGAATTCGGTCGTATCCTCGACCACCAGCACGGTTCCCGGCTGGCCGCCAGCCAGCTCAAGCCGCGCGCTGGTGATGGCCAGATGCATGGCGGGGCCATTGGCATGAAGCTCGATCTCAGTGAAGGCGGCGCCCATGCGATTGCCGCGGCGAATGACGTTGGCCAGATCCTCGGCGCACTCGGCGGGGAAGAGCGTTTCAATCTTCTCCCCGCCCAGGCCGAAGTCCACGCGCCGGCCCAGCAGCGCGGCAAAGGCGCGATTGGAGAGCAGGATCGTGCCTGTACTGTCGAGCGTCACCACACCTGATGGGATAGTCTCGACGATGGTTTCCAGCTCGCGGCGGCGCTCTTCGATGGCGCGGTTGGCGGCGGTCAGTTGCTCGGAAGAAGTTTCTGCCAACTGCCGGCTGGTGTCGAGATCGGCGGCCATGCGGTTGAAGGCGCGCACCAGTTCGCCCATTTCCCCGGTGGCGGCCAACTCCACGCGATGTTCGTACTTGCCCGCAGCGATCTCGGCCATGGCCACGGCCAAAGCCTCCACGGGCCGGGTAATCTGGTTGGAGAGATACCGGGCCATCCACACGCTGGAAAAGATGCACAGCACAGTAATCAGCAGCAGCGCCTCGAACAACGTGTTGCGAATCCATTTGCGTTTGCGGAAGAGCTCCAAGTACGTGACCGAGCCGGAGCGGATGCGCATGGCCGGCTGGCTTAGCCCCTGCGGCATGGGCAACGCGGTTACCACGATTCTGCCGGAGGGCGTGAGCGAACGGCCCAGCGCGTACTCCCGGCCCACCACACTGATTACCGGTTCACTGTTGCTCTGCGAGGCGGTCAGCAGGCTAAGCGAGAGAGGCCCTTTGAGGGCAATGGCGCTTCCCTGCCCGCCCTCCTCCAGCCAGGGAATCAGGCTAGCGGGGCTGGACTCCTGCGGCGGCTGAAAGCTGGCCAGGACCCGCTTGTCCCGGTCGTAGACAACCACGAAGCCATTGTCGAGCGTGATGCGGTGGGAAAGCAGCACGGCCTGGAGCGCCGGCAGATCGCTCTCCGCCGCGCCGGTGGCGGCGATCGACTCCGCCTCGCCACGCGCGTTGCTGGCAACATAATGCGCCAGCTCCACCACCACGCGAGTCGAGTCGTCGCGCAACTCGGATATGTTCGGCGAAAACCAGCGGTCCAGCGACCGGTTCATGAGCAGATAGCTGAACAGAAACATGAAGACCGCGGGCGCCAGCGCAATCAATACCGCGCCCACCGTCATTCGCGAGCGGAGCCGCGCGCCCAGTTCGCTGCTGCCCTGCCCGGCATAGAGCTTGAGGATGTTCCTCAGCAGCAGCACCAGCAACAGCAGCATCAACAAAAAGACCAATACCATCAGGCCGGTAGAGAGCAGAGTTTCCCAGGCGGTCTCAGGATTCAGAAAGGGGATTCTGGAAGTATTGAAGGCCTGCATCGAGCCCAGCACAGTGGAGATCAGCAGCACCCCGCCCGCAAGCAGAGCAACAGTCCACAGCCGGGAATCACCCTTGGACGGCATGGGGCGATTATAGATTGGTTCGGATACAGCAAGCCCCAGGTTCTTGACCGCTTGATTTTGTTTCTAGTGATCGTGCTTTCCCAGGTCCCAAAAGCGGGACCTGGGGCACCCATCGTTGATGCAACTTCAAGCGGTCAGAACTCCAGGTCTCTGACAACATGATTTTGTACTGTGTCTGGAGTGCTGCGGTATCCCACCCTAGGCGCAAAAACAAAGACGCGCCGAGGGTGGGGCACCCAGAAGTGGTTCATCTTCAAGCGGTCAGAGAACTAGTTGGGCGCGCCTGTGGTCTCTTCGGCGGCGAAGGTGCATTCGCGGCACTGGCAGACGCGGCGCAGGTATTCCCAGGAATAGATGCCGCCGGAGTGGCCGTCTTGCCAATCGAATTGGATGGCGTAGCGGCCGACGGCGTGGGCGCTCGCGGGCCTGGGCGGCGCCGTGTACAGGGGGAGGACGGCTGTTGATTGAGGCTCGGGCTGGCCGGGTTTGCGGCCCCCCTGCTTGCGCTCCTCGATGCAGGTGGAGCATGGGCAGGCCTCGCGCAGCCAGGCAAAGCTCCAGGCGCTCCTGTGCCCATCGACCCAATCGATCTCCATACCCTTGCCCTCGGTCAACAGCACCCGAACCTTCTCAGGGGTGACGGCGATGCGGGGCAGCGGACGGATTTCTTCGTTCTCGCGGACTTCGTGGCTGTTGCGAATGCCTTCGTGGCTCATGGGTTCATTTTACAGAGATCAGAGAGCAGGGGTCAGTAGTCAGAGATCAGAGAGCAGAGAACAGGGGTCAGTAGTCGTTGTCAGTTTTCGGGCATTGGAAATCAGCAAACACAAATAGAGCATTTTTACAGGTGGAGCAGAGCACGGCGTGGACCAGGAGGTCCACGCTACAGCCGGCCGGGAGGCCGGCGCTACAACCATGCGGCTGCCAGGATCTCTTCACTGCAAACTGTCTACTGTCGCCAGAAGAACCATGCAGCCATCGCGAGGCCGATGAAAACAACCAGGGCACGAAGCACAGGTTGCGGGACGCGGTGAGCCAGGCGGGCCGAGGAGTAGCCGCCGATGGCGCTGGCGACCATGGCCAGAAGGCAGTAGCGCCAAACAACCTGGCCGCTAATGACGAAGATGAGGATAGCCATGCCGTTGGCCGGAGTGGTCGAAACTACCTTGAGGGCGTTGATTTCGTGAAGATTCTTGTAGCCGAAGAGCGAGAGCATGGTGATGAGCAGAAAGCCCGCTCCAGCCCCGAAGTAGCCAACGTAAAAGCAGACCGCCATAGTAGCCAGGAAGACCGGCAGGCGGCGCGGCGGATGGGTGGCGCCGGCGATGGCGCCCCTGCGCCGCGCCATCCAACGGGAAACCGGGCCGCTGAGGGCAAAGATGGAAGCCGCAGCCAGCAGCAGCCAGGGCACCAAGTGCAGGAATGTCATTTGCGGCGTGTTGATCAGGACAAGCGCGCCGACAGTGCCGCCGAACAGACCGGCCAGGGCCATGGGCCAGGCAACATGCAGGTTCCTGCGGATGTGTTCGCGGTAGGCGACCACCGAGGTGAACTGGCCGGGCCACATAGCCACTGTGCACGTGGCGTTGGCCTGGACAGGCAGGATCTTCATTCCCAACAGGGCGGGAAAAAGCAAAAAGGAACCGCCGCCGGCCACGGCATTCATCAGCCCGGCCAGAAAGGCAATCACGGCCAGCAAAAGCCAGTGCCAGTCCAGAAACAACAAGGAAAGGCTGAAGAGATTGGTCATCTGACCTTATTGTAAAGGGAGGCTCGATGGCCCGGCCGCGTTAACGCTTCGCGGTTCCATCCCTGTAGGATGAGGATTGGATGAACCAGCCTAAGGAAAATATGACCAAGCCGCGCACTCCCCGATCTGACAAGGCTCCAAAGACCCCCAAAACCGCGCAACCCGTATCGCCTTTCAAAGCGGTTCCTGAAAGATCTCACCCCGCGCAACAGCACGAGGGCCGCGATTTCAAGAAAGATGCGCGCGCTCGGAACAAGAGCGCCGGAGCGAAACGCGTTCTCCCGAAGGCTGAACAGGCTACGGAAAAAAGCCAATTAACGGGCAAAATTAGCGCAAGACTTTCTTCCGGGGCTAAAGCCCTCATTGATTCTACGGGCGTTAAGCGGGGGTTGAAACCCACGGCTCCCTCTGGACGGAGTTTTTCCGCAGCCCGTCAACCCGCCGGCGCTCAGCCGCCCAGATTTGAAGCCCCTGGCGCCCGCGTCACCCGCCGCGCCGCCGACCGGCTGCGTTCGGGCTATTTGTGGGTTTACGCCTCCGATATTGAGTCCGTTGAACTGCCCGCGGGCGAGACGCCTGCGCTGCTGCCGGTGGCTGACAGCCGCGGATTGCTGCTGGGCACGGCGCTTTACAGCCCTGCTTCGCAGATTGCCCTGCGGCTGGTTTCGCGCGAGGCCATCGACGAGGCCGCGTGGCTAGAGCTGCTGGAAACCCGACTGCGTGCGGCGATTGAGCGCAGGAAGCCGCTGCTCAACGAACTGAACGACGCCTGCCGGTTGTGCTTCAGCGAGGCAGACGAACTGCCCGGCCTGGTGGCGGACAAGTATGGCGACCTGGTGATTCTTCAACTGCTGGCCAAAGGGCTGAACTCAGCTGCTGTGCGCGAGACATGCGTGCGCGTGCTGCGCGAAGAACTTGCGCCGGCTGCCATTCTGGAGCGGCCCGATGCTCGGATGCGCGAGCTGGAAGGCCTGGGAGCGCCCAGCGCCGAAGCTCTATTTGTCAAAGACGCAGCGGCTCCGGCTGTCAGCGCCCAATTCCATCTCAACGGCCTCGATTTCATCTTCGACGCCAACTCCGGGCAGAAGACGGGCGCATTTCTTGATCAGCGCGCCAACTATGCAGCCGCTCTGGAGTGGGCGCGAAGGCTGGGCGCAACCGGGCGCGCGCTGGACGTGTGCTGTTACCAGGGCGGATTTGCCCTGCACCTGGCCGAGATTTGCGGCCAGGTTACGGGAATTGACGCTTCTCGCGCATCGCTGGAAGTGGCGGAGCGAAATTATCAGGCAAACCGCTCGCGGCTCACCGCGGAAGTGGATTGGGTGGAGGGCGACGCCTTTCAGGTTTTGCGCGACTGGTCGGACGCGGGCGAAAAGTTCGATGCCATCGTGCTCGATCCGCCTGCCTTTGCCAAGAGCCAGCGCGCCGTGGAGGGCGCCCTGCGCGGCTATAAGGAACTGAACCTGAGAGCCCTCAAAATGCTTAACCCAGGCGGCCTGCTGGTGACCTGCTCCTGCTCGCATCACGTGGGCTGGGCCGACCTGGAAGCGAGCGTGGCCTCGGCCGCCACAGATGCGCACCGGCGCGTGCGGCTGCTGGAACGGCGTGGAGCCGCCCTGGATCATCCCGTAGTGCTGAACCTGCCAGAGACCGAATACCTGAAATGTCTGGTGCTGGAAGTGGAGTAAGTACAGCCTCCGCATGTATGCTACCGATAACCATAACGACGTAACAGAAGTGGTTTCTATTCCTGGCGGCTGTTTGGCGTTATGGGACACTGGAGGCATATTATGGTAACGTTTTCTGCGAGGGCGTTATGAAAGGACATTTCAGCTATCTTTACCATCTGATTTTTCCGCTTCTTTTGGCCTTGAGCGCAAGTTCGCCTGCGATGGCCCAACAGGGCCAATACTCCTTTGACTATGCGCCGTTCAAGCTCCCAAGCATGAGTTCCCTGGGTGGCTTTGCAACTTATGCCCCGATCAAGTCAGTTGATGCACAGAAGATCGAGTTGCGGAGTGATGACGGCAAGCTCTTTACGTTCACGCTGGGCGCTGGAACCATCTATTGCCGAGGCAACAGAAAGGCCTCGGATTGGACCTATTTGAAGAGGGTAGGAAAGAAGACTACGGTTACCGTCATGACAAACAGTGACGCAGACACGCAGGCCCTCGTCATCTGGGATCAAAGACCCTCCATTTCAGCCGTTCATGGGCCGATAGAATTTTCTCTGCCTCCGATGTGCCAATAGCTTGGCAGGAAGACATTCGGGTCTCAGGCCTGGGCAACGCGCTGGTTGCCTTGCCATGGAGTTATAAGGCGTGCCAGCCAGCGGACCAGCCTGCGAACTCTGGACCGGCGGGGCACGGCGGCGAGCTTTTCAGGAGCCGTGGCTGAACGCAACTGGGCCAGCGTGTCCTTTACCATCGCCCGCAGCGACTCGGTTTCAAAGGTGCAGGAGCGCAGGTAAGCCGAGACGGTCAGCCCGGCCTCGGCCGCGCGCCGGTGCAACTGGGCGCACTCCGCCTGGCTCATGCGGATGGTAATGCTGGCATCCTTCAGATTCCGTTCGAGGGGCGCAGCGCAACGGCGTTCAGCTTCCCGGCTTGGATTTGCGGCGGGATAAGCTGCCGGTTGCGGAGTTGCGGCTGAGGCAGCCGGGGAAGTCTCCCGGAAATGAGCGAGCCGCGGATTCGATGCCTGGGTGAGCGAATCATCTGTGGGCGAGGGCGAGTGGTAGCGCGCGTTGGCGCGCAGGGCGCGCTCGTAGCTGAGAGTGATAACGTCGTCTTCAAGACCGTCATCGTTCCAGGCGAACGCAGACTTCTTCCCCTGCGACATAGACGCGTCGCCGGGGACCCCGGAGTTTTGCGCCGGTGCGGCCATTGCAGCCAGCAGACTGGCAAAGCTGGCGGAGGAAAGGGAGGACGTGGATGCAGTCGCTTGCTCCATGACTTGGAGCATAGCTTGAGGTTCGTCGGCGAGCGTGAGAAAACTCCCATGTAAGACGCGGGCGGATTCCATTTCAGAACAAGCCTGTTACTTGTCCTGAAATGGAACATGCAGGAGCACTCCCAGAGACAAGGAATCCCAGCTGCCAGGAAAAATGCGGAAAGCCGAGAGAGTCAGGCGCAAGCGAGTTCAACGAGTTCGGGATCGGGAAGCACTCGGCCGGGGAGCCTGAGCAGTTGGGTGACAGCTTCCGCCGACATGGGGCGGGCGAAAAGGTAGCCCTGGCCATAGCGGCATTTCATCTGGCGCAACAGGCGATACTGCTCGATGGTTTCAATCCCCTCAGCTACTACATCCATGCCCATTACTCTGGCCAGTTCAATGATGGTGCGCACGATCTGGAGCGGCTGATCGCCCTCGGTCATGCGTTGCACGAAGGAAAGGTCGATTTTGAGCACATCGAACGGGAAGGAATGAAGATAGTTGAGGGAGCTGTAGCCGGTGCCAAAGTCATCCATCAGCAGGGAGACGCCCAGTCTGCGCAGGCTGCCGAGAACGCCCAGCGCGGGGGTCAGGTTGGGAATGAGGCTGGATTCGGTCATTTCCAGACCGAGTTGGCGGCTGGAGATGCCGGATTCGGAAAGGAGGGTTTCGACGTGGTCGGCCAGTCCCTCGCGCGAGAACTGCCGTGCGGAAAGGTTGACGCCGACGCGCAGAGATACGTTGGCGGAATCCTCGCAGCACCATCTCTCAATCTGATTGCAGGCCTCCGCAAGCGCCCAGTCGCCGATGGGCAGAATCATTCCGTTCTCTTCGGCCAGCGGAATGAAATTCATGGGCGGGATGAGTCCACGGTCGGGATGGGCCCAGCGAATCAGGGCTTCAAGGCCAACAATCCTGCGCGTGACAAGTTCGACCTCCGGCTGATAGTAGAGCACGAACTGGCCCTGGTCGAGAGCCTGGCGCAGATCGGCCTTGCGCGGCCAGCTTTTGTCCGTGGCTGCGGCGGCGCGGGAGCGCCGAGGCCCGCTCCTGTTCTTGTCGAAGGTTTTGCGAAGCAGGCGCAGTTCCAAATGGCTGGAAACCATGTTCGCCAGGTTCTCCAGTGTGCGGATCGCTTCCGGTTGCAACTCATGGAAGGGCTCATTCCGGAAGATGCTCAGTATTCCGAGGATTTTTCCGTCGGAAGAGCGCACGGGAACGCTTGCCAGAGAAGCCACGCCCACCTGCCTGAAGCGCGGCAAGAGCGTATCGCGCTGAGGATGCCTGGAGATTTCCGGAATGATGAGCGGACCGTCGAGAGCAAGCACCATGTCGAAGATCGAGTTTGCGCGCGGCAGTTCGCGAACCGGATGACGCCAACTGGACTTGATCCAGACGCGGCTTTCATCCGCAAAAGAGATCGTGGCCGAATCAGCATGGAAGTACTCGCCAGCCAGCCGCGCAATGGCGTCGTAGCTGGACTCGGGTGAGGAGTCGAGAATCTCGGTGGATTTCAGCGCAGCCAGCCGCGCCTCCTCTTGTTGTTGATCGGTTTCGTCAATCTCGAATTCTATTTGTGGCATCTTCACTCCTGGCGCCGCGGTCTTCCGTCGACCGGTTCTAGGTAAGCGGTTGATCTCCCGCGCGACCGAAGCCGGTATAGAGTGATCCGCGAAAAGGCGCTGATTGAATCCATCTCCTTTATCGGAAGAGATGGTTGGCAGCATGAGGTTACGGCAGAGCACATCCGATAAGTACCAATCTCGTAACTCAGGCCCTATTTCAGGGGGAAAGGCTGTCCCGTTTCGGTCCACAGGAAGCGGAACTGGTCGGCATCGTCCTGGATTTGCTGCTCGTGCCAGCGGAGCGGCCGCCGGAAAGGCTTTATTGCTCCGGCAAGAAAACAGTGAGAGCGCTTTCCCACCCTTTTCCGCAAAAAGCGCGGAAAAGGATGGGGCACCCAGCAACCGCTCCCAGAGCAAATTCGGGATGGAATACCCATAACTAAGTAGTGTCCCTTGCCGTCCATTAGAGCCTTCCGGCTTCACCCCGGTAAAATCGAGTCAAGTGGTTGAACGGCCCCCAACTCAACCCTCTCTGCCGGCGCGATCCAGGTGGGCGCGCGCCTGGGGAGTGCTGCGCCCTTCGCACGCGCACACGGTCTTCTCGGCAACCCTGGTGCTGATGGCCTCCACCTTCCTGTCGCGCATCATCGGCCTGGCGCGGATCAAATACATTGCGTGGCTCTTCGGCCGCGGCATGGACGCCGACGCCTTCAACGCCGCGTTTCAACTGCCAGACATGATTTCGTATTTTCTGGTGGGCGGCGCGGCCTCCATCACCTTTGTCACCATCCTCACGCGTTATCGCGAAAGCGGGCGCGAAGAGGAGGGGGCTCGATCGCTCTCGGTGATTCTGACCACCATGTACCTGGTTCTGGGCACGGCCATCGTGCTGGCGGAGATCATCGCCCCGTGGTACGTCCATTGGTGGTTCGACGGCTTCGACGCCGAAAAAGCGGCGGTCTGCGTGCGGCTGACGCGGATTCTGCTGCCAGCGCCGTTGTTCTTTTTTACCGGCGGCGTCTATGGCGCAGTGCTGATGGTGCGCAAGCAGTTCAACGTGCAGGCTGTCTCGCCGCTGATTTACAACTTGGGCACGATTTTCGGCGGTGTTTTTCTCGTTCACAGGCTGGGCGTTTCTTCGCTGGCCATCGGCACCCTGGCGGGCGCGTTTCTGGGGCCGTTTCTGTTGAACGCCTTCTTCGCGCGGCGGGCGGGCTCGCACTACCACTTTATTCTCGACTGGCAGGACGAGGGCCTGCGCGAGTGGGTGCGGTTGTCGATCCCGCTGATGCTGGGCGTTTCGCTGGTAACGGCCGACAGTTGGATCATCGCCCACTTCGCCTCCAGGACCAACGGCGCGATTACGCTGATGACCTATGCCAAGCAGCTTTTCACCGCGCCCATGGCCATGCTGGCGCAGGCGGCCGGCGCGGCTTCCATGCCCTTCTTCGCCAGCCTGTGGAGCAAGCAGCGCCGCTACGAGTTTGCCGTGGGCGTGGCCGACTCGGTCTCGCGCGTGGCCTCACTGGGGCTGCTGGCCGCCTCGGGCATGGTGGCGCTGGCCGTGCCGCTAGTGGAACTGCTCTTCAGTGGCGGCCGGTTTTCCCTGCGCGATGCGCGGGAGTGCGCCGTTTACTTCGCCATCTTCTCTTTCTCGCTGTTTCTCTGGTCGGCGCAGGCTATCTATTCGCGCGCCTTCTTTGCCGCGGGAGAGACCTTCGTTCCCATGCTGGCCGGCACGGCAGTCACAGTGATTTCGCTGCCCATCTACTGGACGCTCTTTCACTGGTATGGAGCGATGGGGCTGGCGCTGGCCTCCGACGTGGGCATTGCGCTGCAAACCGGGGCGATTGCCTTGCTTCTGCATCAGCGGCACATGGTTTCGCTGGCCAGCCTGGACTTTGCGGAGATGGGCCGGTGCCTGCTGGCCGCAGTTGTCAGCGGCACAGGGGTCGGGCTGCTCTTCGGATGGCTCGACGGCGTGCTGCACAGCGCGATTCCGGGCCATGTTTACTGGATCGATCTGGCGGTGCTTGTGGCCGGATCGGCGCTTTGGCTGCTGATGGTCAAATGGGTGCTGGAAAAGAGCGGCTCGGCGCTGCCCAGGGTGGCGATGAAGCGGCTCGGGCTGGGTTAGAGCAATTCTCGGCCATTTTCTGCATCATCTTGAATACCTGCCGTCCAATGCTTCGTTTTCCCCTATTGATCCGCAAGAAAAACATTGACGTCGCATTCCCACCCTTTTCCGCAATCTGGCTATCTACTTGACGCCACAAGGCCCAAGCTGTTGTGGTTTTACAAGTTTTGCAA
>Ga0224535_1000003_pt1 | contig 149441 bp, 123 predicted proteins | sample 714E13034metaG_FD_179898 | JGI IMG/M metagenome (GOLD analysis project Ga0224535, IMG submission 179898) | Peat soil microbial communities from Stordalen Mire, Sweden - 717 E1 30-34 | ecosystem: Environmental > Terrestrial > Soil > Wetlands > Peat | place: Sweden: Norrbotten County, Stordalen... | reverse complement strand
GGTCAGGGGGCAGAGATCAGGGGTCAGAGGGCAGAGATCAGGGGTCAGAGGTCAGAGATCAGGGGTCAGGGGGCAGAGATCAGGGGTCAGGGGGCAGAGATCAGGGGTCAGGGGGCAGAGATCAGGGGTCAGAGATCAGGCAATAACGCTTTGCGGGCCCGATTGGGGTCATGGTTTCCCCCCCCCCTTTCGCAAAGAACGCGAAAGGATGGGGCACCCATGACTACCCATGACTTCCAATAGTGAGAACGCCAGGAGTTGCGATGCGCCTCAGGACCACTGCAACGTATGCACCGAGCCGGCAGGCAGATCGACTTCGAGAGCCTGCGCGCCGAGGAGCAACTGAACGCGTTTCTGGGCGCCGCGGTTTGTCAGCACGACGACAAAGCTGCCGTCGGGATTGCGGAAACCTGTGTGGGAGATGGGGTCCGCGCTTCCCTGCGCCGCGCTCTCGCCAATTCCATTCGTTTGGAAGACTTTGGCTCTGCGGCGAATGTGCCTGGAGTAGTGGGCGAAGGCCCAATACTGGCCGCTGCGCGTGATTTTTTTGGTAGCATTGTCGACCGTGACCACACCGCCGCAGGGGAAGGGACCGATATTCGGCTTGCCCTTTTCGTCGAGAGCCACATTCCATGCGGTGATCGAGCGCGCCCAGTTGCGCAGGATGCCGTTGTAGGTCTCGGCCCACGTGGTGAAGTCCGTCTGATAGTCGGGAGCGGTAATGTCCGGGCCACCCTCGGTCCAGTATGCGTTCTTCTGCGGGAAGGCTTCGTGGACGCGGGTCATGGCCGAGGGCTCGCCGACATAGCCATGCCAGGCGATGCCGTCGATGTATTCCGCCGCGCCGGGCACGCTCAGTTCGCCGATGGCCCGTCCCCACAAGTTGTAGTTATGGTCGAGAACCCAGATCTTTGTGGAACTGCCGTTCTGGCGCAGGAGCGGGCCCAGGTAGTTCTGTACAAATTCAATCTCCTCTTCCTGCGCCCACAGGCAGGCGGGCATGTTGCCGTTCTGCTCGGCATCGACCTCGTTCTGCACCGTGACCGCATCGATTCCAACTCCGTCGGCCTTGTACGCGTCGAGGAACTTGAGGAAGTAGCGGGAGTAGGGCTCGAAGCTGTGTCCGCGCATGGCCCCGCCCAGCATGGAGCCGTTGGCCTTCATCCATCCCGGCGGGCTCCACGGTGAAGAGAAGAGGAAGAGTTCCGCATTCTCTTTGCGCGCCTGCCGCAGCATGGGCAGGATGTAGGCCTTGTCGTGGTCGATGGAAAACTTCTTCAGTTCGGGATCGGGCTCGGCGCTTTCGTCGAAGCTGTAGAGGCTGCGCGAATAATCGCTGGAGCCGATGCAGGTGCGGCAAACATTCAAAGCCATCTCACCCGGAGCAAAGAGCTCGTGCATGATCTCCTGGCGGGGAGCCTCGGGCATCTGGCTCAAGACATAGCAGGCCGCATCGGTAAGCGCTGCGCCGAATCCGAGAATCTGCTGCCGCGTCGCGCCCGGATCGAGCGCGATGGCATCGGCTGCAATCGCGGTTGCCGGCTTCCAGGCCAAAGGCTCGCCCTGCTCATGCCGCCGGTCTCGAAAGGTAGCCCAGACACGCACTGGAGCGGATGAGCCTGCAGCCGCCCAGGCCGGAATGCGATGGGAAACAGCCAATGCCGCAGCCGTGACTGAGGCTGCCTTCAAGAACTTTCTGCGTGAACTTTGCGCCATATGAACCTCGAAGATCGCGGAAATGCTTGCGGACCAAATGATAGCAACGGGGGCAAACGGACGTCTAAGGGACCTCTGATCAAGTGGCCTTTTCAAAACCTGCATTCCCTCGGGGGCTAAAGCCCCGGTGATTATGCGGGTTTTATGTACGGGCTAAAGCCCGTACCCTTCAAAACATCGACTTATTCAGAGGTTTCCTAAGCCAGTTCGAGCGCGGCCAGAATCTGCGGAGCCAACTGGCTGACGCTGCCTGCGCCGAGAGTCAGGATCAGATCGCCTTTGCTGGCCTGGGCGGCTGCGGCGGCTACGGCGGCGGGAAACTCCTGGATGAACTGCACCTGCGGGCCTTCAATCTTTGCAGCCAGCAGTTCCGCCGTGATGCCGGGAATGGGTTGCTCGCTGGCGGCGTAGATGGGGAGCACGATCACCGTATCGGCATCGACGAATGCGCCGTGGAAGCGATCAAGGAGATCCCTGGTGCGCGAGTACCGGTGGGGCTGGAAGACGACGTGAATCTTCTTGTAGCCGCACTCGCGGGCTGCGGCCAGGGTGGCGCGAATCTCGGTGGGATGGTGCCCGTAGTCGTCCACGACGGTGACGCCGCGCGCACGGCCGCGCAACTGAAAGCGCCGATCCACGCCGCTGAAGCTCTGGAGCCCCTCGGCGATCTTTTTCGAAGAAACTTCAAGCTGATGAGCGATGGCCACGGCGGCTGTGGCGTCGAGGACGTTGTGGCGCCCTGGCACGTGCAGCTCGAAAGGACCGAGAGGCCCTGCGGCAGTGTGCACCAGGAAACGCGCGAAACAACTTCCCTGCCCCACATCGAGAAACTCCAGCCGGTAGTCGGCCTCGGGGGCAACACCATAGGTGTAAACGCGTCGGCGTACGCGGGGCAGGATGGCGGCCAGCAGCGGATTGTCCACGCAGGCGGTGACCGCGCCGTAAAACGGCACCTTGTCCATGAAGTTCAGAAAGGCCTGCTCGATGTCGGCCAGGTCGCGGTAGCAGTCCAAGTGTTCGCGGTCGAGATTGGTGACCACGGCCAGGATGGGCGAGAGCTTGAGAAAGGAGCGGTCGCTCTCGTCGGCTTCGGCCACAAGATATTGCGAGCTACCAAGCCTGGCGTTCGAGCCGAGCGCGCCAACGCGGCCACCGACAACGACCGTGGGGTCCAGGCCGCCGGCGGCAAGCACCGCGGCGACCATCGAGGTGGTGGTGGTCTTGCCATGCATGCCGGCAATGGCGATGCCGTACTTGAGGCGCATCAACTCGGCGAGCATCTCAGCGCGCTGGATGACGGGAATCTTGTGGGCGTGGGCAGCGAGGACCTCGGGATTGTCCGCGCCGACGGCCGAGCTGGTGACGACGACCGTAGCTCCGGCAATGTTGGCGGCGTCATGGCCCTGGTAGATAGTGGCGCCCATCTGGGCGAGGCGGTCGGTCACCGGAGAGCGGCGCAGATCGGAGCCCGAAACCTTCATATCGAGGTTGAGCAGAATCTCTGCAATGCCGCTCATGCCGATGCCGCCGATTCCGATGAAGTGAGCGTGCTGGGAGGTGGCAAACATGGGATGTGAAACTTCAACTGTAACATCTGCGCAGGGAGGACGCGCTCACCATTTCAAGGATGTATCTGAATACCTGTGGTGAAACTGAACAGGCCCTAGCCCGCGACGAGCGCCGCGCGCTGGCGGCTCACCAGCATGGGAGTCACCTGCTCCATCGCCGCCTCAACGGTGAGGCCGTACTTGGCGCGCAGATCGTCGACATGGCCCTGCTCGATGAACTGGTCGGGCCAGCCGATGCGGATGACCGGGACTGAACTGCCCATATCCTCAAGCGTCTCGAGGACTGCCGAGCCGAAGCCGCCCATTTTCACGTGGTCTTCGAAGGTGACGAAGGCAGCTACGCGGCTGGCATACTTTGCCAGCATCTCGCGGTCCAGCGGCTTGATGAAGCGGGGGTTGATGAGCGCGGCGGAGAATCCTTCGCTTTCAAGGCGTGCGGCCAGTTCCGTGGCCAGGGGCATCATGGTGCCGAGGCCCAGGATGGCGACATCAGAGCCGTCCTGGAGGACTTCGGCCTTGCCGAGGGGTATCTCCCGCGGCTCGGGCTTGCGGGCCACGCCTGCCACCGAGCCGCGCGGGTAACGGATGGCGCTGGGGCCGGGAAGCTCGAAGGCGGTCTTCATCATGTCAGCCAGTTCATCTTCGTCCTTGGGGGCCATCAGAACGATCTCGGGAATGCCGCGCAGGAAAGCGATGTCGAAGAGGCCGTGATGGGTGGGGCCGTCGTCGCCGGCGAGGCCGGCGCGGTCCATGCAGAGGACAACGGGCAATTTCTGCAGGCAGACATCGTGAACGATGGGGTCAAAGCTGCGCTGCATGAAGCTGGAGTAGATGGCGCAGACGGGCCGGCTGCCACGCGAGGCCATGCCAGCGGCAAAAACGACAGCGTGGCCCTCGGCGATGCCCACGTCGAAACAGCGCTTGGGGTAGCTGGCGCGGAAGATATCAAGGCCTGTGCCGCTGGGCATGGCCGCGGTAATGGCCACGATACGCTCGTCGCGATCGGCCAGCTTAACCAGCGTCTTGGCGAAGATCTCGGAGTAAGTGGGCTTGCTGGAAGCCGTGGTCTCGCCGGTCTCGGGGTCGAAGGGACCGAGGCCGTGAAACTTCTTCTGCCGGTCGAGCGCGGGCTGGAAGCCGCGGCCCTTCTGCGTGAGAACGTGGAGCAGGACGGGGCGGGTTTCAGTCTTGAGGAACTTGAAGGTCTCCACCAGCAGCGGGATGTTGTGGCCGTCGATGGGACCGTAGTACTGCAAGCCAAACTCCTCAAAGAGGACGGAAGGCCAGAGGATGCTCTTGGCGGCCTCTTCGGCGCGGCGAGCCACCTGGATCGCCATCTTGCCGCCGACGCGCTCGATGATGCGGTGGGCCGAGTCGTGCAGGTTCTTGTAGCGCTCGTTGGCGACGATGCGGTGGAAGCAGTGGGCGATGGCGCCCACGTTGCGGTCGATGGCCCACTCGTTGTCGTTGAGCACGACGATCAGCCGCTTGGTCTGCACGGCGATGTTGTTGATCGCCTCGAAGGTGAGTCCATTGGTAAAAGCGGCGTCACCAGCAACGGCGATGACGTTCTCCGTGCCGCCGGCCAGATCGCGCGCCACGGCAATTCCCAAAGCCGCGGAGAGAGCCGTGCCGGCATGACCCGCGCCGTAGCAGTCGTGCTCGCTCTCGGTACGGAGCGTGAAGCCGGTGATTCCGCCGGGCTGGCGGATGGTCTCCATCTGGTCCAGGCGGCCGGTGAGCATTTTATGGATGTAGGACTGGTGGCTGACATCGAAAAGGATCTTGTCTTCCGGGGTGTTGAAGACCGTGTGCAGGGCCATGGTCAGCTCGACAACGCCGAGATTGGGGCCGAGGTGGCCGCCGGTCCTGGAGAGCGTTTGAATCAGGAACTCGCGAATCTCCTCCGCCAGATCCGTCATCTGCGCGAAACTCAGGCGCTTCAGATCGGCGGGCGAATGGATGGATTCCAGCAGTGTTCCCATGTCTTCCTTCTCCCGGAAAAGGGCCGGGCAGTCAAGCAAAAGCCCCCCGCGCTCCGGGAGTTCAAAATCAGCTCTGCCAGTAGGTAGTATACCAATGCGGCGGATTCGATGGGTGGAGAACCGGTTGGGTGGCTGGCTGAGCAGATTTCTAATCCCGGCGTCATGTCAGACTGCTATGGCCTCTTCCATACGGCCATAACGTGTTCGTAACTTGACATCTTCAACGATTCGTAGAAATATCCTTGCGAATTTTGGAGGCACACGATGAAAGCGCTGAAATTTCTAGCCGGTGGACTCGTGATCGGATTTGCGTGCTGCCCACTGCTGGCGGGACAACAGCCTGCACGGCACCTAACCAGTGTGCCGGATCTGTTCAACCAGGAAGCCGAAGCATCCGATTCTGCCGGGATTCACAAGTACAGCGAGGACCTGATCGGGTTGATCGTGCCCCCTGAAGCAGGAAAGGCAGAGATCGAGCAGTTCGCCAATCGTCTAGCGCAGGCGGAGCAGTCAGCTCGCGCTGGCCAGGGAAAGTTAGTGGCCGAGACCAATGTTGTCCGGGCGTTCAATGAGCTAATGAGTGAGATCGGGGCGCCAATCTCTCTACGGACCGACGAAGCCTCCATGCGAAGATTTAGGGGACATGGAGCATCCATTAAAGCATTTCCCGCGCTGCTGTCTGCGGATCGCAATGGAACAAATTGCAACCCGGGCGAAGCTGTCTTTCTCATCTACGTCATCATATCAGGCAATGGAACGCTCGCCGAACGGTATCTGGACAGCGCACAAATTCTCGCGCAGAGGAATTTCGAGAAAAATGGGGGCAGAGGCTCTGTTGCAGGTGGCATCGTGCCAATCGGTTCGAATGCGAGTTGGCTTCTCTCCTCATATTCATTGCACCACAATCGCAAAACAACCGTTGAGGTATTCAATAACCTGGCCGACATACTTGGCTTTTGAGAGGGGGCGCATCATGCGTTCAAAGTCAACAACGATGAAACTATCGTTATTACTATCGGTACTACCGATGACAATCTTCTGGAGGTTCCCACTCATGCCGCAAACCCCGCCCGGGGAAGGGGCAAGTCCTACGCTGCAGAACACATCCATGATCTTTTCGCTTATCGCTAAAGCGAAAGCCGCCGACACCAAGGAGGGTGCACGAGACTACTCGGAGTATCTGATAAAGATGTTAGTACCCACGAAGAAGACCGGGAATGCGTATAGTAGCGCCCTGTCGAGCCGGCTGGCCATGGCGGACCTTGCGGCTCGGGAGGGCAAGCGAAGCTGGGTTCCAGAAGGCTCCGTGGCACAGGCATTCAACGACCTAATGAAGCAGGCTGCAGATACCTCTGGTAGGCCGGAAGGTGCCTCTTACAGTCCGATTGAGACGAACGCATCCGTTGTGCACCAGTTGCGGCTTAGGCTCTTTAATGGGTCTCCCTATCTCAGTTCGGTCGATTCACACAGTTCTGACTGCCTGCCCAGCGAAGCCATGTTGATCATGCAGCAACTGTTCTTATCCGACGGAGATCTCCCTCCGACGCTTCGGCCGGGAGAGGTGAGATTTAGCCGCCGCAAGTTTCCAAACGCAGATTCGCTTGTGTCTCGATATGTAGTCTCGCACTCCCGTTCTGAAACTGTGAAGCTGTACGACAATCTGGCTCACAACTTGGGCTTCTAAAGACGATGAACAATGCATAGCAGGCGTTTATTGCCGATCGGCGTTCTACTCGCGGCACTCATTCCGTTTGTTGGATGCAAGCAGACTCCACCAAATCCGAATCAAGGGTTCACTATCTCCACCAGCATAGAAACTAGGAACAGTGTCGGGGGGCCGGGGCCGTACGCTCCGATGCCAGGAACCTTGGTGTTAGGAACTTGTTGAAAAACTCCACCGAGTCCCGGAAAATGGGATAAACAGGGGTTCACAAACCCTTGCCAACTCTCCGCGGATCGCTCCTGGGGCATTCTGGCGCGATCCGTTCTTCACAACTTCTGGCATCGCAGCGTTTTTCAACAAGTTCTTAGGGCAGTATGTTCCGAACAGCGGCGGGGAAGGCTACGTCGCGAGCTACGACGGACACACCGGCCTCGTCACCGCCTCTGACAGAACCGTCAGCGCGAATTATTATGTGAGCGACGGTATCGCACCTGCCAATTGGAACCACTATGTATGGATGCCAAGCACTTGCCTAATTCCAACCCCTCCGATTCAGCTCGTGAATACGCAATTCTTTCCCGCAATGAATGAATTTGGGGTGCTCGGTTATGGAACCCCAAATCTCGACGATATCACCTGGTACTGCTCCGACTATCTCAGCTCAGTCCCCCAAGCCGACTCGCGGTTCGCGATTGTTGGGAGCGTTCCGACCTCAGTTACATTGTCCGGACGGGAGCCGTTCTCGACTCAATACGGGCTGCCAATCATGTACGTTTTTAGCGGGACCAGCGGAACCCCGAAACTGGCTGCCACGGTCGCCGCCTCATCGGTTAACTCTGGCGGCGCGTCCGCTACCTTCCCGTTGCCGAATTCGCTCACTCAAGGTGGGTATTTTTTTGTAACGGAAAACATGAACTCGACGGGCGGATATGAGTTCAACAGTTGGAACCTTTATTCCATCGCTAGCAGCCAGACGATCGCGGGTGCCCCATTCGGAGTTAGTGTAGCAACCCAAATAACCGAGACGATTAATTGCGTCTATGTTCCTGAGGGAACCGCTCCGCACATAGTGACCACGACTCAGTGCTCGCAGAGTTCGTCCAATTTCACAATCCCGGTCGTCTCGCTATATTCGGCCAATCAGGTTCTGATCGGCGGCAGCAAATATGTGGACGTGGGAGCTAATCCAACGGCCGTTGTCACACCCTCATATACAGCGGGCGAAACCAGTGACACTGTCACCAACAACAACGGCTACACCACAACCATCCGCTACGGATCACTGCGCGCTATCGTCGCCAACTCCGGAAGCAACACCCTCAGTGTTGTCAATTTGCTCAACGGCACGCGGCTCTATGACGTGACCGTGGGTAATCAGCCCGTAGCCCTGGCTGTGTCGTACGATAATAGCACCGTTTATGCGGCCAACTACAAGGACAGCACTGTAACCAAAGTTGACTTGACTACCGGGACGGCAACGGCGACAGTTGCCGTGGGAGGGAAACCAACCTCAGTCGCCTTAACGTCCGCGGGGACTCTGTGGGTAGGTGGCGAAGGCTTCCTCACTCAGGTCAATACGGGAACAATGAGCGTTGCAGCGACCGAACCGGTTACAGGCAAGTCCATCATCGCCCTTGGATTCAGCAACTCGGTGAATCAATTGGTCGCAACCACTGTCGACACGAGTGGAAACGTGTATGCGGAAGATGTCAGTCCGAGCACCTTCCATGCAGGCGGAGTCTACACCCCACTCGCGTCGCATACAGTTTCCAGCCTCGGAACCCGCCTTAATCGCGTCACGCGCGCACAGGTACGGGCCTTTACTGAAACGCTGGCAGGAGGGAGCACAATCAGCTCCAATCAAGTTGGAGCCCCGCCGCTGGTCGTACAGGACGGATGGGCGGTAGTCACGGCTACACCGACCGGATTCACGATTACGGATATTACGGGGCACGTCGTCCTTGTATCGGAGACAACACCATCGCCTGTTACAGCCATCGCTGTCGATTCCAAGCTCAATGTCGCCTACCTTGTCATGCCTGACTCGAACATTGTCTTAACAGTGCCATTGCCGGGAACGAACTAGGCCACAAACAGCGAGCATGACTTTCCAAACGCCACTCCACCTCTCGTTGTACGATGGGCAAGTAGAGCATTTTGTGTTCCCTGGAGGGCTGTAAACGTGGCTGGAAGCTGGAGGGTTTTGCTTTGCGCGGCGGTGCTGGCGGGGGTGGGCTTTGGCCTGGCTCCCGAGGAAGCTCTAGGACAGTTGGCGTTTCCGGATGCGAGCGCGCAGGCTGCGCCCAATCCGCTGACCGACCCGACGGCGAAGCCGGGCAAGGCGCTGCTCTACGACCTGGAGGCGCGCTTTGCCAAAGAAGTGCTGGAGCGGGGCGGAGCGGGCTTTGCCGCCTGGTTTGCCGAGGACGGAGTGGTGCTGGGCAACGGCGTGGCGCCGTCGGTGGGACGCGTGGCGATTGCCAAATCCGCCAACTGGGACCCCAAGGTCTATCAACTAATGTGGACGCCGACCGACGCAATGATGGGTCCATCCAGTGACATGGGCTACACCTGGGGCCACTTCGAGGGACACAGCAAGGACGCGAACGGGAATCCGGTGACCACTTCGGGGCGGTATATCACCGTCTGGCGCAAGCAGGCTGACGGCCAGTGGAAGGTGGTTCTGGATGCGGGCGCCAATGAGGAGCCAGCCGCCGGGGATTGCTGCAAGCTGCCTTCCGCTCACTAGGGAACCTCTGATTAAGTTCTCTTCCACATCGAGCATTCCCTCAGGGGCTAAAGCCCTGACCTGCCAGTCGCGCCCTTTCAAAACATCAACTTGTGCAGAGGTTTCCTAGTCTGGAAAGAGGAGTTTCAGGATGCATCCTTTTGTGCTTTCGCTGGCGATAAGAACGGGCTTGTTTGCGGAAGGCCGGTTTCTGGGCAAGGTGGTGGACGGGTGGGCTCTTGACGCCCAGGAGTTCGTGCGCACCAAGCTGCCGCATCTTGTGGTGATTGCGGCTATCGCTTTTCTGCTCAGCCATTTGCTGAAGTTGATGACCCGTCACATGACGCGCGTGGCCGAGCAGCACGCGGCCGGACCGGGACGCATTGCACAGGTCAAAACTCTGGCCGGGATCATCCGCACGACCGGCCTGGCTATCATCGGCCTAATCGCCGGCCTGCAGGTTCTGGACGCGGTCGGCGTCAACTTTGGCCCCTTGCTGGCTTCGGCGGGCATCGCTGGCGTCGCCGTCGGCTTGGCCGCGCAGAATATCGTGCGCGACATGCTGAACGGCGTGCTGATTCTGATCGAGGACCAGTTCAACGTGGGAAACACAGTGCGCGTTGCCGGCGTGACCGGAACTGTGGAGGCGATGACCCTGCGCAAGACCACGATCCGCGATGCCGACGGGACCCTTTATGTCATTCCCAACTCGCAAATCACCACCGTGGCCAACCTCAGTGTCGACTACTCGCTGGCCACAGTGAATGTAAGCGTGGACTTCTCGGCCAATCCAGACGAGGTGGTGGAACTGCTGAAGGGCATCGCCATGGAGGTCCGAAACAGCGAGGAGTTCCGGGAGATTTTTGTGGCCGACCCGCAGATTCTGGGCGTGGATGCGATCAAAGGCTCCTAACTGATCTTTCCTGTCGCCTTCAAGACGAAGGCCACCAGGCAATACGCCCCGGTGCGAGAGTTCCGCCGCCGCGTCCGGCTGGCGCTGGAGGAACACCACCTGCTGCCCGGCGACCCCATGCGGGTCTTCAGTTCCTTCATGGACAAGCCTGACGTCAGCCATAGCCTGCCAGCCGCTGAAGCCGCGCCGAAGCACGACCCAACCACGCTCAAGCCGCAGGAAGGCAACCCCTTCAGTGGGAAGTGAGAGGCGCTTGAAAGAGAGCGCTTTCACCGTTGCGCAGGCGTTTTGCCTTGCGCGCACGCAAGACGTCCGTTGCAGAAGCCCGGAGCAAAAAAAGAGACGAGCCTGAGCCCGTCTCTTTTTTGCTACACAGCAACACTGCTTTAGAAGTGATAAGCCACGCCGATTGTCGGCTCGTAGATGTTGTACCACTTGTTGGTATTGAACTGACTGTCGCCGAACGCTGGCACCTTGGTGACCAGGCCGCGATACTCGGCGCGGATGTCAAAGCTGGGGCTGATCTCGTAGGCAATGCCAGCGCCGTAAAGAGCGGCCATCTGGGTCTGCTGCTTGACGTCTTTATTGGTGGTGCCGAAGTTGAGAATGGGCAGGAAGATGAGAGCGGCCGGCCCCCCCTCGACAAAGGGATTGAATTTGCGGTAGTTGAAGGTGCGGACGTAAGCGCCCGAGATCTCCTGGGTGCGCGTCGCCACTTTGTAGTTGTTGGGGTTGGTCCTGAAATGAATGGTGTTCTGGTAAGTAATGCCGTAGTTGGCCTCGAAAGCGCTCGAAGGGGTAAGCATGAAACGGTAGCTGCCCAGTACGCCAAAGGCTCGGTTTGCGCTGACATAAACATCTGTTGATGAGCCGATAAACGGCTCGATGAGCCCTGTACCGCTCAGGCTGACGTCCTGGCGGCTTTCCTGGGCGCGGCCTGCTGTCACGCATACGGCCAGCAGAAATGCAATTAAGGCGATCTTCTTCATTCGATCCTGAACCTCGCGACTGCTCAACCGTTCGGCTGGCAACGAGCTTGTCTATTGCGGCGCTCCGGTTCGAGCCGGGCCACTCTCAGCATTGTAACTGGCCGGAGCGGTTTGTGGTGGAAGCGGTGGCCCGAAAACCATCTGCAACTATAGACGCAGGGGGAGCCAAACGGGCACACTCGACCATCCAAAACCCTGAAAAGACACTCTCTTTTGCGCCTGCCAAGCCTTCTGAAAGCCCCCCATACCTTCCTCTTCAACCAGCCCTTTCAACATGATAATAGAAGGGCGGTCCCTGCTCCCGGGCCAGCGTCCTGACCGTCTGCAGAAAGACCCTGGCGGCATAGGAGAGAGTGGACTTCCGCCGGATAATCAGCCGCAACACGCGCTTGACCTCCAGTTCGTCCACCGGCACTCGCACCAGATCGCCGGTCTGCAGTTCCCTGGCGACAGTCAGGTGCGGCACTAGCGCCACCCCATTGCCCATGGCCACAAACCGCTTGATGGCCTCGATCGTCGGCAGTTCCACGTCCATGTTGAGAGGCGTCCGGTAGCGTTGAAAGGCTTCGAGCACCTTTCGCCGCAGGGGCGAGGCCACGTTATGCGCAATAAAAACCTCCTTGCCCAGGTCTTTGATGGAAACGTGCCTGGCCCCGGCCAGCGGATGGCTGGGGCTGACAACGAACGCCAGGCTGTCGCCATAGACCGCGATGGTGCGGAACTCGACCGGGTCGGGGTGGAAAGAGATCACCCCTATCTCGAAGGTGCGCAGGTTCAACTCCGCGGGAATGTGCGAGGCCAGCATGCGATGCACGGCAACGGTAATGTGAGGAAACTCCCGCCGGAAGCGGTCGATGGCAGGCAGCAGGTACATGCAAGTGTATTCGTTGGCCGCCAACTGCAGACTGCCCCGCTCCAGGCTTTTGAGCTCGCCGAGGGCGCTGCTGGCCTCGCGGCGCAGGGCCAGCAGGCGCAGCGCATAGTCGTGCAGAAGCACCCCGGCCGCGGTCAACGAGCCATCATGCGCCGCGCGGTCGAAGAGCGTCTCGCCCACCGAGGCCTCCAGTTTGCGGATCACCTGGCTCACCGCCGGCTGGGTACGGTGCAGCCGCACGGCCGCCCGCGAGAAGCTGTGCTCCTCGGCTACCGCCAGAAAGGTTTCGAGCTGATGCAGTTCCATAACAGTTGTCAGGGGTCAGAGATCAGAGATCAGTTTTCCGTGGCCAGTCAGCAGCATCAACCATCCACAAGAAGCCGTCGGATAAACAGGCATGACAGGTCAACTGTCCTGCGAACAGCCCGATGGCTCCATATTCCCTGTTCCCTGATCTCCGCCCGGCCTTTCCGATCTCTGATCTGATCTCTGATCTCTACTAGATCATAAGCAATTCTAATTCAATCTCAAACAATAATAACTTTGCCTTATAGCGCGCATTGCGAGAGACTGACGGTAATCACGCCATCCTTCGCCTGACAGAGACACGATGAACTCAAATCACGTAGTTTTTTTCGACACCACCCTGCGCGACGGCGAGCAATCACCGGGCTGCAGCATGACGACGCAGGAAAAGCTCACCATGGCGCACGCCCTTGAAGATCTGGGCGTGGACATTATCGAGGCCGGATTCGCGATGGCCTCGGAGGGCGACTTCGCTGCCATTGCCACCATTACCCAGGCTGTCCGCAAGCCGCGCATTGCCTCGCTGGCCCGCGCCAGGGCTGAGGATATCGAGATGGCCGCCCGTTCGCTGCAATTCGCCGACCGCGCCCGCCTGCATGTCTTTCTGGCGTCGAGCGACCTGCATCTGGAATACAAGTTGAAGATCAGCCGCCAGGAGGCGCTTGACCAGACGGGCGAGTCGGTGCGCCTGGCGCGCTCGCTGGTGGACGACGTGGAGTTTTCGCCGGAGGACGCCACACGCTCGGATCGTGAGTTTCTGATCGAGATGGTGCGCGTGGCCGTCGAAGCCGGCGCCACCACAATCAACATGCCTGACACGGTGGGCTACTCGACTCCGGAAGCATACGGCCGGATGTTCGAGGAGGTTCGCGAGCGCATTCCGGCCATCAACGAGGAGGGCATCGTTCTTTCCTCGCACTGCCACGACGATCTGGGACTGGCGGTGGCCAACACGCTGGCCGCAATTGAAAACGGCGTGCGCCAGGTGGAGTGCACCATCAACGGCATCGGCGAACGCGCGGGCAACGCCGCTCTGGAAGAAATTGCCGCCGCACTCTATGTCCGCGGCGACCACTATGGCGTCACCAACGGCATCAAGCTCGATAATCTTTATCCCACCAGCCAGGTGCTGAGCCAGTTGATCACCTTCCGTCCCTCGCCGAACAAGGCAGTGGTGGGCTCCAACGCCTTTGCGCACGAAGCGGGCATTCACCAGCATGGCATGTTAGCCAACCCGCTCACCTACGAGATCATGACCCCAACCCTGGTGGGCGCGCCCAGAACGCACCTGGTGCTGGGGAAGCACTCTGGCCACGCGGCGCTGCGGCATCGGCTCGAACAACTCGGCTTTACGGTCACGCGCGAGGAGTTGAAGCAGACCTACTATCGCTTCGTCGCCATGGCCGACCGCAAGAAGAACATCTACGACCAGGATCTGATCGGATTGCTGCCGGATCCGATTCGCGAGAATCGCCGCGAAGCTGTCTCTGAGCTCGATTAAACGGGCATCTCCCGGCTGCGATTGAAGGCAAACAGGGAAATCCTTGTTTTATACTTAAGTAACAAAGAGAGAAGACATGAAGCTGAAGATTCTAATCACTGCCGGCGACGGCATCGGCCCTGAAGTCACAAACGAAGCCGTTGCAATACTAAAGGAAGTCGCATCGCTCTGCGGCCACACGTTTGAGTTCGACGCCAAGCGCATTGGCGGCGTAGCTATCGTCAACGACGGCACGCCTCTGCCTGCCGAAACGGTTGCGGCCGCGCTGGCCTCTGACGCCGTTCTGCTGGGCGCAGTGGGCGGCAACGAATTCAACTCCATGCCCGCCGACAAGCGCCCGGAAGCCGGGCTGCTGGGGATTCGCGCAGCTTTGGGCGGTTTCGCCAACCTGCGCCCCGCCTTCGCATTCAAGGAACTGGCCGTCAACAGCCCGCTGCGGCCGGAGATTATCGACGGCGCGGATATTATGTTTGTGCGCGAGCTGCTGGGCGGACTCTACTTCGGCCAGCCGCGCGAGTGGAACAAGGAAAAGAAGGAAGCCTGGAACACCATGCGCTACACACGCGAGGAAGTGGTTCGCGTGGCACGCATTGCATTTCAGTTGGCCCAGAAGCGCCGCAAAAAGCTGACCAGCGTAGACAAGGCCAACGTGCTTGAGGTTTCGCAACTGTGGCGCGCCACGGTGATCGAGGTGGCTTCTGAATTTCCTGACGTTGCGCTGGAGCATCAGTACATCGATGCGATGGCGATGCACATCATGAACCGGCCGCGCGACTTTGATGTAGTGCTGACGGAAAATCTTTTCGGCGACATTCTGACCGACGAGTCCTCTGTGATTACCGGCTCGATGGGGATGTTGCCCTCGGCCACGGTGGGCGGCAAGGTCAACATCTACGAGCCAATCCACGGTTCCGCGCCAGACATCGCTGGCAAGGGGCTGGCAAATCCGGTGGGCTCGATCATGAGCGCAGCGCTGCTGCTGCGCCACTCCGCGGGCCTGGAAAAAGAAGCGGGCGCGATTGAAGCCGCCGTCCGCAAGGTGCTGGAGCAGGGCTTCCGCACGACGGACCTGGTGCGCGGCAATAAGCAGGGGCTGACGGTGCTTTCGACCACGGAGATGGGCGCGAAGATACGAGAGACGGTGAAGCAGGTTCTAGTAAACGCGTAGGTTTGTGGTCTCCCACCCTTGCCGCAAAAACAAGAACGCGGCAAGGATGGGGCGCCCAGCATCTCAATCCACGACTTGATTCGCGATGCTGTAGCAACTCGATTGCAACAACATTCCAACACAGGGAGTTCAATGAGCACCGAACCGAAAACGCTATTTGAAAAGGTCTGGGAGCAGCACGTGGTGGCAGAGCCGAAAGGCGAGCCCACTTTGCTCTACATCGACCTTCAGTTGCTGCACGAGGTCACCTCGCCGCAAGCCTTCGAGGGGCTTCGGCTGGCTGGCCGCAAGGTGCGCCGCCCTGACAGGTGTATCGCCACGGTGGATCACAACGTGCCCACGACCATCGAAGGCCGGCGCAACATTGTGGACCAGATCGCGGCCCGGCAGATCTCCGCGCTGAACAAGAACTGCGCCGACTTTGGCATTGAGCTTTACGGCGTGGATTCTCCGAATCAAGGCGTGGTTCACATCATCGGACCCGAGCAGGGATTCACCAAGCCGGGAATGACCATCATCTGCGGCGACTCGCACACCGCGACCCACGGCGCATTCGGGGCCCTGGCTTTTGGAACCGGGACCAGCGAAGTGGAGCATGTGCTGGCCACGCAGACCATGCAGCAAGCGAAGCCGAAGACCTTTCGGATTTCCGTCGAGGGCGAACTGCCCAAAGGCGTGACGGCCAAGGACATCATCCTGGCGATCATCGGCCAGATCGGCACCGACGGCGCAACGGGCTGCGTGATCGAGTATGCAGGCTCGGCCATTCGCGCGCTCTCGATGGAAGGCCGCATGACGGTCTGCAACATGAGCATCGAAGCTGGCGCGCGCGCCGGCATGATCGCTCCAGACGAGACGACCTTCGCATATCTCAAGGGCCGCAATCACTCGCCGAAGGGCGCGGAGTGGGAGAAATCCGTGGCCGAATGGCGGAAGCTCGTCACCGACGAGGGCGCAAAGTTTGACCGCGAACTGACAATCGACGCCACAAAGCTGGTTCCCTACGTCAGTTGGGGCACGAGTCCCGGCATGGTTGCGCCGATTACGGCCACAGTGCCCGATCCGGCGACGGCAAAGACCGAGATTGAGCGCAAGGGCTTCGAGCGCGCACTGGAATACATGGGGCTGAAGGCGGGAACGCCGCTCGTGGACGTTGCGATTGACCGCGTCTTCATCGGCTCCTGCACCAACGGGCGCATCGAGGATATGCGCGCTGCGGCGCGCATCGCCAAGGGCTACAAGGTTTCGCCCAAGGTGAGCGCGATGGTGGTTCCGGGCTCGCATGAGGTGAAGGCCCTGGCCGAGAAAGAAGGCCTGGACCGCATCTTCCGCGAGGCCGGCTTCGAGTGGCGCGAGCCGGGCTGCTCAATGTGCCTGGCGATGAACCCGGACGTTCTGGAGCCGGGCGAGCGCTGCGCCTCCACCAGCAACCGCAACTTTGAAGGCCGCCAGGGACGCGGCGGACGCACCCACCTGGTCTCGCCAGAGATGGCCGCAGCAGCAGCCATTGCCGGACACTTTGTCGACATTCGCGACTGGAAAGTAAAGGAATCGGCTACGCCGGAGGTGAAGGCCTAATGGAAAAGTTCACAACACTCACTTCAGTGGCCATGCCGCTCGACCGCGCCAACGTCGATACCGACCAGATCATTCCGAAACAGTTTTTGAAGCGCATCGAGCGCACCGGCTACGGAGAGTTTCTGTTTTATGACTGGCGGCGCACGGCCACCGGCGAGCCGGATCCCACGTTCGTGCTCAACGATCCGCGTTACAAGGGCGCGCAGATTCTGGTTGCGGGCAAGAACTTCGCCTGCGGGTCGAGCCGCGAACACGCCGCCTGGGCGCTTGAGAACTTCGGCTTCCGCGTTGTCATCGCGCCCTCCTTCGCGGACATTTTCTTCTCCAACGCTGGCAAGAACGGCATCATACTGGTAAAGCTGAGCGAGGAGCAGGTGGCCCAACTGCTGAACAACGCACAGACCACTCTCGGCTATCAACTCACCGTTTCGCTCAAAGACCAGACCGTCACCGACGGCCGTGGCTTCAAGGCGAGCTTTGATGTGGACCCGTTCCGCAAGTTCTGCCTGCTCGAGGGCCTGGACGACATCGCCCTGACTCTGCGCCACCAGGCGGAGCTGGACGCGTTTGAAGCCAAGCACGATGAATCCGTTTGGTTGAGGGCAAGAAGCTAATCGCTGATTTTGTAATTTCGTACATTGAGTTCGTGCTATCCCACCCTAGGCGCAAAAACAAAGACGCGCCGAGGGTGGGGCACCCAGCTTTAGTACAACGACAAGCGGTCTGAGACCAGAGGCTGGAAGCCAGCCGTCAGAAGTTCAACAGGAGGCTTTTCATGGGAACCGACGCCAATACGCAATCGACGAATGCGCAGTTGACCACGCCCACGCGCCTGACAGGCGCGGAGATCATGTGGGCCACGCTGGTGGGCGAGGGCGTCACCCAGGTCTTCGGCTATCCCGGCGGGGCGATTCTGCCGGTTTACGACGCGCTGCGCAAGTTTCCCAATATTCACCACACCCTGGTGCGCCACGAGCAGGGCGCGGCGCACGCGGCCGACGGCTATTCGCGCGCCTCGGGCAAGGTGGGCGTTTGCATCGCCACCAGCGGCCCCGGCGCGACAAACCTCGTGACTGGCATCGCCAACGCCATGCTGGATTCGATTCCCATGGTCTGCATTACCGGCAACGTTTCCAGCAAGGTGCTGGGCACCGATGCGTTTCAGGAAGTGGACATCACCGGCGTCACGCTGCCGGTGACGAAGCACAACTTTCTCATCACTCGCGCCGAGGACATTGCCCCGGCGATCCGCTACGCCTTTCAGATCGCCAAATCCGCACGGCCCGGCCCGGTGCTGGTTGACATTACCAAGGACGCGCAGCAGGCTACGGCGATCTTTGACTTTGAAGCCGCCAAGCCGCGCCCCGTTCGTTTGCATCCGATGCGGAAGGTCGAAGAACACGATCTGGCGAAGGCCGCCGAACTGATCCGTAACGCGAAGCGCCCTGTCATTCTGGCCGGCCACGGCATTATCGAATCCGGCGCCGAGGAGCAGGTGCGCACGCTGGCTGAGCGGGCGCAGATTCCGGTGGCTCTCACGCTCCTCGGCCTGGGCGCTTTCCCAGCCTCTCACCCGCTCAGCCTGGGGCTGATGGGCATGCACGGCGAGTCCTGGGTCAACGACGCCATCCAGAACGCTGACCTGCTGATCGCATGCGGCATGAGATTCGACGACCGTGTGACCGGGACGACACCGACTTACGCCACCAACGCCAAGAAGATTCACATCGACGTGGACCCGGCCGAGATCAACAAGAACATCAAGATCGATATTCCCCTAACTGGCGATCTGCGCGAAGTTCTCGAACAGTTGCTTCCGCGCATCCCCAGCCACGACAGCGCCGCATGGCTCAAGACCATCAATGAAAGCAAGGGCGCTTCAGCCGTGCGCGACATCAAGAACCTGCCCGACGACGGCCATCTCTACGCGGCACAGGTCATCAACGACATCTGGCGCATGACGGACGGCAAGGCCATCGTGGTGACCGACGTGGGCCAACATCAGATGTGGACGGCGCAATACTACCACCACGAGCGGCCGCGCACGCTGATTACCTCCGGCGGGCTGGGAACGATGGGATTCGCGCTGCCAGCGGCCATTGGCGCAAAGACCGCCTGTCCGGAGAAGGAAGTCTGGGTGATCGCCGGCGACGGCGGATTCCAGATGACCTCGGCGGAACTGTGCACCATCGCGCAGGAAAAGATCAAGATCAACATCGCCATCATCAACAACGGCTTCCTGGGCATGGTGCGCCAGTGGCAGGAGTTTTTTTACGATCGCAACTACGAAGCCACGCCGCTGCTCAGCCCGGATTTCGTCAAGCTGGCCTCGGCGCATGGCATCGAGGGCCTTGCAGTTCACACCCGCGCCGAAGTGGCATCGGCCATCGAGCAGGCGCGCTCGGCGTCCGGAGCATTCTTGCTCAACTTCATGGTCGAACAGGAAGACTCGGTTTACCCGATGATTCCCGTCGGCAACGCGCTGCACGAAATGATTCGCCGCCCCGGCAGGAGCCCGCTGGTGCAATCGCCGGACGACAAGTAGATCAGAGATCAGGGGTCAGAGATCGGGGAAGATCAGTTCACTGGAGCAGAAAGAATCTCCATGGCACATTCGTTTCGGGACTTGCTGGTTTGGCAGAGAGCGATGCAGTTGACGGTTGCGATCTATCGTTTGACAGAGGGGGTTTCCGCGCGAGGAACTCTACGGGTTGACAAGTCAGATCAGGCGCGCAGCGGTTTCCGTCCCGAGCAACATTGCAGAAGGACATGGAAGACTGAACACAGGCGAGTACCAGCTATTTCTGGGCGTCGCGCGTGGTTCAAACTTTGAACTCCAAACGCAACTGGAAATCGCTCGTGCGCTTGCGATTGGCAATCCCAAGTTGCTCGATTAAGCAGAAGGTTTATCACACGAGGTCGGAAAGATGATTTACGCGACTCTCGAATCGATCAGGAGCAAGGAGCGCAACAACTGATCTCTGCTCTCTGATCTCTGGAAAGGCTTTTATGCTGCACACATTCGTCGCTTACGTGGAAGACCGGCCGGGCGTGCTCACGCGCGTGGCCTCGCTGTTTCGCCGCCTGAACATCAACATCCACTCGCTCACCGTGGGCCAGAGCGAGCGCACGGAGCAGTCGCGCATGACCGTGGTCTGCGAAGCCTCGGCGGAGGCCGCACACCGCATCCGGGCCAGCTTGTATAAACTGGAGGATGTGGTCGATGTGGATGACATCACCCAGGCGCCCTCTGTCACACGTGAACTGGCGCTCATCAAAGTGGCCGCCACGCAGCACACCCGTTCACAGATCTTCGAACTGGTCGAGGTCTTTCGCGCCCGCATCGTGGACCTGGCAAGTGAATCGATGATCATCGAAATGACCGGCGTCGAGAGCAAGATCGAGGGACTTATCCAGGTGCTCAGCGAGGGTGACGGCCGGATTCTGGAAGTCTGCCGCAGCGGCAAGATGACCATGCGCCGCGGCCACCACACCAGCGGAGTGCTCAAGGCCATGGGCGCGGCCGAGGACGATCAGCGCGAAACCGGGAACGATCCCGAGGAAACTTTTTAATCAGGCGCCTGCGAAACTGCATGATTCCGCGCAGCAAGCGGCCGGCCCAATGAACTGGAATCAACCTTAACCCGCACGCAAAGGAGAATTGAGAAGATTATGGCAAAGATGTATTACGACAAGGATGCCGACCTTTCCCTTATTCAATCAAAGAAAGTGGCCATCATCGGCTACGGCTCGCAGGGTCACGCTCATGCCCTCAACCTCAAGGACTCCGGCGTTCACGTCAAGGTTGGCCTTCAGCCCTCCTCGAAGTCCATCGCCAAGGCCCAGAAGGCCGGCCTGGAAGTCGCCACGCCCGCCGAAGCCACCAAGTGGGCCGACGTGGTGATGATGCTCGTCCCCGATCAGACTCAGGCCAAGCTCTATGCCGACGAGATCGGCCCCAACCTCAAGCCCGGCAGCCTGCTGATGTTCGCCCACGGCTTCAATATCAACTACAAGACCATCGTGCCCCCCAAGACCGTCGACGTGGGCATGGCTGCGCCCAAGGCTCCGGGCCATCGCGTCCGCGAGGTCTTCACCGAAGGCGGCGGCGTACCGGGACTCATCGCCGTAGAGCAGGACGCCACCGGCAACGCGCACGCCCTCTCGCTCAGCTACCTCAAGGGCATCGGCTGCACCCGCGCAGGGGTCATGGAAACCACCTTTAAGGACGAGACCGAGACCGATCTGTTCGGCGAGCAGGCCGTGCTCTGCGGCGGCGTCAGCGAACTCATCAAGGCGGGCTTCAATACCCTGGTCGAGGCCGGCTATCAGCCAGAGAACGCCTACTTCGAGTGCCTCCACGAGCTCAAGCTGATCGTCGATCTGATCTATCGCGGTGGCCTCTCTTACATGCGCTACTCCATCTCCGATACTGCCGAGTGGGGCGACTACGTCAGCGGCCCGCGCGTCATCAACGAGGAAAGCCGCAAGGCCATGAAGCAGATTCTCACCGAAATCCAGGATGGAACCTTCGCCAAGGCCTTTCTTGCCGACCAGAACTCCGGCCGCAAGCGCTTCCTGGCCTATCGCGAAGCCGAGTCCAATATCCAGGTCGAAGAAGTGGGCAAGGAACTGCGCGCCCAGATGCCCTTCATCGATCCGATCACCGTGGAAGAAAGCAAGAAGAACGTGTAAGCGGTTTTTCGCGCATACAAAACCTGCCCTGCAAGGAATCTCTTGCAGGGCAGGTTTTGTTTTGGGTCAAATAGTTCGTTTTTTCGAGAGGACAAGGTCCATGCACTCCCATGCCCGAAAACCCTATGTGTATCAAACCCAGCTTCGTATCAGGGCACGGCTTTTAGCTGTGCCGCAAAAAAACAGCCCCCGAAGGATCATCTCTCCTCGGAGGCGCTCACATTTCACAACACTGGACGGGAACCAGTAGCCGGCGCTGGAGGTCGGTAGCGCGCGGCTACTGGTAGTCCCTATACAAACGAAGATAGCAGCGGCTTCCCCTTTCCACGGCTACTCCGTGTCGCCCGGCTCCAAGAGAGCGTAGATACACGTCCTCTGAACCATGTTGACAAATGGAGTGTCGCTTAGGTACGGGAAAACGGTCCGTGACGGTCGTCACAATGCTGCGTAACGGCATCCGAAAAGGAAATGTGCGCAATTCGGACGGTGTGTGAACCGGCTCCTCTGCTCAACTTCGGATATTCTTGCGCCGCAAGTCTCGCCGTTCTTCGCCAAAAATGCTGAGTTCTCAACATCCAGTGAAGAGAGATTGACAAAGAGCGCCCAGCCTTTGAAAATCGGAAGTTCAGTTCACTTCGAGGCAAATCTTCCCGTGAAAACTCTTTTGACGACGAATCTGGGCGTAACGACCCTGCTAGGCCGGGGCAAGGTGCGCGATCTGTATGCGGTAGGCGACGCACTGCTGCTGGTGGCCACCGACCGCATTTCGGCCTTTGATCATGTACTGGGAACCGGCATTCCGGGCAAGGGAAAGATCCTGACGCAGATCTCCCTTTTCTGGTTCGACCTGTTGAAGGATTTGGTTCCCAATCATATGATCACGGCCGAGGTAAGCGAATTTCCCGCTTCCCTGCAGCCCTACGCCGACCAGTTGGAAGGCCGCTCGATGCTGGTAAAGCGGGCCAGTATGTTTCCCGTGGAGTGTGTCGTGCGCGGCTACCTGACCGGTTCGGGATTGAAAGAGTACCGGGCAAGCAGGACGGTATGCGGGATTCCGCTGCCTTCCGGCCTGCTGGACGGATCGCGGCTGCCTGAGCCCTTGTACACGCCCTCCACCAAGGGCGAGGCCGGGACGCACGACGAGAACATCGGCTATGAAGCAACCGAAGCTCTGGTTGGCGAGGCCGATGCTGCGGAGCTGCGCCGGCTGACGCTGGCCATTTACAAAAAGGCGGCCCGGCACGCGGAGTCTTGCGGCCTGATTCTGGCCGACACAAAATTCGAGTTTGGCAGGACTTCAGAGGGAATGATTCTGGCGGATGAAGTCTTGACGCCTGATTCCTCGCGTTTCTGGGAGGCCGCGTCGTGGAAACCGGGCGGGGCGCAGCCGTCGTTCGACAAACAATTTGTGCGCGATTATCTTGAAGCGATTCACTGGAACAAGCAGGAACCCGCGCCGGGGCTGCCGGACGAGGTTGTGGAGCGCACGCAGGCCAAGTATCTTGAGGCTTTCCGCCGCTTGACGGGACGGGATCTGGATTTGTAGGACTCTTGCTGCAAGGCCTGAACGGAGCACTGCATGGCGATGGTGGACTGGGCTATTGTGCTGGTCATGTTGTTGGCATTACTGGGAGGCATGTCCCAGGGATTTTTCCGCGCGGCCTTTTCGCTGGTTGGCCTGGTACTGGGCCTGGCAGTGGCGGCCTGGAACTACGGTTGGGTAGCGAAGGTGCTTTTGCCGCTGGTGCGTTACGAGGCGGTAGCTAACGCGATCGGATTTGTGCTGATTGCGCTTTTTGTGATGGGATTGGCCGGGTTAGCTGGCAATATCCTGACGAAGGCCGTGCACGGGATGGGGCTTGGTTGCATCAACAAACTGGCGGGAGCAGCCTTCGGTTTATTGCAGGGCGCGCTGCTGGTAACCCTGATGATTCTGGTGACCATTGCCTTCTTTCCGAGGGAGCACTGGCTGGCAGAGGCCAGACTGCCCAGGCTGTTTTTCGGGGCATGCCACTTGAGCACGCACATGAGTCCGGCAGATCTGGCCCAACGGGTTCAGCACGGGCTCAAGCTGCTGGAAGAAGAGTCGCCCAAGTGGCTGCATCCTGGCAATATCGCAGGCGGCGGCAAAGTGTGATTTGAAAACAAGACACAATCGCAAGAAATATGGCAAGCTAGTAGAGTAAGCAGAGGTGAACGTGAGACGAGAACTGGACAGCCTGGTGACGCAAATGCATTCGAGCGGCATTCGCTACGAAGAAGCCGTAAGCGAGTTCAAGAAGCAGTATCTGCGCGAAGTATTGATCGCGCACCGGGGGAACCAGTGCAAGGCGGCCGAAGAGCTGGGGATGCACCGCAACACGCTGAGCCGCACCATGGCGGATCTGGGACTGAGCCTGGCTGAAGTGCGCGCGGGCCTCAAGCGTCCGCCGCGCAGCGAGCGGCCCGTCTATAGCGCAGTGCGCCAGGTCTATCGCCAGGGCTGAGGGCGCTCGTTGCAGAGATTTCAGAATTTCCGTTGCAGAACAAGAAAGATTTCTCGCGGAGACATCCAAGAAAAATCCCCCAGATGGAAGAGAAGGATACTCAATTCGGGCTTTCTCTTCAAAAAACGATTCGCTGAATTTTCCGAACTGTCGCAAATCAATCTGCTGACCGGCCCCACCCCTCCTTGTTATCAAGCGTCTTGAACGCGCCAGGCGTCTAGTCTACAGCGCGGTCATTGCGGCATATCTCCGGTACCACTGATTAAACTGAAGTGATGCAGACCACTCCACAGATTGCCGAAGCACGCATCCAGATTCAACCCGGCTTTGCCTGGGATGGGCAGGATGCCTATCTGTTTGACATCGATGGCACGCTGCTGCGCGACCCCAACCGCATCCACTTCAATTCCTTTGCCTCCAGCATTCAGCGGGTCACGGGCTTCGAGGTTTCGCTCGACGGCATTCCCATCCACGGCAGCACGGATACAGCGATTCTGCGCGATGCCTGCCACCAGGCGGGGATTCCGGCAGAGGTTCTGAGGCCGCAGGTGGAGGCGATTCTGGAGGCCATGTGCCAGAGGGTCGCCGAACAGCGGCACGAGCTGAAACTGAAGCTGATGCCGGGCGTGAAAGACGCGCTGCGCCACCTGGCGCAGAAGGGCGCATTGCTGGGCGTGGCAACTGGCAACCTGGAGACAATCGGCTGGATCAAGATTGAAGAGGCCGGGCTGCGCCAGTGGTTCCGCTTTGGCGGCTTCAGCGACCACTTCCCTGTCCGCGCCGAGTTGATCGGCAACGCCGCGCGCAAGGCCAGAGAGCTGGCCGGAACCGATGCGCGCATTTGCGTAGTGGGCGATACCCCGCGCGACATCGAGGCGGCCCGCGCCAACCAACTGCCTGTGATTGCCGTCGCCACCGGTAACTACAGCTTCGACAATCTTCTTGAGCTGCGGCCGGAGGTCTGCGCCTCGTCGCTGGCCGATCTGCTCGCGCATACGCAGGTAGCGCCGTGAGAATGCAAGGACTGCACCCACGCCTTCGGGCCAACTCAGCGTTCAGGCGCTGGACGAGCCTTTGCGCGGCCGTATTGCTGTTTGCGGTCTATCCCGGCTCCCGGCAAGCCCAGGCAATCGATTCTCCGGCACCGCAGAGCGTGTCGGCACCGGCATCCGCGGCAAAGCCGGCCCAAGAGGCCGTGCAGCTCCAGGAGTCGGTGCAGGCCAGGCCGGTGCGCAACTCCGACCGGCGGCGGGCGGCCGCGCTCTACCTTGCGGCCAGCAAGCTCTTCGAGAGGGAGTTGTTTGAAGAGGCCATGCGCGACTATGAGCGAGCGGCCACGCTTGACCCCGGCAATGTCAATTACCCGCTGGCGGCGAGCGTGGCTCGCAATCATGTGTTGATGACGCTGATTCAGGCCGCGGCCAAGGACAGGATGCGCGGCGATGAACCGGGCGCGCGCGCGGCCCTGGCCCATGCGTTGGAACTGGACCCAAAAAATATCCAGGTGAGCCAGCACTTGTACGAACTGGGAGACGACGCCCTGCTCGGGCAGTCGAAGCCCCTTTACGAGGAGGGCGCGGAGGCAGAAGGCACGGCGGACGAATTAGCGCCCCAGAGTGGCGTACACAGTTTTCACCTGCGCACCGGCCAGCGCCAGATATTCGAGCAGGTCTTCAAGGCCTACGGAATCCAGGCCACGGTGGACGAAAGCATCCCCGCACTCCCTGCCCGGCTGGATGTGGATAACGCCAGCTTCGCGACGGCGGCAAGGCTCCTGGAACTGGCGACGAAAGCCTTCTATGTTCCGCTGGACGCGCACCGCGTGCTGGTGGCCCGCGACTCGAATGAAAACCGCCAAAAGTATCAGCGCCTGGAACTGGAGACAGTCTATCTGCCTGGATTGAGTTCGACGGAACTGACCGATGTGAACAACCTGGCCAAGAACGTCTTTGACGCGCAGCAGGCGATAGCGGATCCCACATCCGGGACGATCACCCTTCGCGCGCCAGAGAAGACGCTGAACGCCTTCAACGCCACGATGCGCGAACTGCTCGATGGCCAGAGCCAGGTATTGCTGGATGTGCGCGTGATCCAGCTAGCGCACACCAACTCGCGCAACACCGGAGCCCAGTTGCCGCAAAGCATGGGAGTCTTCAATGTTGCCGCGGAAGCAGAATCCGTTTTTAAAGCCAACCAGAGCACGATCCAGCAGATCATCTCCTCCGGACTGGCATCTCCCACCGATTTCATGGCGATTCTCGCCATTCTTGTGGCCTCCGGCAGCGTTTCGAATTCCCCGCTCGCGAGCGGCTTCGCCACGTTTGGCGGCTCTCTCACCAATTGCACGAACGGCGTATTCTCCTGCAGCGGCGCTCTGACAACATTTGGATTGTCACCGGGCACGACCACGGCCAACCTGAATCTGAACTCCTCCGATTCGCGCGAGCTGGATCAGATTCAGTTGCGGCTGGGCGACGGCGAGGCCACAACCCTGCGCTCCGGCACGCGCTATCCCATCCAGACTTCTTCTTTTTCGAGCCTGGGGGCCAGCGCATCCAGCATCGCCGGTCTGACCGGCGCGGGCAACTCCAGCAGCCTGTCTTCGCTGCTGGCTTCCTACGCCAGCAGCGTGCCGAATGTCCCGCAGGTGGAGTACCAGGACCTGGGCCTGACTCTGAAGGCAACCCCGAAGGTGATGCGCAACAACGAGGTTGCGCTCAGCATCGACATGAAAATCGACGCCCTGGCCGGAAGCTCCATCAACGGCAATCCTATTCTCAACAATCGAGCCTATTCCGGGGTGGTGACGCTGAAACAGGGCGAGGCAGTGGTGGTGGTCAGCGACATGAACAAGTCGGAGACCCGCTCCGTGAGCGGCATGCCGGGATTCAGCGAGATTCCCGGAATGAACAATGTGACCGACAAGGATACCGAGAAGAACTATGCGACTCTTCTGATCGTGATGACACCCCATGTGGTCCGCGGCATCCAGGCGGCCGGCCACTCGCCGATGATGCGGATAGAACGTGGGCAAAAAGCGCGTTAACGAATCAGCAAGCCATTTGCAACGCTTGTTGCATCTACGAATCGCGGAGCAGTCGAAAACGCAACAAGGGCAGACAGGCTTGAAATCCCTGTCTGCCCTTGTTTTGATGGTCGATAAGCCTGCAAGTATTCCGAGTCGGCCATTTGCTGACCTGCTAACTTGCTGACTCACTGACTTGCTGACTCGCCAGTTTCAGTTCCCCACGCCGTCCAGCTTAACCTGGTACTGGATGATCTGCTTGATGGTGTCGTAGGGGATGGTTGCGGGAATCATGCGCCCGTTGACGGCCAGCAAGGGAGTCTGGCTGATATTCAGATCCTCCGCCAGCTTCTTGGAAGCCGCAACTGCGGCGAGGGTCGCGGGAGTTGAGGCACAGGCCGCGATCTTCGCCGGATCCAGACCTGCCTTGGTCACGGCGCTATTCAAGGTCAGAGCAGCGCCATCGGCGGTAGCCAATCCGTCCTGGCCATCAAAAACGGCAGCGGCAAAGGCGAAGAAGGCATCGCTGCCTCCCTGCTTGGCCACGCAGAGGCCATAGGCAGCCGAAATCCTGGCCTGGGGGTGGATGCTCTCCAGCGGATAGAGCTGGAAGACGATGCGGGCCTTGGGAAAGTCCACCGCAAGCTTGTCCATGTTGGCCTGCGCCTCCTTGCAGTGGGGGCACTGGAAGTCGGCAAACTCGACGATCTCCAAGTCCTTCATCGCCGAACCGCGGTAGGGACCGTCGGCGCGCTGCTGCAATGCGGCGCGAACATCTGCATAGGGGTGTTCGCCAAAGGGAACAAGGTTATCATCGCCGACAACCATGATGTATTTGCCGCCAGGGAGGACGAAGAACTCAAGCTGCCCCGGCTTCTGCTTACCGGCCTTGTCGGCCACCATGACGAGGACTCTGCTGACCCCCTCCGCCTGAGTCTTGAGGATAGCCTGCACCTGCCAGACCCGGCTTTCGTCGAAGCCCCAGTTGGTCTGCAAAAAGGCGCTGACTGTCTCCTTGGAAGGCGTCGCGGCGGTGAAATTCGCGGGGTCTGGTTTGGGAAACACGGGTGCCGCCGCGGGGGCAGGCGCAGATGGAGCCGATGCTGATGGCTCTTCCGCAGGCACCGAGGGCACATCTTGCTGCGCAGCAGCCTGGTAGACGGGCAGGGACAACGCGGCCAGCGTCAAAGCGCTGGCAATATGAACGGACAGACGGATCAAGCTGATTCTCCTTAAACTGCGGGAAGGCTCCCATCTTCTAGCTTAATACCTGGGACTTGCCTAGACCTGAACTTTGACGGCAATGGGAAACCTGCGCCCCATGCCAAACGACTTGGAGGTCACCTTCAGAACCGGCGCGGCCTGCTGGCGCTTGTATTCGCTGCGCTCAACCAAACGCACCACCTGTTGGACGAGTTCCAGGGGAAAACCGTATACCTGTGCAATGTGTTCGGGGGTCTCATAGCGCTCGACGTAGGCTTCAAGAATGGGATCGAGAACCTCGTAGGGCGGCAGCGAGTCAGTGTCCTTCTGGTCAGGGCGCAACTCGGCCGATGGGGGCTTTTCGAGAATTGCCTGGGGAATCACCTCGCCCGCTCGATTGATCCAGCTGCATACCTGGTAGACGCGGGTCTTCACCAGATCGCCGATCACCGCCAGGGCGCCGACCATGTCCCCGTAGAGCGTGCAATACCCCATGGCCATCTCCGACTTGTTGCCCGTTGTGAGCACCAGCGCTGAAAATTTGTTGGAGAGGGCCATCAGCAAAGCGCCGCGAATCCGGGATTGGATGTTCTCCTCGGTGGTGTCCGGCTTGGCGCCCGCAAAGACCGGCGCCAGGGTGCGGGTGAACTCCTCAAAGAGGCCGCTGATGCCGATGACCTCATATCGAATGCCCAGGTTGGACGCCAGGCGGCGGCTGTCGTCGATGGAGCCGGCAGAGGAGTAAGGGCTGGGCATGCCAATGGCGAGCACGTTTTCCGGGCCCAGAGCCTCGGTGGCGATCGCCGCCACCAGCGCGGAATCAATGCCGCCGCTGAGCCCCACCAAGGCTTTGCGAAAGCCGCACTTGCGCACATAATCGCGGGTGCCCAGAACCAGGGCGCGATAGGAGGCCTCGGTATCATCGTCTTCCGGCGCGGCAATAACCGGCGCATCGAACGGATCCACCAGCACCATGTCTTCTTCAAAGGACGCGGCCTGGGCGATCTGCTCTCCGCGCGCATTGAAGGCCAGAGAGGAGCCGTCGAAGATCAGGCTGTCGTTGCCTCCCACCTGGTTGCACATCAGCACGGGCACGCCATCGCGGCGGGCAATGGCAGCCAGCATCTGGCGGCGCGTCGTGCGCTTTCCATGCCAGAAGGGCGACGAAGACAGGTTGATATGCAAGCCGGGCTTCTGGCGCATCAGCTCTTCAACCGGATCGACGGTATACAGGCGGCGAGGCCAGAAATCCTTGTCGTTCCATGCGTCCTCGCAGATGGTGATGGCCAGCCGCACGCCATCCAGTTCCACTACCTTCTGGGGCTGCAATGCAGCAAAATATCGCTGCTCGTCGAAGACATCGTAGAAGGGCAGAAGCCGCTTGTGCTGTTCGAGCAGCAGGCGGCCGCCATCGAGCAGAACAGCGGCATTCACGGCAGGCTTGCCGCTCCCGTCTGCGGCCGGCAGGGCCACACCCGCCAGCACGGCGGTAGGCAAGTCGCAGGTGGCCGCTGCCAGCTCATCGACGGCAGTGCGGCATCGGGCCAGAAAGCTCGGCTTTTCCAAAAAGTCAGCGGGAGGGTAACCGCAAAGGACAAGCTCGGAAAATACAGTGAGCCGCGCGCCCTGGGCAGCGGCTCGGCGGCTGGCCACGACAATTTTTTCAAGATTTCCGGTGAAATCCCCGACAGTGGGATTGATCTGTGCCAGTGCAATCTTCACACTTCAAGTTTAATCCCCGAGGAGGAATCGGCGAGTCAGTTGGCCGGCTACAGCGGAACCATCGTGGATCTATCCCGGAAGCTCAGGGAACCTCTGAACAAGTTGTGTTTTGAAAGAGCACGGCTGGCAGGTCAGGGCTTCAGCCCTGACTGCCGCAAACTCAATCAAATCAGCCGGAGCTTTAGCCCCTGAGGGAATGCCCGATGTGGAATAGGACCGAATCAGAGCTTCCTTAGATAGTGGCGATAACGGAGTGAAGCGCCAGGATAGCGCGCATGCCTTCGAGCAGCGTAATCTCTCGCGTCTCCTCCCAGCCGATCTCAAGTGTCGATTTTTCTCCATCGCCGCGACGAATATCGAGGGTGCATTCGCCTTGCGAAATGAGAGCGAGAGCGCTCCGAAGTTCTTCGATTCGTTCTTCGTGAGCAGAAATACACAGTAACATTTTCTATCTCCTTGGGTTTACCTGCTTCTTGTTAGGTAACACAACATTTTGCGGCTGTGGGTAAAAACCGGGTAGGCTTGATTCCTCTACTTTGGTCCCGCTCTAGGTGCCAGTACCGGCGAAAACGGCGCCAATGGTGCGCAGGATGATCTGCATATCCAGCCAGATGCTCCAGTTTTCGATGTAGGCCACATCCAGCGAGATATAGCTGTCGAAAGAGGGGTCCTGGCGGGCCTGCACCTGCCACAGGCCAGTGATGCCGGGAGTCACATCGAGACGGCGCAGGTAACTCAGCTTGTACTCGCGCACCTCGCTGCCGATGGGTGGCCGCGGACCCACAACACTCATCTCGCCGCGCAGCACATTGAAAAACTGGGGAAACTCGTCCAGCGAATACTTGCGCAGAAAATGACCCACCCTTGTGATGCGGGGATCGTCGGCGACCTTGAAGAGCAGGCCATCGCGCTCATTCATGTCCATCAGGCCAGCGAGCCGCTCGTCCGCGTCTTCGACCATGGTGCGGAACTTCATGCAGCGGAAGACGAGGCCCTTCTTGCCAATGCGGTTTGAAAGATAGAAGACCGGGCCAGGGGAATCCCGCTTGATGGCAATGGCGATAACCAGCAGCATCGGTGAAAAGAAGATCAAAACCAGGATGGAGAACACGACATCGAACCCGCGCTTGAAGATCAGCTCCAACTCGGGCGCTTGACCGCGGTGCAGCGGAATGGTCGGGAAGTCGCCGATGAATTCGATGGGCCTGTTGTAGGTGACGCCATCGTACATTTCGGGAACCATGCGCAGGTCCACGCCATAGGCACGGGCTTGTTCGAGGACATCCTGGACGACGGCGCGCTCACAGGTCGTGGTGAAGAAAATCTCATCGACAAACAGCCTGCGGACGCGCTGGAAGAGCGTATCGAGTGTGCCAACCACGTCGCTGGAATTTGCCTCCGGCATGGAACCGGAGGCTGGGGATTCGATGAAGCCCTTGAATCGGTATCCCAGATGGCGGATGCTGTCCAGATAACGGCGAAGCGCTAGCGCCTCCGGCCCGGTTCCCACAATGAGCACGTTGCGCGTGCCCACCCCGCGCTCGAAGTCGCGGTACAGCATAAGACGGCTAATCAAGCGGTGCGCGCTGAGGATCAGGGTGACCAACCCGATCGTGATCAGAACAATCTCACGGGAAATGTCCTCGGCATGAACCAGGTAGAGCGTGCCGGTGAGTAGCAAGCCAGAGGTAAGGCAGGCCTGCACACTGAGGCGCTGCTCCTGAAACGCATTCGACAGCTTGGTCGGCGAATACAGATTCAGGCGGCGGCTGGTGAGTATCAGCGAGACGGCATAGAAGCACAGAAGGACCAGCAGGACACCCATGGAACGGTGCTGGATGAGTGTGCCGTGCCAGAAATGCTTTGCGCCCGCCAGGGGGCTCATATGAATTTTATATAGAGTGGCAAGCATCGCGGATACGACAACCGTGATCGCATCCATGGCCATCTGGAATTTGACCTTGCCTCGCAACCCGCGCACAGCGTTCCCGGCCGATTCTCCCTCCCCATTCTGCGAAGAAGACACGGAAGCTGAAACCCTTTGCCAGAAATCCGATGTTGCCATAGACGTTCCGCCGGCCTCAGATGATCGAACACAGAAGGGGATGCGGGATTTCCCTTCCCACTAAAAAACATAAACAGCAAAAATCGCGCACAAACAACAAGCAGGGATAACCCAATGCTCTTCGGACTTTCCTCCAGATGCCGCCCGCCGGCTGACTGCCAACGTCAGACACTAATCAGGATCAGATGGCCGATCAAGTGCAACGAACGCCACTTTTACGATGGGAAACTTCCCGCACATCGTTTTTCTTGTATTAATTGCACGTGACATGCCATCTTAGGCGGTCTGCTTCCGAGCTTGTATTTCTCTCGTAGCGCATTGATGAATTGCATGTTACGGTTCCGTGATGACGAGTTTTCTAGCAGAAGGATGGACGGACGAAGCCAATAACCGTGCAAAGGTTTGCACAGATGAGGAGATATTTTCCCAATTTTTCCCAAATAGATGCTGTGAGTAAAACCAGCGAGATGAAGACTTAGAGACGCAGTCCAGCTCCAGGCGGACGATCCATCTTGGAAATATGCGGCGGCCGGCGAGGTGACAGGAAGTGCCGATTCAGGGCAGGCAAAACGGCATCTGGCTATGGCGTGACAGGTTTCCTATTCGGAAGGCAACACGTATGCGTCCAGGGAAAGAAATTGTTGGATATTTGGATCAGGAGACTCCACAAAACCCTTGAGCGGTCCAAAATACTGAGCCCGCCCCTGATGAAGGAATAGCACCAGGTCAGCCAGCCGCTCGGCAAAGCGCATGTCATGAGTCACCACGATGCTTGTAAATCCCAGTTGGCGCTTGAGCCGCTGGATGAGGTCCCCCAGATGGCGGGCAATGATGGGGTCGACCATGGTGGTGGGCTCATCGTAGAGCACGACCTCCGGCTGCGAAGCTAGGGCGCGAGCAATAGCCACGGCGCGCTTGCGGCCGGTCGAGAGGCTGGCCGGCAAGACATCCACCACATCCTCGGCGCCAACCAGGCTTATCAGCCGGTCCACCAGTTCCAGTATCTGGTCCTCGGTCAGGTCGCCGCGCTCGCGCAGCGGGAAGGCCACGTTTTCGCGCACGCTCAGGGAATCGAAGAGCGCTCCGTTCTGGAAGACCATGGTGACACGCTTGCGAATGGCGCGCAGGCCCTCTTCGTCCAGATCGGTAATCTCCTGGCCTTCAACGCAAATGGAGCCCTCGTCCGGCTTGAGGAAGCCCATCAACATGCGCAGGGCGACCGACTTGCCCACGCCGCTGCGGCCCAGGATGCAGAGGGTCTGGCCGCGATTCACATGGAAGCTCACGTCTTCCAGAATGGCGCGGCCATCGAAGGAGATGCCCACGTGGCTGAAGGCAATCATGTGCTCCGGCTCTTTGGAGACAGATTCGGCGAGCCATTCCCGCTCTTCGGCGGCTGCCTGAGGCAGCATTTCGGAAAGCTCCGCATTGGATGGAGAATCGGACATTACGTAGATCCAGATTACGCGAATCGTCTCCTGCTTCATCTTGACGACAAGCAGATCATAGTTTATCTGAAATATGGATTTTAGAGTGAAGGAGTTGCCATCACCGGGTTGCGCTGAAATCCTGCACTGAGAAGAGGATCTTCCGGCTGCTGGCCCCTGTATCGAACCTCATCTCTTCAAAATCTACGCCACTGATGGCAAGAGCGAAAAAATAGAATAACGCTCATCGCACGCCTGCGCGAGGTTTAACAGTCTCGACCGCCGGACTCCCAGGTCCGAAAATCCGGACCTGGGACACCCAGTCTTGGGTTGTTGAGCACTATAAGGCCTGACCACCCGCTTATGGTTTTCGTTGGAGTCCCTACTTCTTGGCGTCAACATGCTTCGTGCTGGTATGTGCATGCTTCCTGGACGCCGAAGCCTTCTCGTCCAGAAGGGTGATTGAATCCTCGGCATTGAATGGATACAGCTTCACCGATTGCTGTCCCGTTGTGGTCAGCGTAATATCAACGCGGCGATTCTGGGCTAGAACGATCGTCGTCAGATCATGCAGAATCCTTTGCCGCTGGCTGTCGGTCAGATCAGGATTATTCTGAACAAGGTCCTTGACCTGGTCTTGACTGAGCTGCTGTTCTTTGCCGACTGCCCGCGTCTCGATGGCACCTTCAGCGATGCCCTGTTCAACCAGGAATTGCTTTGCTCGATTTACGCGGCGTTCCGTGAGCGCCTGATTGTACTCTGGCGTTCCGCGCACATCCGCATGGCCGGTAAGAATAAGATGAGCTTCCGGCTTTATTGCCAGATACCCCTTGAAATCCTCTGCAAGAGTTTTCAGAGTCTGTTGCTGACTTTCGAGCAAGCCACGCTCAGGATGCTCTGCCCTTGGCTGTGCCGTTGGGAAGAACACGCTGTGCAGTGCCAGCCTCGCCTCAAGCCTTACCTGTTCGGGAGATGGTAACGGAGGCGCTGGAGCGGGAGCGATTGTGACGCTTGCGACAGCCGCGGCAGAGTTACCCTTGTCGTCGGTCACGTTGCAAGTAATCCCCACAGGACCCGCTGGAGCGCCCGTTGACGAATAGGTCGCTGTCGCACCGTTGCCGCTGATGGAGCCAGACTGGGCCGAGTAGCTATAGGTTAGCGGCCGGTTCTGCGGGCTGACGCCGGTGGCCGTTACCGTGCTGCTCTCATCTGGTTTGATGGTGTTGGGACTAGCCGAGCAACTAATCGTCGGCGGCTCAAACGCTTTTACAGTAAAGCTGGCTGAGCAATTCGCAACTTCGCCAGGTTTGAGGCCGATCTTTTCGCCCTTGCCTTCACTTACCTTACCGTTTACCGTGTGGATGCCCGGAGCAAGCGTCACAGTTGCCACTGTTACCGTTGTTCCATCACCCGTCACGGCCTCTCCCGACCAGGAGTAAATTACGTGTAGCTTTGGATCCAGGTTTTCGGCGGTTGCGGTTACCGTGACCGGGTCACCGGGGAAGATAGACACAGGGTTGACGGAACAGGCCAGGGCCACCGGCACAGGTGGTGCAAAGGAACCGATGTGGAACACGACTCCAGCGCTCAAGCGAAGCATGTTGAAATCACCGAAGTCCTGGCGGTTGAATTGATAATCTGCCTGAAACAGGCGAAGCGCCAAACGGTGGTTGAAGAATGGAGTGTTGTAATCCAGGCCGCCGCCACCCGTTGCCACCACGCCCCACTGATTCTGATAGTAATAACTTCCAGCGCTCTCACCACCAACTAGGGCATGGACAAAGGGTGTGAAATTGGCTGTTGGGTACCGCAGAATCAGGCCGCCCGACCCTCCCTCAAAATCGCTGCTCGTCGGGTGGTCTTCGTTATTGTCGTTGTGATAGTCGCCCTCGAACTGTACGCCCGCGTATTTATTGAAGTAACGCGAAACGCTGCCAATGGCGCCGTATCGGATGCCAGTATTGTCAAAGTTGCCAAGCCCGTCGGATGCGACATTTGGAGACAGATAGCTGAAACCAGCAAAGATGTCCCACTTGGAAGCGGCATCGTTAGACGCTGTGCTGTTCGCGGGCGGCTTTACGCTCGGTTGGACCGCATCCTGGGCTGCCAACGCAGTGGTAAACAATCCAGTAAGCGCCAGGACAAGGATGTATTTCACTGTTTTCGAATAACTGGCCTGCATATGTTGATCCTCCATGACCTGCACGCCCGGGATGAAGAAATCTTCTCCTAGCGTAACCGGCATATATGTAATGTATGGTTTGTTCTCAAATCTAATCTGAGCTATTTTGAGCACGTTCACAATCAAGGCGCTTCCATCAACAGTTTGTGGCGAAAGTCATGTTATGAAAGGGCACGGCTGGTAGGTCATATTTTCAGCCATGAATGCCGCAAGTCGCGGAAAAATAAGGAGTTGCTTGAGCCCCTGAGGGAAGTTGTTCAGCGATTCAGACTTTCGCCACAGGCCGATACGTAATTCCGCCCGTCATGGAATAGTTCAACAGCCAAGAAACCTGAAATCCGGATTTCGTACCTTGGGTTCGTGCTTCCCAGGTCCGAAAATCCGGACCTGGGCCAGCCATATTTGGAAGAACAACAAGCGGTCAGAAACTACTTTCCGGCTTCTTCCAGGAACCGAATAATCGACTCAATTCCCAGCTCAAAATTCTTCAAACAGAACTTCTCATTGGGGGCGTGGATGTTGTCGTCAGGCAGGCCGAAGCCCATCATCACTCCGGGCGCGCCCAGATGGCGCTCAAAGTCGCCGACGATGGGCACGGAGCCGCCGCAGCGGATGAAGACCGTATCCTTGCCCCAGACCTCGTGCAGGGCGCGGGTGGCCGCCTGGATATAAGGATTGTCGACACGGATCAGGCTGGGCTCGCCGCCGCTCAGCGACCGCACCTCAACCGTCACGCCCGCGGGCGCGATCTTCTCCACATATCCCTTGAACTGCTCATAGGCCTTGGCCGCAGTCATGCCCGGAACCAGGCGCATGGAAACCTTGGCCAGCGCCTTGGCGGGAATCACGGTCTTCGCGCCCGCGCCGGTAAAGCCGCCGGGCATGCCGTGTACCTCGAAGGTGGGCCGTCCCCAGGTACGCTCCATCACGCTGTAGCCGGGCTCGCCAACCAGCGCAGGCGAACCGATCTCGGTCTTGCGGTAGTGATCTTCGTCGAAGGGCAGGCTCTTCCAGGCCTTCAGCTCTTCCGGGCTGGGAGGAATGATGTCGTCGTAGAAGCCGGGGATGAGGATGTGGCCATTCTTGTCCTTCAAGCCGGTCAGGATCTCCGCCAGGGCCATGAAGGGATTGGGGGCCGCGCCGCCATAGGAGCCCGAGTGCAGGTCGACCATGGAGCCATGCACCTCGATCTCGGCGTAGATCATGCCGCGCAGGCCGACGCACAGGGTCGGCAGGCCGGGGGCGAACATCTCGGTATCGGAAACCAGAGAAAAATCAGCCTTCAGCTCGGGCGGCTTGGAGGCAACAAAATCTGCAATTCCCTCTCCTCCGACCTCCTCATCGCCCTCAAGGATGACGCGCACATTCATGGGCAGCTTGCCGTTGACGGCCATCAGCGACTCCAGAGCCTTCACCTGTATCCATACCTGGCCCTTGTCGTCGGCGGTGCCGCGGCCATAAAGGTTGCCGTCGCGCTCCGTCGGCTCAAAGGGAGGCGTGATCCACTCGTCCAGCGGGTCGACGGGCTGCACGTCATAGTGGCCGTAACAAAGCACGGTGGGCTTGCCCGGCGCATGCAGCCAGTCGGCATAGACCAGCGGGTGGCTGTCGGTTTCAATCAGCCGGGCATGCTCCAGGCCGATGCGCGTGAACTCAGCGGCCAGCACCTCGGCGGTGCGGCGGCAGTCGCCCTTGTTCTCGGGCAGCGTGGAGACGGAAGGAATGCGCAGCAAGTCCTTCAGTTCATTCAAAAAGCGGGGATTGTTCTGGCGGGCGTAGGTTACAGCGGGCGAAGTCATAAAAATGCTCCTTCTGAAAGAATTCGACAGTGGAGAGTATAGCCTCCGGGAGCTGTCCTCGGCAGTAGCCCGGCAGACCACAGCAGCCGCTGCCAACCGAGTGGCAGCCTCCGCCGAACAGACGCCGATGCCGCGACACGGTACTCTTGGAAGAGATGCCTCCAATTCTCAACGCGCAATCCCTCACCAAGCAGTTCGGCGCCAAGCCTTTGTTCCACGACATTTCGCTCACCGTAGAAGACGGCGACCGGATCGGCCTGATCGGTCCCAACGGAGCGGGCAAGTCCACGCTCCTGGCCATTCTGGCCGGCCAGCTCGAACCGGACACGGGCGAGCTGGCGGTGCGCAAGCAGGCCCGCGCCGCCTATGTGCCGCAGAACTCGATCTTTGCCCCCGGCCTCAGCATCCGGCAGGTGCTGGAGCGGGCGCTGGCCGCCACGCATGTCAACGAGAACGAGCGCGAGGGCCGGCTGCGCGAACTTTCTGGCCGCGCCGGTTTCACGGATCTTCACCCCGGCGACGCAGACCTCTCGCTGGGGGCCCCGAACCTTAGCGCCGAGGCGGCCTCTCTCTCCGGCGGCTGGCGCAAGCGGCTGGCCATCACCGAGGCCCTGCTCGGCGAGCCGGAGGTGATGCTGCTGGACGAGCCCACCAACCACCTGGATCTGGCCGGCATCGAGTGGCTTGAGGCGCTGCTGGCCTCCTCTTCGTTTGCCGCCGTCACCGTCAGCCACGACCGCTATTTCCTCGAATCCACATCCAGCGAAATCATCGAGCTGAATCGCGTCTATGCCGACGGCCTGCTGCGCGTTAAGGGCAACTTCAGCCATTTCCTCGAAGAGAAGGAAGCTTATCTCGACTCGCAGAGCCGCCAGCAGGATAGCCTGCGCAATCGCGTGAAGACCGAGATCGAGTGGCTGCGGCGCGGTCCCAAGGCGCGCACTGGCAAGTCCAAGGCGCGCATCGACACGGCCCACGCCATGATCGGCAAGCTGGCCGCGATGGATGAGCGCACCACGGTCAATACGACAGGAATCGACTTCGAAGCCAGCCATCGCAAGACCAAGCGGCTGGTTGAGTTCAAGAATGTCGCCTGCGACGTTCCCGCCAGTCCGGCTGAAAATGCGGCGGAAAAACTCCATTCGGAGGGAGGCGGGGGTTTCAACCCCCGCATAGAGCCAACGAATGGAATAGGGGCTTTAGCCCCGGAAACCCGCCGCTTGTTCAGCGGGCTGAATTTCATTCTCACCGCGGGCATGAAAGTGGGCTTGGTAGGCCCGAACGGCTGCGGCAAGACCACGCTGCTGCGCCTGCTGCGGGGCGAACTAGAGCCGGCCGAGGGCACGATTCGCCGCGCCACGGCGCTGCGCCTCGTCTACTTCAGCCAGATGCGCGAATTGGATGAAAGCCTCACCTTGCGCCGCGCGCTGGCGCCGGAGGGCGACTCGGTCATCCATCAAGGGCGGGTCGTGCACGTGGCCAGTTGGGCCGCGCGCTTCCTGTTTACCAGCGAGCAACTGAATCAGCCGGTCAGCAACCTCAGCGGCGGCGAGCGGGCGCGTGTGCTGATCGCCAAGCTGATGCTAGAGCCAGCCGACGTGCTGCTGCTGGACGAGCCAACCAACGATCTGGACATTCCGACGCTGGAAATTCTCGAAGACAATCTTCTGGATTTTCCCGGAGCACTGGTTCTGGTTACGCATGATCGCTACCTGCTGAATCGGGTTTCCTCCACCGTTCTGGGCCTCGACGGACGCGGCCATACCGGGCGTTTTGCCGACTATGGTCAGTGGGAAGACTGGATGGCAGAACAGGAAAAGGCAGCGCAAGCCAAGCCGGAGCAGAAAACCAACTCCGCCAACCCCGCTAGCACCGCTAACTCCGCTAAGAAGAAACTCTCCTACCTCGAAGCCCGTGAGTTTGCGGCCATTGAGAAGCACGTCGAAAAGTCCGATGCGCGGCTGGCCAAGGCCCGCGCCAGCATTGACGATCCCGCGATTGCCACCGACGCTTCCGCCCTTCAGAAAGCGATCAAGGAACTGGACGCGGCGCAGCACGAAAGCGACACGCTCTACGCCCGCTGGGCAGAACTGACAGAAAAGGCGGGATAGATCAATCTGCCTAGGTGCTTCCGGCGGTGTGACAGGTTCTGGGCGCCGATTTTGCCGGGTGGAGTACCCTTGACTAGCCTATGTAGTGGGTGCCCCATCCTTCGCTTTTTTCTAGCGAAGGGTGGGATGCCACGAACCTTGACCGATGAATCGGGAGTAGAATTTTTCTGTCATGGCGAAGGGGCTTCTCCGTTACCAGCAAAGCGGATGCTTTCACTTTCTCACCTTCAGTTGTTATCGCAGGCAGCCGTTGTTGGATGACGCAACGGCGTGCGACGTCTTCGAGCGTGAGCTTGAGGCGGTGCGCATTCGGTATGGCTTTGTGGTTGCAGGCTATGTTCTGATGCCGGAACACGTTCATCTATTGGCCGGCGAGCCGAGCCGGTCGTCGCTGTCTATTGCGCTCCAGGTGTTGAAACAGCAGACATCGCGCAAGCTGAAACAGCGTGGAGCGGATCAGTTCTGGCAGCGGTGGTATTACGACTTCAGCGTGCACACCGAAGAGAAGCGGGTCGAGAAGTTGAGGTACATGCATCGCAACCCTGTCAAGCGCGGTCTGGTTGAGAAGCCAGAAGACTGGCCGTGGTCGAGCTTCCGGCACTACGCGACGGGTGAAGTTGGCGTGGTCGAGATCGAATCGCAATGGACTGCGTCCCGGCGAGGCAATCAACTGCCAGAACATCTCCGTTCAACGGAAAAGGACGGTTGAGGTTCTTGCTCTCCCACCCTTCGCTAGAAAAAAGCGAAGGATGGGGCACACCTCGATAGTGGGAATGCAGATTAAAAATATGGGTGGGGTAGCCGCCGTTCTGACAGCCGAATCGTACTCCGCAAGATCAATTCCCTAAAACTTCGATTGAGCCAGAATGGATTCTGGATTGACGCGAAATCCCCGGTTCCCTCCTCGAAGGCGTCATCCATTGACGACGGAGAAATTTTCTCTTCCCGCATTGCGTCTGGCTGACGGACAAACCGAACTCTGACGCGCCGCCCGCCCGCTCTGCCGTTTCCCCGAAGATAAAGCCATCCGCTATAATCTGCACGCGAAGGGACTTTGACAATGCAGATAAAATCGATGCGGATGATGCGGTTTATGACAATTGCTCTGGCTGGATTTCTGGGGTGCTCCGGGGGGCTGTATGCGGCTCCGGAGCCGGTGAACCCTCATGCAACACCTGAGGCGCGCGCGCTGCTGGCTTATCTCGATTCCATCTCCGGCAAGGCGACGATTGCCGGGCAGCACAACTATCCCAACGTGGGCGCGCGCTGGACCGACATGGCCTACGACCTGACCGGCAAATATCCGGGTCTCTTCGGTGGCGACTTCGGCTTCTCCGCGGGCGAAGACAAGGACTCCGTGCTGTCGCGGCCGGCGATGATCGAAGAGGTCAAGCGGCAGTACCAGAACGGCGCGGTCATCGCCCTGACCTGGCATGAGGTGCGGCCCACAGAAGACGAGCCGGTCACCTTCAAAAACAGCGTGCAGGGTCACCTGACCGACGCCGAGTGGAAGGAACTGCTCACCCCCGGCAGCCCGCTGAATCAGCGCTGGCAAGCGCAGGTGGACGTGATCGCCGGCTATCTGCAGCAACTGCGCGACGCCCATGTGCCGGTGCTCTTCCGCCCCTATCACGAGATCAACGGCAACTGGTTCTGGTGGGATGGCCGTCCGGGCAAAGACGGTTCAGCCGCGCTCTACCGCATGATCTATGACCGCTTCGTAAACGTGCATCATCTGGACAACCTGTTGTGGGTATGGAATGCGAACGCGCCGAACGGCAGCAATGCCGGAGTGATCGAAGCCTACTATCCCGGAGCGGAATACGCCGATGTGGTCAGCATGGACATCTACGGCGAGTTCAAGCAGGCGTATTACACGGAGATGCTCGCGCTGGCCGGCGACAAGCCCATTGCGCTGGCCGAGGTGGGCAAATTGCCCAGTCCGGAGGTTCTCCAAAGGCAGCCGCGGTGGACCTACTTCATGTCTTGGAGCGAGTTTATCCAGACAGGCAACCCGCTTGATCTGGTCAACGCTGTCTATCACGCGCCGCAGGTTCTGACCCGTGACGATCCGCGCCTGGCCGGTCCGCTGGCAGCGATCCGCAAGGCTACAGCCGAGCGCCTCGGCGTTGCGCCTGGGCCCACTCCCGGCGCAATTCCGGCTCCGGCGCAGTGAACGGCGGCGCCGGAAATCGATCTGCCACGGAGTTTCCGCATGGTAAAGCGATAAGCTGAAGGAAGAAGCGGGAGTTTCCATGGCTAGCTCGGTGAAGGTGCTGATTGTCGAAGACGAGCCCCACGCGCTGATGGGGCTCGCGGAACTGATCTCCGGCTGGGGATACGCCGCCGAGACCGCCCGCGACGGCATCGAGGGCTGGGAAAAAGCGCTGGCCTGGAACCCGGCGATTGTGGTCACCGACCTGAAGATGCCGCGGCTGGACGGCATCGGCCTGCTGACGAAGCTGACCGAAGAAGGCTCAAGCCTGAGCTCCAGTCCGGCCGTGGTGGTGCTCACCGCCATGGGCTCCATTCAATTGGCCGTGGAGGCCATGAAGCTGGGTGCCTACGACTTCTTGCAGAAGCCGGTGGACGCCACCCGGCTCAAGACCATTCTGGCCAACGCCACCCGGCAGCGCGAGACGGTCATCGAGCTGGAAGTGGCGCGGCGGCGGCTGCGCGAAACCGGCGTGCTGGGCTCGATGGTGGGCAGTTCCCAGCCGATGCGCGAAATCTTCGGCTTGATTGAACAAATAGCGCCTTCCAATGTCTCGGTTCTCATTACCGGCGAGAGCGGCACGGGCAAGGAACTGGTGGCGCGCACGCTGCACGACCTGAGCCCGCGCAAATCCCGTCCTTTTGTCGCCGTCAATTGCGCTGCGATTCCCGAAACGCTGATCGAGAGCGAGATCTTCGGCCACGAAAAAGGCGCCTTCACTGGCGCGGTGGAGCGCCGGGCGGGCTGCTTCGAACTGGCTCACGGCGGCACGCTGCTGCTGGACGAAATCGGCGAAATGCCTACGGCGACACAGACCACGCTTCTGCGGGTACTAGAAGAGCGCAAGCTTCGGCGGCTGGGCGCGCGCACCGAGCAGGATGTGGACGTGCGCGTACTGGCAGCGACCAACTGCGACCCCGAACAGGCAGTCACCCAGGGCAAGTTGCGGGCTGACCTCTACTACCGTCTGAACGTCTTCCACATTCATATGCCGCCTTTGCGCGAACATCTTGAGGATCTGCCGGCGATGGCAGAGGCAATGCTGGCCGAGATGAACCAGAAGCACAAGAGGCGCGTTTCCGGCCTGGCGCCGTCGATCCTGGATCGGCTGATGGCCTATGACTGGCCGGGGAATGGCCGCGAGCTGCGGAACACCATCGAGCGCGCGGTGATTCTCTGCGCGGACGGAGCGCCGCTCGATGCCGGGCACCTGCCCGCGGGCTTCGGCAAGGCGCAGGCCCAAGCCGCAGAGGCCTTCGATGCCAGCATGGTTCCGGTGCGCGTCGGTTCCACCGTGGACGAGGCCGAGCGGCTACTGATCTTGCGCACGCTGGAAGCCACCGCACAGAACAAGACCCGCGCCGCGGAGATTCTGGGCGTGAGCCTGAAGACTTTGCACAACAAGCTCAAGGAGTACGGACGCGATCGGGAGGGACTTTAAGCCTGACCCATGCGCCTGAAGACCAAACTCGTTCTGGCCATCACCGCCCTGGTGTTTTTCATTGCCGGGCTGCTTTCGCTGGTCTACGTGAGCCAGTTACTCCAGGAAGCCGTAACGCAGTCTTACGACACCAACAAGATGGTCGCCAATCAGGTGCAGTTTGCGCTGCGCAACGCCCTGGAGACCGGGCTCAAGGACCGCAAAGTCGATCCCGACAATCCGGCTGAGCTGCGCAACCTGGCGGCGGCGGCCGTGCGCGACGACGCGACGCTGCAGGCGGTAATCGACTCGGTGAACCGCTACTCGCTCACGGTGTATGACATCAACATCGGCGACCGCCAGCAGAGCACGCTGCTAAGCACCAATCCCGAAAACGAAGACAAGCCAGTGCCCGTGCGCCCCAACTTCCAGCAGCTTCTGGAGGCCAATCCCATCGAGCGGATGCAGCAGGTCTTCGGGCCGCCGCGGGTTTATGACGTGGTGGTGCCGCTGGAGCGCAATGGCGCGCCCTTCGCCACCGTGCATGTGGGCGTGCGCACCACGTTTCTGCGCGCCGTCTACAAGCCTTGGCTGACCGAGGCCCTGACGCTGATGTGCTTTGCGCTGGGCGCGGCGCTGATCGCCGCTTTTCTGCTGAGCAACCTGGCGCTGCGGCCCCTGGAAGAGATCAGCCGGCAACTCGACTACTGGACCGCGGCCAGCGAAGCGACCGAAAAAGAGGAAGAGGCGCCCGAACAGGATACGGCCGCCCAGGTCTCCAACAAGATCGAGATGATTGGCCAGCGCATGCGCAATGTGGAAGAGGTCTTCTCCACATTGAAAGAAAACATGGACCAGATCCTCTCCAACCTGCAGGACGGAATTCTGCTCTTCACAGAGGATGGGCGGGCCGTGCTGGTCTCGGAGGCGGCGCGGCGGCTGCTCAACGTGGAAAGAGGCAGTCTGCTGGGCCAGAATCCGGCAGAGATCTTCGACAGCTCAACTGTTCTGGGAAAAATTCTGCTCGATGCCTTCCAGACTGGCAGCACGCTGGTGAAAGAAGAGGTTGTTACCGAAACCTGGCGCCGGATTGCGGTCTCTCTGGACTTTATCCACGACAACCAGACGCAGCAGGGATTGGGCGCGCTGGTCACACTGCACGACCTGGAGTCGGTTGAGGAGATCGAGTCGGAGCTGGAACTTTCGCGGCGCATGGCGTCCATCGGCCGGCTCACTTCCGGCGTAGGCCACGAGGTCAAGAACCCCATCAACGCCATCGTGGTGCACCTGGAACTGCTGAAGACCAAGCTGGGCGAGGCCAGCGCCCCGGCCCTTCGCCACCTGGAAGTGATCGATGCGGAGATTCATCGCCTGGACCGTGTGGTGCAGACCCTGGTGGACTTCTCCCGCCCTGTGGAGCTGCAACTGCGCGAACAGGACCTGTGCACGCTCATCAACGACGTGCTGGCCCTGGCCGCCGAAGAGCTTTCAACGCACAATGTAACCCTGATCAGCCACATGCCCTCCAAGCCTCTGGTGGCCAATATCGATGCGGACCTGCTGAAGCAGGCGGTGCTGAATGTCATCCAGAACGGCGCGCAGGCCATGGAGCAGGGCGGCAAGCTGACAGTGGTTCTGGAGGAAGACAGGAAGACCGCAGTCCTGCGCGTTACCGATGAGGGCCCAGGCATCCCCGAAGAAATCCGGGAAAAGATCTTCGATCTCTATTTCACAACCAAAAGCGGAGGCAGCGGAATCGGTTTGGCAATGACTTACCGGATTCTGCAGTTCCACCATGGGAGCGTCGAAGTAAAATCGGAAGTAGGCCGTGGCGCGGAATTCCTGTTGCGAATTCCTCTTGCAGCCGCAGAATGGGGCCGTCGACATTCTCAGATGGCGAGCAGGTCAAGCGGGAAAGGGATTGTGGAATGAAGCTACCTGCCAAATGCGTTGTGTGGCTGCTGCCGTTGCTGCTGACGGGGTGCTTTCACAAGACCAATTTGCAGGTTCAGCCTCTTGCCCCTCCCATTGAGGAAGTGCCTCCGCCAAAGCCTCTCCCATCGCCTGCCAATCTGCCCCTTCCGGTGGTGACGGTTCCCAGCCAGACCCCGGCGCCCGAGGCCAGCGCGCAACCCAAGGAAACGCCCAAGCCGCCGGTCAGGCACAGGAAGCCCCCGGCCAGCAGCACGCAGCAGGCCTCCAACGGCAGCCCCGGCGTGAGCGCCATCGGCCAGCTTTCCTCGGGCGACGCCTCCGATCTGCGGCAACAGACGGTGAACTCCATCACAGCCACGGAGCGCGGCATGAGCGGTATCGGCCGCAGGCTCAACGATCAGGAGCAGAAGACCGCCGCGCAGATCAGGGAGTTTCTAAAGCAGGCCAGAGCGGCTCTGGCCTCCGGCGACGTGGATGGAGCGCACACGCTGGCAGCCAAGGCGAAGGTGCTGCTGGGCGAGCTGAGCCGGTAGGATGCCAGGGACTTGGAACTAGGGACTAGAGACTGGGGACTAGAGACTAGAGACTTGGGACTAGGGACTAGCCGGAAAGATATGCCTGACTTTTGATTCCCTATTCGTTGAAAAAAAGCCAGCGAGTCAACAATCTCCTTGAAAATACACCCCTTGCGCTGCGCTGGCGAGCGGGGCTTTTCCTAGCCCCTAGCCCCTAGTCCCTGCTTCTCTACCGCTCGCCCCAACTGAGCTTGCTGCGCAGCGCCTCAAAGAATCCGCTATCGCTGATCCGGATCAGGTTGACGGTGTAGGCGGATTTCCGGCAGCGGATTTCATCGCCCAGAAGCAGCTCGACAGCCTTCTGGCCGTCCACAGTGAGCGCCGCCGAGTTTGCAACCCCCTCCACCCGGACAGCAAGCGAGGCATCGCCGCGGACGACGATGGGCCTGAGCGTGAGCAGATGCGGACAGATGGGCGTAACCACCATCGCGTCCACGTCAGGCGTCAGGATGGGACCATTGGCGGCCAGCGTGTAGGCCGTGGAGCCGGTGGGAGTGGAAACGATAACGCCATCGGCGCGGAAGCGGGCCACGCTCTTGCCTTCCAGCTCGATCGCGAAATCCCCCATGCGGGCAATGTCGCCCTTGGAGACGACCACCTCGTTCAGCGCCTCGTAGCTCGACCGCAGCGCGCCCGAGCGCCACAACTCCGCGTGCAGCATGGCGCGGGCATCCTTGTCATAGCAGCCGGCGCACCAGCCCTCCAGCGTCGAATAGAGATCGTCCAGGCGAACTTCAGTCAAAAAGCCGAGGAAACCCAGGTTCACGCTGAGAATCGGCGTGCCGGTCGCGGCAAAAATGCGCGCCACGGAGAGCAGCGTGCCATCGCCGCCCAGGACGATCACCAGCCCCGGCGCTTTCTCTGGCATGGCCGCGCGGTCGATGGCCGGCGCAGCCGCGGTGTACTGACCGCCTTCCAGATCGACGAATGGCTCATAGTCATGCTGACGAAGCCAGGCGACCAGCTCCGGCAGCAGTTGGGCCAGCTCTTCCTTCTGCGATTTGCAGACAATCGCTACGCGAACCATGTGTCTAAGTGTAAAGGATGCAAGAGGGGAAAAGGGCGCACAACTCAAGGCTGGGGCCGCTGCGCGTAGAGCAGAAACTCGTGGTTGCCTTCCATGCCGGTAATCGGCGATGGAATGGTCCCGGCCACCTCCCAGCCCAGGGAGCGGACGCAATCGGCCACTTTGTCGACGGCCAGCTTGTGGGCCTCGGGGTCGCGAACGATGCCTCCCTTGCCCACGTAGCCGCGACCAGCCTCAAACTGCGGCTTCACCAGGATGACGGCTTCGTTGAGGTGGGGCGCAGCGGCAAAGACCGGCTCCAGCAGCAGCGTGGCGGAGATGAACGAGACGTCCATCACCAGCAGCGTAAGCTCCGCTCCCCCCTTCCCGGCAAGCAATGCTCCCGGCTCCAGCAGGCGCGCATTGGTGCGCTCCACCAGGCGGACGCGCGGGTCGCTGCGCAGCTTCATGGCGATCTGGCCGAAGCCGGTATCGACAGCGGTGACGTGCGCGGCGCCGTGCTGCAAGAGGCAATCGGTGAATCCACCCGTCGAGGCGCCCACGTCCAGGCAGGCGCGGCCCTGGACGGCAATGGACCAGTCTTCCAGCGCCGCCGCCAGCTTGAGCCCTCCACGGCTCACGTAGGGCTGCTCCTCGCCCAGCAGGCGAATGACAGCATCCGCGGGGACAGCCGTGCCGGGTTTCTCCACTTTCTGTTCGCTGACCAGAACCCGGCCTTCGAGGATGAGCGCCTGCGCCCGCGTCCGGCTGGGAACAAGTCCCCGCTCAACCAGCAGAAGGTCCACGCGTGTCTTTGTGCCGCCAGCCATCTCTACCCTCGCTTCACGCGCCAGCCCAAACAGTAGAGCGTTTCTCCCGTTGCTGTCGAGGGAAACCTTAACTGCCGGGTGGCTTTTTCCTCAAGAAAAATCCACATCACATGGCCCCAAAGACTTCACACGAACGGGAGAAATGCTCTAGCGCATCCGCCCAACCGGGCGCAAAAACAGCCAAAGAAGACTTCCCTCGCGGGAAAAACCTCTTTGGCTGTCTTGATTCCCGTCGCCTTCAGCAATTGCCCTACGGCTGCGCCTGGCATGCCGTGATCGTGAGAGAGGCGTCTGTGGCCAGTTCACTGGGCGGCAGGTTGCAGGGCTGGCCGTAACCAGGAACCCGGCTCACGCTGTTAAGGTTCCCGCCCACGGCGTTTTGAGTGCTCACGCGCACATCCACGATATTGCCCTCGACCAGTTGCGTTGCGTCAACGATGTCCTGGTCGGTGCGAAGGATGGTGAGAACGTTGCTGTCCGGCGAGGCGACGTAGACCTTCCCGTAACTGGAATTCTGAGTCGAAGCCACGTTGCGCGGATGGCCGGTGACGGGCAGCGTATTCACCACCGTGTGACTGCTCAGGTTCACCACGCTCACGGTCTGGTCGGTCTGATTGGCGGTGTAGGCTCGGCTTCCGTCGTAGAGCACGGTCACGCTGGCGGGGTTCTTGCCCACCGGAACCGTAAAGGTGGTTCCAAAGGTCGAGCTGTCATTACCCCACTCATCCAGGCTCACGTCGATGATGCTGATCGTGCCACCGTCGTAGTTGGCAATCACCAGTTGACTGGTTGCGGCATTGTATTCGGCATAGACCGGGCCCGCGGTTGACGCCATGCCGCTGGTGCCGTTTGGCGGGCCACCGCATGGCGGAAGCGTTGAACCGGATGCCGTGCACGCAGCGTTGATGGTATTGACGGCTGTAAGCGAAAGCGGCAGGGTGGGGTGGCAAGTCACCGTCTGGCCAGCCTGGTTGGCGAAGGGAGTGCAGGAGTCCAGCGTGTCGTCCTGGGTATTGATCACCGTGATGGTGTCGCTGCCCCGGTTGAGCACGAAGAGCCGCTTGGCATCGCTGCTCTCGACGGCGTAGACCGGGCACCTCCCCAAAGGAATCTGGCTTGAAACCGTATAGCTGTTAACTTCGATGCCATCCGCCTCGCCGAGGGGGCCCGTCGTGGGCGAGACATTACACTGCACGGGGCTGGAAATGTTGCCCCCCTGGCTGTTTCCCTGGCTGATGCCGAAATCGCGCTGGCCAATGCCACCAGCGCCAATAACAAACACCGGCGTAGGCGCCAGCGGAATGGGGCGCAAAAAAGTCTCCGGGCTCCCGTTGAAAGCGTCCGCTACGTTGCCATCGAGATCGGCAGCCCACAGCCCGGTCAACGACATAAACAGATTCAAGGGCTTCGCTGTACTGGGCAGCGTGGTGTAAGTCACCTGATTATTCTGCAAAGATTTGGAAACAGGAAAAGTGGACAGGGTACCGTCGCGATTGATGGTATAGCCCTCGCTGCTAAGCGGATCCAAAGTAAATGTGGTCGGGCCGGGACCGATAGAAGCCTCTGCCATCACCGTATCGCCAGAGTAGTCGATGATCGTGGCAATGCCGGCCGTGGTGGGCGAAGGCGCTGAAACCACCACCGCATACGACACCGGCTGCGCGGCAGGCCCACTGGAGGTAACGGTCGTCACCGTCGGCCGTACGCCGTTGCCGCAACCGGCAACCAAGACAGCAGCCGCAAGGGCCGCACCCACCTGAACCAACCGCACATGCGCCTGGCCAAAATTCATGCGAAAAGACCTCATTCAGTTGTTTCCTGCTTACCCCGTGATTGTAAATCAGAGGGCCGGGATATTAGATTTGACACGGCTTGCACGAACTCCGCATGGAAATTCGCGGCAGCAAACGCCTATGGCCTTTGCTGCAGGAATCTCCCTGGATATATCGCCTTCGCCGCGAAAACTTTGGACATCTCTTAGACGCGGCAAAAGCAAACAGGGGTATCCGCGGAAGCACACCCCTGTCTTTTCATTCTTTCACATGCGCGGGCCGCCTCAGCGCTCGTGCCCCGCAGATCAATGTCCGGCGATTTCCACAACTCCGCTATCCGGCCCGCTCCAGGCGGAATCGCCTTGATGAGTCAGCGTCTGCGCTGCGTCATCCCAGTGCAGCCGCGTCACGCTGCCCGCTCCCTTCTCGTAGGCGTAGGTCTGGCCGTCGTCGGAAAACAGCGTGAAGCTGCCATCCGCGCCGGGATAGACGCGCACCTTCTCAATGGCTTGCGCCTGATGGGTGATCTCGACCACCGTGCCCATCGGCACAATCGAGCCGGCCCGCACAAACAGCGGAATCGTATCAATGGGCGCGGCCACGGTTACGGTCTGGCCGCCCTTCACGCGTTCATTCGTCCAGAAGTTGTACCAGTCGGCTCCAGTGGGCAGGTAGACCTGCCGGGTGGTTGCTCCCTGCTCGGTGACCGGAGCCACCAGGAACGCCGGGCCAAGCATGTACTCGTCGCGCAGGTCGGTCACCTTCGGGTCGTTGGGGAAATCCAGCGGCAACGCGCGCATGAAGGGCGCGCCAGTCTTCCAGGTCTGATACCCGAGCGAATAAATGTAAGGCATCAACTGGTAGCGCAGGCGCAGGTACTTCTCCAGAATCGGCTCGGCCTGACTGCCATAGGACCACACCTCGTTCGTGGGACGGCTGCCGTGTGTGCGGAAGATGGGCAGGAAGCTGGCGTACTGGAACCAGCGGGTGTAGAGCTCCGGATAGTCGTCGTAGCCGCCCACGGTGGCGCGGGCATCGGAGGGGTCAAGCAGCGGTTTGTGCGCCGGATGGTGCACTGCGGGCAGATACTGCCAGCCGCCTGTGTCGTTGGACCAGTAGGTCATCCCGGAGGCCGCGAAGTCCAGGCCGGTGGGAATCTGACGCCGGAAGGTGTCCCAGGTCGGATCAATGTCAGAGGACCAGAAGATGGTCCCGTTGCGCTGCGCGCCCAGATAGGCGTCGCGAGAGAGAGTCAGGGCGCGCCGGCCCGGCTCGTCCTTGCGGAAGCCGTCATAGAGCGCCGCCGTGTGCAGGAGCGGATAAACGTTGAAAAATTGCGTTCCTGGGCCAATGTGCAAGTACGCGCCGTTCGGGGGCAGATCGGGCTCGGTCTCATCGGCCCACAGGGAGTCAAAACCCTGGCTGATGATGTCCTCGCGGAGGGTCTTCCAATACCACTTGGCCGCTTCGGGATTGGTGGTGTCGATGTCCGACCCGGCGCGGTCATACGGTAGCCCGTCGACGGGCGTGCCGTCCGCATAGTGGATAAGCCAGCCCTTCTTCAGCAGTTCGTCGTAGTAGCGGTCCGCGGGCACAAACCGCGGCCAGACGCTGATCATGGTCTCGAAGCCCATCTCGTGGAGCTTCTTGTTCATGGCCGCCGGATCGGGCCAGAACTTGGGGTCAAAGTCGAACTGGCCCATCTTGGTGAAATAGAACCAATCCACCACCAGCACGCTGGCCGGCAAATGGCGGTCCCGGTAGCCCTGGGCAACATCCAGCAGTTCCTTCTGGCTGGAATAGCGCTGCTTGCATTGGATATAGCCATAGGCCGCCTTGGGCAGCATCGGCGTGGGGCCAGTCAGCAGCTTGTAGCCCGCATAAATCTCGTCCGCCGTAGCGCCGGCAATCACAAAGAAGGAGACGCGGTCGCCCACCTGCGAGGTCCACTTTGTCTTCTCGTTGAAGCCGGGCTCGATGGTGGTCTTCGAGGGGTTGTCCCACACCAGGCCGTAGCCCTTGTTGGTGACCATAAAGGGTACGCAACTGCTGGGTCCAGCCGGGGCGAGATAGTCCTGCCAGCAGCGAACTACATGGCCGCGATGGTCGAGGAATCCCTCCTGGTTCTGGCCCAGGCCGTAGTAGTGCTCATCCTCGGGCGAAGCGAAGGTCGCGCCGACGGTGAAAAACTCCGGGTCCGTGGCGCGGCGGTCATGCAGCGGTTCGGCTGTGCCATCCTTCTGATTGAGAATCGCCTGCATCCAGCCGGTCATCTCCAGCAGCGTCTTGCCCTCCGGTGTGCGCAGCGTGATGTGCGCGCCCGGAGCCGAGCCAACGAAATAGGCGGCGCTATCGTCCCCTGGGTTGCCACGGGGCCGGTCCACAGTGGCCACAATGCGATCCGACTTGTAAATGTCGGCCCGCTCCGTCTGGCTGGCGCTCCAGCCGTCAGCGGTGGGAGCGGCTACAAAGCCAAATCCCGGCGCGGCCACGGCCGGATCGTGCTTCAGGCTGATCGTGACGCGCAGAATGTTGGGCGCATATGGCTCTAGCACAATCGTCTCGCCCTTGCGGTCGAGTTCGAGGCGCTGGCTGGGAGATTGGGCCGGGAGACCGGCGGCTGTGAGAACGATTCCGGCAAGAACAGCGAGGACGGCTGAAAACCTTTCCATCGAGAACTCCATAAGGGACGCAAGGGCGCTTGAAAACGCCGCGAAGATGAGTGTAAACCGGCGCACCTTGTGTTTGCAGTGAAAGTGAAAAGGATGGGGAACCTCGCTCATCCTTGGCCCAGACGATACGATGAAGTGTGGCTCAAATGAAGCTGGTCTGGCAATCGAAGCTGGTGTTGCTCCTGGTGCTGCCTTTTGCAGGCGCGAGTGTCGTGCTGCAAGGCCACTTTTTTGTGGTATCGCTGGCGCAAGCCGCCATCTGGACGCTGGGCCTGAGCCTGATTTTGGGGCTGATGGTCGTCCAGTTGCGCGCGGCCACGCCGGGCGGGGCCTTTGCCGGAGCGCTCCTCACCGCGTGCCTCATGTTTTCCACCGCGAGTCTCCCCTATCAGCCGTGGCGCACGGCGCTCGTGCCGGTGACGGCGGTCTTTGTGCTCACCTGGATTGGAACGCGCCTCGGCCGGGAGCGGAAGGAGCGGCTGGGCACAGCCGAAGGGCGTCAGGGCCGCACCGCTGCGCAAGTCGCTGCCAACCTGGGCGTGGCGGCGCTGGCTTCGAATGACCTGACGCAGTCCTGGCTCGCCGATTCCGGCTGGGTTTCGCGGGCCGCCCAGGCGCCCATGCTGCTGTTTGCCGTAGGGCTGGCGGCTCTGGCCGAAGCCGCGGCGGATACAACCTCCTCGGAAATCGGCCAGGTGTGGGGTGGGCGGCCGCGCATGATTACTACCCTGCATCAAATCGAGCCGGGCACGGACGGCGCTGTGAGCCTGATGGGAACGCTGGCCGGCCTGATTGCGGCGGTGATTGTTTCAGGCGTTGGCGCGCTGGCTCTCAGCGGCGGCTGGGTCATGTTCTGGATCAGTTGCGCGGGCGCGGTCTTCGGGTTGTTCTTCGACAGCCTGCTGGGAGCAACTCTGGAGCGGCGCGGCTGGCTGAACAACGACGCGGTCAACTTTCTGTCCACCGCCAGCGCTGCGGGATTTGCGCTGGGAACTATGGCCGTGCTGCCGCACCTCGGAGTTATATAAGTTCGTTGCTTTTCAACTCTCAAAATGGCGATTCGGTGTACCCGGCCACTGTTGTGAGACGACGCAGCAACTCCGCTAACCGCGTTAACTCCGCTAACGCCGCCCTCAGCGCAGATGCATCCGCCAGGCCGTATAACTCAAAATCTCATGGGTGATGCGCTCGTACTCCCGCGAACCGCCCTCGATGGCAACGCGGGGACGCGGCGAGGTCAACACATTCAGGCCTTCTGCGGCGCAGATTTCATGAATGCGGAAGAGATGCGTTCCATCGCTGACGATGACCAGCCGCAGCAGCCCGTTGGCGCGGGCGATGACGGCAATGCGGCGGGCCGACTCCTCTGTGTTGCGGCTCTCTGTCTCGGCGATGATGGCGCTTTCTGGTACGCCCAGGCTCATCAGATATTCCTTGCCGACGGCCCCTTCGTTGTACTGATCGCCGCCGCTTCCGCCCAGTGTGATGAGGAGCGGGGCAAGGCCGCGCTGGTAAAGCACGAACGCGTGGTCCAGGCGGGCGCGGTAGACCGGAGAGGGCCGGCCGTCGTACTCTGCCGCGCCGAAGACGCCGATAGCGTCGGCCTGAGCGGCATGGTCCTGACCCGCATAGCGCTCCACCTGCCCGTAGACCCAGTAGCACCAGCCCAGTGCCCCCACGGCTAGCGCGAACACCAGCAGGAGCGCGGCGCGCAGAATCCATGGGCAGCGTTTTGGTCTGAAAGAGCTTTTCATGACTTTAATGATGCAGCGATCTGAAACCAGGAACCAAAGACCAGGGAAAAGGAATCAAAGATTAGTTTATCCACAATCCCCCACCCATGTGCCGGCGGATGAAATGACCTGCGCCTCTTCTCCGATCTTTGACTACTGATCCCTGATCTCTGTTCTCTGATCTCTGGTCTCTGATCCCTGATCTCTGTCGTCCGTCACCTGTTCAGTACCATGACAATTTCATGCGTAGGGATGGCGCCCTCGCGCAGAATCTCCCAGCGTCCCTCGCCCAGCGTGAGATCAATGATGGTCGTGGGCAGCGTGTGGCCGGTGGTGCCGCCGTCCACTATGAGCGGAACAAGATCGCCGATCTGGTCCAGGACGCAATCTGCATTGGTGCATTCGGAAGCTCCCTGCAGATTGGCCGAGGTAGCAGTAATGGGCAACCCGAAGCGCTCCACAACCGCGCGGGGAATCGCTGCGTCGGGCACGCGCAGAGCAACATTGCCAGTATTGGCCGTGGAGCGCAGCGGCAGCTTGCAGCCGGCCTTCACGATAATAGTGAGCGGACCAGGCCAGAAGCGCTCCGCCAGCGTGTCGAGCAGGGGGTTGGTGTCGCGGGCCAGTTCGTACGCCTGAGCCAGAGAAGCGATCAGCAGGGACAAGGGCTTGTTCTTCTGACGGTGTTTGATTTTATAGATCTGCTCGACCGCATGAAGATTCACCGGATCGACGGCCAGGCCGTAAAAGGAATCCGTTGGCAGAGCAACGACATCGCCCTTGCACAGGCAGGAGACAATATAGTCGATCCGGTCCGGCTGGGGCTCATCGGGATGGACACGCAAGATCTCCGCTGACAAGGATGTCTACCTCGGTTCCGGAAATGCGGGCGCAGGAGCGACGAAAGCTATCATAGCACCACCAATGGTGCAGGTTGAGCCGCAGTCTCGCCGGGAGCATCCATAGGAACACGCCCCGTCAACGGACTAGAATCACGCTAGAGCACGCCAAAGAAAGAGCGGTTCGCCCAAGATATGCCTCTCCGCATTGTACAGAGCAAGCAGAATGCCCGCCTGAAGGAGTTGCGCCGGGCGCTGGCCCACCCCGGCCGCGACGCGCACAGCCTCGCCGGCATTGAGGGACCGAAACTACTGGAAGAGGCACAGCGCACCGGCCTGCGCGTGGCTTGTGTTTTTGTCGCCCAGGGCGCCGAGCATCTGCTGGACGGCCTCCGGCTCCCGCCTGAAACTGAAACTCTGCTCCTGCCCAGGGAACTGCTCGACTCCGCGCTGGCCACCGAGACGCCCCAGCCTGTGGCGGCCCTGGTCGAGCCGCCAAGTTGGACCTGGGACGACATTTTCGGCAATCGGACGAAAGCCGCCCCGCTGCTGATTGTGCTGGCTGGCCTTCAGGACCCCGGCAATGTGGGCACGATTCTGCGCTCCGCCGAGGCCTTTGGCGCGACTGGCATCGTCAGCCTGTTCGGAACCGTCAGCGCATGGAATCCCAAGGCGGTGCGCGCCTCCGCCGGCAGCCTCTTCCGGCTTCCGCTGCTCACGGTTGAGGCTGAAGATTGCTTTGCCCGCTTGCGTGCCGAAGGCGTGAAGATTTTCTCGACCGCCGTTGAGGGTGCCGAAGCAGCCAATCGCATTGACCTTGCCGGCCCCGTGGCGCTCGTGATCGGCAATGAAGGCAACGGCGTGCCGGCAGAGTTGGCCGCGCAGGCCGATGGGGCCATCACGATTCCCTGCCCCGGTCCCGTGGAAAGCCTGAACGCCGCCATCGCGGCCAGCGTGCTGCTTTACGAGGCCTCCCGCCAGCGCGCGGATCACAAGCCAAAAAGGAGCGCGCGATGAGCCTCTTTGACGGCGAACCCGAAGGCCCCAGCGGCCCGCTCCGCACCGCGCCTCTGGCCGAGCGGATGCGCCCCCGCAGCCTTGAGGAGTTGAGCGGCCAGCAGCATCTCGTCGGCCCTGGCAAGCCCTTGCGCGTCCAGATCGAGCACGACGATGGCGGCTCCATGATTCTCTGGGGCCCTCCGGGGGTGGGCAAAACCACCATCGCCAAAATCATCGCCGAGACCACCCGCGCCAGCTTCATCGAGTTCTCTGCCGTCATGAGCGGCATCAAGGAGATCAAGCAGGTGATGTCCACTGCGGCGCAGGCCTCGCAGATGCACTCGCGCACCATTCTCTTCATCGATGAAATTCACCGCTTCAACAAGGCGCAGCAGGACGCGTTTCTGCCCTACGTGGAGCGCGGAACGATTCGCCTGATCGGCGCAACCACCGAAAACCCCTCCTTCGAAATCATCTCCGCTCTGCTCTCCCGCTGCCGCGTCTACGTCCTCCAGCCGCTCAGCGAGGTGCAGATCGCCGCCCTGCTCCGGCGCGCGCTCGATGACAAAGAGCGCGGCCTCGGCGCCATGGAACTGACTGCCGACGACGACGCGCTTGAGCTGATTGCGAGCTACTCCAGCGGCGACTGCCGCAACGCCTACAACGCCCTCGAAGTCGCCGCGCAACTAGCCATGGACGGCACAAAGCACATCGACAAGAAAATCGCCGGCGAGGCCGTGCAGCACCGCGTTCTGATGTACGACAAGTCCGGCGAAGAACACTACAACCTGATCTCCGCCCTGCACAAGAGCGTGCGCAACTCAGACCCCGACGCCGCGCTCTACTGGCTGGCGCGCATGTTCGCCGGCGGCGAAGACCCGCTCTATCTGGCCCGCCGCATCGTGCGCATGGCTGTCGAGGACATCGGCCTGGCCGCTCCCGAGGCGATGAATCTCTGCCTCTCGGCCAAGGAAACCGTCGAATTCCTCGGCTCGCCCGAAGGCGACCTGGCGCTGGCCGAGGCCGTGGTTTATCTCTCGCTCGCGCCCAAGTCGAACTCGGTTTACACGGCCTACAGCGCCGTGCAGGGCGAGATAGAAGCCACCCGCCAGGAGCCCGTTCCTCTCCATCTGCGCAACGCGCCCACCAAGCTGATGAAGGAACTCGACTACGGCAAGGGCTACCTTTACGCCCACAACGAAGAAGGCAAGGTCGCCGACATGGATTGCCTGCCCGACTCTCTCAAGGGCCGAAGCTTCTACCACCCCACCCAGGAAGGCCGCGAAAAACTTCTCGCCCAGCGCATGGAAGAGATACGCAAAATCCGCGCAGCCAAGCGCGGAAAAACGTGATGCACGGCGGCCAATTCGTATTGGATTGGTCATTGACCAGCGAAACTCTGCGGGCGTAGCCTTCATCACATGAGCGTCTTCTCGACAGTCCTTATTTCAATCATCAGTGGAACCGCGGTTGCCGGGTGCCCCATCCTTGCCGGGTGCCCCATCCATTTCACGTCCTTTGTGAAATGGGTAGGAGACCACAAAACTTCTGCGAGCGAATAGCGAGCGACTGGCCCCACCGCAGGTGGGCGGGTGGCCCCGATCTCGATGTTCTTTCTACACCACACAGAGGGTCCCCCCGGTCCCTCGCTGTTGGGGACCGGGGATATGTACATCGGTGGGTGGCCGGGTGCCCCATCCATGACACAGTTTCATCGTGTCATGGATGGGAGACCACAAAACTTCTGCGAGCGATTAGCGAGCGATTGGCCCCACCGCAGGTGGTTTCCCCAGCGCATCCGTTACAATCCCCGGCGTCAGCACCTCAGGCAGCATCTGCGGCGTGCTCTGGCCCGGAGCGTAGAGCGCATAAGCGGGAACGCCGCTGCGGCCCAGAGCCGTCAAAGCCTTCGTAATGGCCTCGTCGTGGCGGGTCCAGTCGGCGCGTAGCAGGGCAATCTTCCGGTCTGCAAACGCCCGTTGCACCTCAGGCTGATTCAGAGCCGCGCGTTCGTTCACCTGGCAGGTCAGGCACCAGCTTGCGGAAAAGTCCACGAAGACCGGGCGGCCCTGGGATTGATACGCCGCCAAAAGCTCCGGCGACCACGGCTCCCATGCTCCGGACGGCTGCGCAGAAACTCCCTCTCTGGCTGACTTGCCGCCGGTCTCGCTCGCCAGCCTCTGGCCGAAGACAGCCAGAGCGATGACTCCCAACAGAATCAATGCCGCAACTGCAGCAGACCAGCGCTTCGCTGGCCAGCGGCCCAGGAACCATCCAGCAACGGCCAGCAGCAGGAAGCTCGCCAGCAGAGCCGCCAGCACGCTGGCTCCGTAAGCTCCCGCCAGCACCCACGCCAGCCAGATCACGGTGGCGAAAATCGGCACAGCGACGGCCTGCCGCAGCACCTCCATCCATGCGCCGGGCTTGGGCAAAAGGCGCGTCCAGGCCGGTTGCAGCGTCAGCGCCACATACGGCGCGGCCAACCCCAGAGCCAGCACCGTAAAGATCACAAAGGTGACAAGAGACGATTGAACCAGCGCATAGCCAATCGCCGCTCCCATGAAGGGCGCTGTGCAGGGCGTAGCCACGACGACCGCCAGCACGCCGGTGAAAAAGCTGCCCGTGTAGCCCTGCTTCTGAGCCAGCGCCCCGCCCGCGCCGGTCAGCGTGAGGCCGATCTCAAATTGCCCGGCCAGCGAAAGCCCGATGAAGAACAACAGGCCAGCCATAAGCGAGAGAAAAACCGGCGACTGGAACTGGAATCCCCAGCCCAGCGTGGCTCCAGCCGCGCGCAGCCCCAGCAGCACACCCACCAGCGCCCAGAACGAGACCAGAATCCCCGCGGCGTAGACCAGCCCATGCATCCGCAGTCTGTGCAGCTCTTTGTGGCCAGTGTGAACCAGCGCCAGGCCTTTCAAAAACAGCACTGGAAAGACGCAAGGCATCAGATTCAGCAACAGCCCGCCAAGAAAAGCGAGGCCGAAGATTCGCAGCAGCAGCCAAAATGCAGCAGCCACTGAACCCATTGAAGAGGTTCCTGATCCGGTGAAGGGTACGGGCTTTAGCCCGTACATTTGCTCCGCAGAACCATCGGGGGCTTTAGCCCCCGATGCTTGCTTTTCGGAAACAATTGCAGCCCGTGGCAGCGCCGCAATCTCATACGCCCGCCCGCCGGAAAGCTCCAGGACTCCTTTCAACTGCGCCGGATTGACCTTCAGAGCCGAGTCTTTCTTAAGGTCAAGAATGAAACCATTCGCGGTCGGCGTGAGCTTTTGCGGCGCCGGATTGTCGAGAATGTCCTGATCGGACGGGAAAAACACGGCCTCTGTTTCCTTCTGACCGGTTTCAACAGTGAGGCGGAAACCATCCTTTGCAGGCTGAAATACGGCTGTGCCACTGGCCGGAAACGGCTTCGGCAGGCGGGCAACAAATCGCTTGTAGAGAGCGGAATCGGGGGCAAGCGACAACGTCTTGGCCGCATGGCCGTAGACTTCCCGGCTCACTTCCAACTCAGTCTTGCCGGGAATGCAACGTTCGCGGCAGACCAACCACTCGACCTTTGCGCGTAGCGTTACGGAACTAGGCTTCACGCTATTGGCAACGCGCAATTTCAGCGGAAAGAGAACTTCGTTCTCGTAGCCAAAGTCCATCAACGGGCCAAGTGGCAGCCGCTTCGGCGCGGGAAACTGCATCGGCCCGGCAGTAATGCCGCTGGGCAGCGTCCAGGAAACCTGCGGCGGTAAACCAGCATCGCCCGGATTCTTCCAGTAGATGTGCCAGCCACGCTCCAATTTGAAGTAAATCCCGGCATCGGCCGATTCGCCGGGGTTCAGTCCCTGAGGAACAACCAGCAGTTCAACACGCACATGGTCCGCATCAACGGCATTCGACGCCGCCCGCGCGGGCAAATTCGCTGCAATCAGCAACGACAACGCGAATATCCATTGGAAACTAACCTTGGTGGACAAAGACGGTCTCCTTACTCTTGGACTCATCCGTGTAGCCAACGATTCAGCCGCTAAATGTCCAGATCGTCGTCCGCCTCGGCGACGACGGCGGTTCCGCGGCGCTTGGCCAGCAGATAGCCGCGCAGGAAAGGCTCCAGGTAGCCGTCCAGCACCTTGTCCACATCGCCCACCTCGACCTTGGTGCGATGGTCCTTGGCCATGCGGTAGGGCTGCAGGACATAGGAGCGGATCTGGGAGCCGAAGTTGATCTCCAGCTTCGAGTCTTCGAGCTTCTTGGTGACGGCGCGCTTCTTGTCGAGCTCGAATTCATAGAGCCGCGAGCGCAGGATCTTCATGGCCACGTCGCGGTTCTTGTGCTGGGATCGCTCATTCTGGCAGCAGACGACAATCCCGGTCGGAATATGCGTCATGCGGACGGCCGAGTCGGTGGTGTTGACGTGCTGTCCGCCCTTGCCGCCGGAGCGGTAGGTATCGACGCGCACTTCCTCCATGCGCAGGTCCACATGAATGGTCTCATCGATCTCCGGCGAGACGTAGACGGAGGCGAACGAGGTGTGGCGGCGCTTGGCGGAGTCGAAGGGCGAAATGCGCACCAGCCGGTGAACGCCGCTCTCGCCGGCCAGCATCCCGAAGGCGTACTCGCCCTGGATGGTAAAGGTGGCGGACTTGATGCCGGCTTCTTCGCCGTCCTGGTAGTCATTGATCTGGGTCTTGAAGCCTTGCTGCTCGGCCCAGCGCAGGTACATGCGCATCAGCATCTCGGCCCAGTCCTGGCTCTCCGTGCCGCCGGCCCCTGGGTGGATGGTGACAATGGCGTTCATCGGATCGACTTCGCCGGAGAGCATGGTTCGCGCCTCTAACTCCTCGTTGAAGGCGACCAATTCCTTGATTGCGCGCTCGAGATCGGCGAGAACGTCTTCGCCCTCCTTCGCCAATTCGAAGTAGGCGTCGATGTCGCCCGTGCGGCGTACCAGTTCCTCATCGTCGGCGATAAGGGTTTCCAGGCGCTTGCGGTCGCGCATCAGCGGCTTGCTGGCGGCACTGTTCCACATGGCCGGATCGGCCACTTTGGTTTCTATTTCGGCGAGTTCCCTGCGGATGCGGGCAGGGTCAAAGATACTCCCGCAGGTCGCGTACTTGATCGCGGACGGGAGCATAGGCGAATTCGAGATCGTTCAACGACATACTCTGCTCTTTTGACCTGACTTTGGATTAGACTGTGAGGCTGCGTTCGACGGACTGATCCAGAATATCACCACCTGCGGTGGGGCCAGCGGCCTTTGGCCTACTGTGAAAGCGCATTCCCGTCTCAAGCGTAGAAGCTCAGATCGGGCATGGGATAGTGCTTGCGGTTGCGAGTCCAGAGGGTGGCTTGGTTTTGCGCGGCTGATGCGGCGATAAGGGCATCGGCAATCTTGAGATTGTGGCTCTTGCCGTATTGCCGCAGGTACTCGCCGGCCAACTGGCCAATCTTCTGGTCGATAGCCACGCAGGTAAGCGGAGCAAAGAATCGCGCGATCGCCGGCATTTCGCGGCTCCGAGCGCCCGCTTCGATCTCCGCGAAAGTGATTGGCGTTACCAGAATGGGCAAACTCGAATCCGCGAGCTTGCTCCACTGCGCGAGAATGGCAGCATCCCGCGCCCGCAGGACCTCGATGACGATGTCGGAGTCGATAAGGACGCTCACCGGGATTCCAACCGTTCCCGCCGGTCGTCATCGCGCAGATTGCGGATGATGGACTCTGCACTCTCCATGCCAGGCCGATCTTTCCACAAGCCGACAATACCGAGCATGGCGGCGCGACGCTCTTGCTGGTTGCCCAGATAGCGCTCACGAACGGCAGTGCGCACAAGTTCCGAGAGAGTCGCCCCCTGGAGCAACGCCGTTGCATGGAGCGTCGCCCAGAGGTCATCTTCGAGATAGAGTTGAGTTCTCCGCATGATGTATATTATACATCGCCAAAATAAACTCGCCCGGAATTTATCTGGAAGAGGGCGCAACTGGCCCTTGGCGCAGCAGTTTTCTTCCCGACCAGACAGCCATACCTAGACTCAGCAGGACGCAAAGCCAGGCAAAGACATCGCCGTGGGCGGTATAGAAGGTTACATCGCTGCGGAAGCCGAACTGCGCCGGCAGCGCATCGATAGCGTGGCGGAGAATGCTCTGGCGGACGCGGCCGTAGGGGTCGATGGCCGCCGTGACGCCGTTGTTGGTGTCGCGCAGAATCCAGCGGCGGTTTTCGATGGCCCGCATGCGCGCCATATTCAGGTGCTGCCACGGGGCGCTGGTGTCGCCGTACCAGGCGTCGTCGCTGATATTGACCAGCACCTCCGCGCCGAGTTGCGCGAACTCCCGCACCTCATCGGCAAAGACCGCCTCATAACAGATGAAGACGCCGTAGCGATGCCTCTCTCCGTTCTGGCCGGGCAGAATGAAGACCTTGTGCTCGTCGCCGGGAGTGAACCTGGACACCTTGCCGGTGAGCTTGCGGGCAAAGAAGAGCAGGCGCTGGAAGGGAACGAACTCGCCGAAGGGAACGAGGTGGATTTTGTCGTAGCGGCCCACGCGCGCGCCGTCGGCGGCGACAACCAGCGCGGAGTTGTACTCGCGCCAGGACTGATCTTCCGCCGAGAAATCCGTGCCGATGCTTCCCACCACCAGCGGAGCCTGCTCCTGGCGGGCAAGAGCCACAAGCGACTGCTGAAAGCGGGCTTCCTCTTCGATGAACGGCGCGGGCGACTCTGGCCATGCAATCAGATCGGGATGCGTGGCGCTGGGCGAGCAGGGAATCTCGCCTTGAGGCGCGCCAGTCTGCGGAATTCCAGCGATGTACGTCTTGCACTGCTCCTCGGCCAGCCGTTTGAACTCGGCGATGTGACGGTCCCACTCCGGAGCCGCCCAGTCGTTTTCGCCGGCCACGTCGAGGTTGGGCTGGACGAGAACGGCAGTTGCCGTGGTGGCGGGCTTGGGCGGCGCGAGAAAGAGGCCTGCCATTCCGATCAAAAGCAACGCTGCGCCGGCAATGCCCCACAGCCGCCGATCCTTGCACAATTTTTGAGGGCAGCGATCGAGCAGCACACCGCCAGCAAGCAGCGCGTTCGCGGCCACCAACAGAAAGCTTATTCCATAGACCCCGGTCCACGGAGCGAGCTGGTTGACCAGCCCGTTATCCACCTGCGAGTAGCCAAGCTGGTCCCAGGGCACACTGGTGATGCGGGAAGCTGCCAGTTCCAGGGCTGTCCAGAGAATCGGCGCGGCGGCCAGCGCCAGGCGCGTGCTGCCCGTGGCGCGGCGCACCAGTACAACGCCCAGGCCGAAGAGGCCAAAGTAAAGCCCCAACACCAGGCTGAACGCGAGCAATAACAGCGTCGGAGCCATCGACGGCATATCGCCGTATTGCATCATCACATCGCGAACCCAGTAGCAATTGCCCATGTACCAAAGCACGCCGCAGAGATAGGCGACGAGAAAGCCGCGGCGCAGCGGGCGCGGCCGGTCAAGGCACTGCGGCGACAGGATCGCCCACAACAGCGGAACCAATCCAAACCAGGCGAAGATGCTGCGCCAGGGGGGCAACGGCCCGGCCAGCGGAAACGGCAGCTCGAGCAGGCCGGCGGAGACAACCGCCGCGGCCCACAACTTCCAGGCTCCCAACTTCCAAAATGAAGGCTGCATACAGGCCCCAAGTTTATCGCAATAGGGCGCATGGGCGCTGCGAGCAGACCCCATGGCTCTCCTATCGAAGGGCGCCGTGCGAGACGAGCCATCACCGCGGAAAGCGCATCAAAAACGACATTCAGGGGTGAAAACACAGTGGGCAGTCTGGAAACAGGCTACAATCTGCATATGATATTGGCTGTCTTTGCAATGCGAGTGTTGGAAGTGATGTTCTTTACAGGACTAGTGGGCTCTGCCGTTGTCGTCGTCATCAGCTTCATCGAGGACGGCAAGGAACTTTTCGGCGAAAACGACACAGAGGAACGGCCCCACCCAAACAGTTGAAGGCCCATTCTGCTGATGCCGCTTATTTTTATTGACTACGCGACGATTCAGAAATAAACTCATGCAGGGCGGACGATGATTCTTGCTTCTGTAATTCGAGAGAGCCGGCCGTCGCCCCAGCACAATCGCGATGGCATCTAACCGAACTACTGTAGCCCCTGTTTCCGACCGCGTACGGCTTATCGTGGCATCCTCTGTGATGCTCACGTTCATCTCCTTTTGGCGCGCGGCGGCTATTGTTCTCAATGATTTGGGTTCCTCGGCCTTCTATGCCGGGGGTATTGCACAGCAGATGGTGGGCGAGGCTGCGCCGTGGTTCATCCTCGGCATCATGCTGTTCAGCTTCGCGGTGCGCGCGGTATACGTCGAAAGCTGTTCGATGTATACACGCGGAGGCGTTTACCGCGTGGTGAAGGAGGCCCTGGGAGGCACCTTCGCCAAAATCAGCGTTTCGGCGCTGATGTTCGATTACATCCTGACCGGGCCAATATCCGGCGTTTCAGCCGGCCAATATATTACAGGTTTGATGAATGAACTTCTGTCGGTTGCAAACCAGAGTCACTGGCTTCCTCCAGCTCTGATGGATGCACAGAACAACCCACTTCAGTTCAACATGAATCACACTGCCGCGATGTTCGCGGCTGCGGTCACCATTTATTACTGGTGGCAAAACATCAAGGGGATCGAGGAGTCCAGCGGCAAGGCTTTGCGCGTCATGCAGATCACCACAGTCATGGTGGTGATTCTGTTGGCGTGGGGCTGTTATTCCGTGTTCGCTACTCCCGGCGCTCACCTGCCTCCTCCGCCCACGCCTTCCCATCTCAAGTTCAGCAATGATGCTTTGGGCTTCCTTAGAGGTGCGCCGCAACTGCTTCCTCTGATGGGCTTGTTTGGCGTTCTCATGGCCTTCGGCCACTCCATCCTGGCCATGAGCGGCGAGGAGAGTCTGGCTCAGGTCAATCGCGAAATAGAGCATCCCAAGCTCAAGAACTTGAAGCGGGCGGCAATTGTCATCGCCATCTACAGCCTGATCTTCACCGGCGGCGCCACGCTGCTGGCCTCCATGTTGATTCCCAAGTGGCAACTCACCCATGTCTACCAGGACAACCTGATCGCCGGCCTGGCAATGTACATGGTGGGGCCGATGTTCTGGCGCATTGCCTTCCGCATCTTCGTGGTGCTGGTCGGCTTCCTGATTCTCTCCGGCGCCATCAACACCTCGATGATTGGCTCGACCGGCGTGCTGATGCGCGTGGCCGAGGACGGAGTACTGACCGACTGGTTCCGCATGCCGCACGTCAAGTACGGCACCAGTTATCGCATTGTGAACATGGTCTTCCTCCTCCAGATGTTCACGATCATCGTGAGCCGGGGCAACGTGATTCTGCTGGGCGAGGCTTACGCTTTCGGCGTAATCTGGTCGTTCACCTTCAACAGCCTGGCCATGCTGGTGCTGCGCATGAAGTATCATGGCGAGCGCGGCTGGAAGGTTCCGCCCAATCTACGCATTGGGAAACACGAGATCCCCATCGGGCTGCTCTCGGTTTTTCTGGTGCTGCTCTCCACCGCCATCGTCAATCTTTTCACGAAGTCGGTGGCAACGGTTAGCGGTGTCATCTTCGCCGCGGCCTTCTTTATCATCTTCACCGTCTCCGAACGCAGCAACCTGCGCAAGCACGCTGCAACCGCGCGGCAGATGAAGGATCAGTTCCAACTGGAGCACCAGGACACGATCAGCAGCGAGTCGGTGGCCATCCGCCCTGGCGGCGTCATGGTAACCATGCGTGACGCCGCAAACCCCCTCGCGCTGAAGTGGACCCTGGCTCACACCAAGACCGAGGACCAGGATGTGGTGGTCCTCAGCGTGCGCATGATGGGCGTGGGTGGGCCGGAATATCTGAGCGCTGAGCAGCAGAGTTTCAGCGAACACGAGCAGATGATCTTCACCAAGGCGGTTGCGGTGGCCGAAAGCTTCGGCAAGAAGGTATCGCTGCTGGTGGTTCCCGCCGGAGATGTCTTTGCCGCGCTGGCGCAGGGCGCTAACTCGCTGGATGTGGACTCGGTGGTCTCCGGAGTTTCCAGCTCGATGACCGCCGAAGACCAGGCCTTCTACCTCGGACAGGCCTGGGAAGCACTGCCTGAGCCCAAGCGCCAGTTCAACTTCTATGTCATCAGCCACACCGGCGAAACCAAGGCCTTTTACATCGGGCCGCACGCGCCAGCTCTCAGCCCCGACGATGTGCAACTCGTGCATCGTCTGTGGCTGAACATGCGCCGTGACCCATCCATGCAGGATTTGCACCACAGTGACATCATCACTTATGCCTTGACCCATCTCGCTAGCCAGTACGCCCGCGAGAAGCAGGAGATTCTGCGCGACCTTCGCAACTATCGCGCCGCGGAAACTCCCTCAAGCGTGCGACTTGGCAGCCATGACCTTTCCGAGCTTCCCTCGCTGCCTGCCTCATCCGCCCACGAGTTGCCTCCGCGAAAATCAACGAGCGATCTATAGGTATCAACATCTGTCGCTAGGTTTTTTGCGGCAAATTGTCTGGTCCGCTGGAACAAACTGGCATTTTCTATTTGTCAAAGAGTCTTGAGTTGCGTATTGTGTCTGTCAGAACGAGTAATTATTGTGTGCATTTTCCCCTATGCACATTGGATTTGAAACAACTTACGAGTATCTGACAGGAGGAACCGTGGGAGTTTCAGAAATTCTGGTTGAAATCGATCACGAGATTGCTCAGTTACAACAGGCCCGCGCTTTGCTGGCCGGCGGAGTCCCCGCCGCCGCGCCCAAAAAAGCTGCGGCCAAAGCCGCCGCCATGAAACCCGCTAAGAAAGGGAAAAAGAAAAGGCGACTTACCCCCGAAGGGCGGAAACGCATTGCCGAGGCCGTCAAGCGCCGCTGGGCAGAGCAGAGGAAGGCGGCAGCAGGAAAGTAACAAGTAACTGGAAGCTGCAAGCAGCAGAAGGGGCTGGCTGAAAAGCCAGCCCCTTCTGCTGAAAGGCAACAGGCCAAACAGCATCCACTCTATATGGATTCTCCCGGCTCGCACCGCACCACTTGAACGTCGGCATCGACCAATGCGGCCAGTTGCTCCGGCGTTCCCTTCAGCGGCGGGAAGGTCCCAAAGTGCAGCGGAAGAACGACCTTCGGCTCCAGCAGGCGCACGGCCAACGCTGCTTCCCTTGGCCCCATGGTGAAGTGTCCTCCAATCGGAAGCATGGCCACCTCAGGCCGGTATAAGTCGTGAATCAGCTTCATGTCTCCAAAAACATTGGTATCTCCGGCGTGGTAGAGAACCGGCCCATCCGCAATGGCCAGAACAAATCCAGTCGCCACTCCCACATAATGGGTTCCCTGCTCATCCTGCGCGCTGGAGGAGTGCTCGGCAGCCACCATGGTAGCCGCCACCTCGTCCAGTTGCACGGTTCCGCCGATGCCCATTCCGATGGTCCGGGCCGCGCCCTTCTTTGCCAGATAGTCCGCCAACTCAAAGATAGCCACCACCGTGGAATGATGTCTGGCAGCCACCGGCACAACATCGGAGATATGGTCCCCGTGGCCGTGGGTCGCGAGAATGTACTGGATTTTCTCTGGAAGGACAAAATTCTTCGGGTATTTTGGATTCTGCGCAATGAACGGGTCGATCAGGATGTTCGTGCCCTTGGCGGTTTGGACCAGCACGGTCGCATGGCCCAGCCAGGTAATGCGCGTTCCCTTCAGTGAGATCATGGCGCCTCCTTGTGAGACAGGCCGAACCGTCAGCGCGTAATGAGGAGTTCCGAGACGCTGTCCTTGGCCAGGAACTGGCGGTAATCGGACCAGGCGGCGAACAACTGCTTGATGCTGCGATTGGTAAAGGCGCGCTGAATGGGAAACTGCTCAGACGGCTGCACCTCAACATCGTCGCCAGGTGTGATGTGGAAACGGCAGTGCATCGTCTCATCGCCCTGGGTCCGGGTGTGAAAGAAGGCCAGCACCTGCCCGCCCGGATTCGTGGCCTCATAAAGGCGCTCGACTACGGGCGCCACCAAAGCCTCGGGCAGATAGTCGAGTGTGGTCCATAACAAGACCACGTCAAACATCCGGCCTGAAAACTTGAGCGACTGTTCCAGAAAGCCCTCGATGTTCCAGATAGGATTGCCGTCTTCGTCCGTGCCGGTCTGCCAGTTTCCCGTGCAGGCATCGTGAACCACATCCGCCAGGAAGACGCTCTGGCCCAGGCTGGTCAGGTAGTTGATATTGGTGGGAGAGGTAGAGCCTGTGTCGAGCACGCGGAGGCCGGATTCAGTCTGAAGCCGCTTGCGCAGCTCTGCCCATCCGCCCGAGTGACGTGGCAGCCTGGGCCCGGTAAAGTCCTGGCCAGAAGCGCTCGAAGCGCTTTCCTGTTTCTTGTCAAACCAACGGCTAAACACCTTCAAAACCCCTTGCGATCCAGCAAGCGGGCCGGCGCGCATCCTCTTGTCATGAGATGCCGCCTGTCTTCGGTGCGCTTGCGCCATCTGTTCCCACGGAAACGGCCTGCGTCAGATCCACCTTGCCGCGAAATGCCGCATTGTCCTCCACCGCCAGGCGGAGGGCGCAGATATCGCCTTCCACGACACAACCGGAGCGCAACTCGACGCGGCCACTGGCGAGCAGGTTGCCCTGAACCTTGCCTAGGACCAGAATGTCTTTGGCGGAGAGGTCAGCGGCAACATTTGCACTCGGGCCGATGGTCAGACGGCTCTCCGAGAGGGCCACCGTACCCTCCACGCGGCCATCCACAACCAGGTCTTCATTGCCCTTCACTTCGCCACGAATCACGATGGTCTTGCCGATGCGGGCTGGAACATTTTCAACTGCCATGAGGTGATTCCTTCCAGGGCCTGCTTTCAAGCCTGCTTAGAGAGTTTGCAACCGGGCGCTGGTCAGGCACGACCGCCGCTCCGGGATTGCTTTGGCGTAAAGCTGCCTGTTTCAGTGTACGGGATTTCGCCCGTTGCAATGGGCCCTGCACGAACTATACGCAAACTGGCCACCATGCTTCAATCATCCTCCCTGAGGAGAATCTCCGCGTCTAACAGACAAAGAGGTGCAACATGCGCTCAACGGAAGGCCAATGCCCGCTAAACTAGAAGATGTGCGAAGCCTCCCCACCTTCTTTCTTTTGCTGCTCTGGGCCGCCGCATCCCATGGCCAGACAGCTCCATTCCTCGCGCCCGCGCAGGCTCAGGCGCTGGTCAAGCGGGCGCTGGCCAATGAAATGCTCACCGCCCAGGATGCAAGCCACCCCATGCGCTACTGGCTGCGCAAGTCCAGTCCGCGTCTGACCTCGACCAAGGAGATTGTTGAAACCCGCGACGGCTTCGTGGCCCGCCTGGTGAGAATCAACGACCAGCCGCTCAGCCAGGCCGACGAGCAAACGGAAAAGGCCCGGCTGGATGCGCTCTTGAGTGACCCCAACCGGCAGCGGCATCGCAAGCAGAGCGAGGAGCAGGACACGGCCATCGTATTGAAGCTGTTGCGTTTGTTGCCTCAGGCATTCACATACGAATACGCGGGACCCGCTCAGGGCTTCTCGGGCAAGGTCGAGAAGTTCCGCTTCCGGCCGAATCCCGGTTTCGACCCGCCTGACCTGGAGACGAAGGCCCTGACCGCCATGAATGGTGAACTCTGGATCGACGCCGCACAGGAGCGGGTGACGCGCCTCGAAGGCCACTTGCAGCAGGACACGGATTATGGCTGGGGCGTCCTGGGCCGTCTGGACAGGGGCGGATGGATTGTCATCGAGCAGGCTGACGTCGGCGGGCGGCAGTGGCGGACCACGCGCTTCCAGATGAAGATGAACATCCGGATCGTCATCAAGACCAAGAACTTCGATACCACTGAAGAGATGACCCAGTATGCGCCCGTTCCCGCCAATCTCGACTACCGGCAGGCCATTCAGATGCTGCATGCGGCCCCAGGCAACATGGCTCACAGCGACCGGTAGAGCGATTCTCCTTTTGCTGTAAAGGAAAGCCACAACTGCACGGTCCGTATAGCTTTTTCACGGATAGTTTAAGAAAGCTCCGTGCCCCATCTATTTCACGTTCTTTGTGAAATGGGTGGGAAATCACGAATTCAGTCCTACAGGAAAAGTGATTCTAAACTCCATATGAACGGGAGAACCGCTCTGGAAGACCCGCTTCCAAACGCAAAGCGGCCCCACCCACTCGGGTGAGGCCGCTTTTTTCGGTTCGGAAACTCGCCTTAGTTGATCTTCAGGAAGATCATGGCAAAGGTGAACAGGGTGAGCGACTCGATGAAGGCCAGACCGATAACCAGGAATGTCATCAGGCCGCCACGGGTGCCGGGATTGCGCGCCAGCGCCTCAGTGGTCGAGCCAACAGCCTTGCCCTGACCAAGGCCGCAGAGTCCCGCAGCCAATCCCATTCCGAGCCCGACGCCGATGGGCGCCATGTTGATAACAGCCGAACCGCTGTCCGCGAAGGCCGGGATGGCAAAACAAAGAGCTGCCAGGGCCAAGAAGATATTATGAAGTTTACGCATCATTCTCCTGCTTCCCTTTGAATTGGCCGCCAGGAGGTGGTTGAGGCTCACCAAGCTGGCCCCCTCACACTGGCGACCTACCGTTTGCCCGGAGCGGACGCTCTCTCCGGCGGAATCTTTTTTCGCTGTCCTGAACAAAGCGCTAGCCGCCCTACTCCTGGTGCGCAACCGCCATGGACAGGTAAATCATCGACAAAAGCATGAAGACGTATGCCTGAACCAGAGAAACAAAAAGATGCAGCCCCAGAAACGCCGTGGGAGCGAGCAGCGGGATCATGGAAAAACAGATCAACGTCAGAAGATCGCTGGCCAGCATATTGGCGTAAAGACGAATGGTGAGCGACATGACACGGGCAAGGTGAGAGATGATCTCCACCGGGAACATCAACGGCGCCAGCCACGCGACCGGTCCGGCAAATTCCTTGAGATAACCCAACGGGCCATGGACGCGAATTCCGTGGAAGTTATAAAAAAGAAAGGTAAGAGTCGCAATTCCCAGCGGCACCACAGGATCAGCGGTCGGCGTGGGGAGACCCGGAATCAACCCCAGCAGGTTATTGCAGACCACGAAGAGAAGAATGCACGTGGTGAAAGCCTGGAATTTCTGGTAGCCGTTGCCAATGACCTGCTCACCCTGACTGCCGGTGAACTCATGGATGAACTCGGCAATCTGCTGCGCAGGGTTGGGTTTCTCCACCGACAGCGTCAACCGCACGACAAGGAAAAACGCAATCAGGCCGAATGCCACCAGCATTTCAAGCGCGAACGCGTCGTTGATGGCCGTCGCCGGCGCACAGGGAATCCCCATAACGTGTAGCGCCGAAGCAATGAGGCCGCCGAACAGATAATTCAAAAAACGTGTCAATGCTAACGAATACATGTAGCCTTTAGTCCTTCTTCCCGCGGAGGTAAACAGCGTTCGTCACTGCAGCACATCAATCGCGTAGCATCCTGAGCGCCTCCCAGCCCACAGTCAAAACTGCCAGACCGAGGCCGCAGAGAAGCGCCATTGCGGAGCCCTGGAAACATTTTAGACTACCATAAATGGCCCCCGCAAAGACGGTGAGCCGGAGCACAAAGAAGAGAACCACAACGGGAGTGCCCATCGGCGACTTCCGATGGTCCAACCTGGCGTTGATCAGCCGGACCAGCCGCAGCCACTCCCAGATGCTGGCTGCCGAAATGAGTGCGCCGGTCGCGAGCATGGCGGCGTTGCGCCAGCCCGAACCGATCCACAATGCAACCGCGGGCAGGACACCCAGAATCAGAGTATTGCGCAAAGCTCGCTTCAGCAGGGTCTCCGGTGCATCGCTGGGGAGATCGATAACGGGTTTGTTTTCTTCTGTCATGATTGTCCATCGGGACTTCCCTTTCCGGTCCCGTTTCCGTTCTTGTCTTTCGCCTTGGGAGCGGCGCCGGAATTCATCGCCATCCGAATCGCGCTGACCATTCCGGAAATGCTCCCCAAGATAAAACCCGCCAGCGCAATCCACGATTGGTGCAGGCGACTATCCAACCATGCGCCGCCCAGCCAGCCAATCAATACGGCAGCCGGCAGCACGAAGGCAATTTGCCCCAGCTTCTCAGCCTCGATCAGCGCTCCCATGCCGTTGGAGGCCTTCGCGGGCCGCTTCGATTCCGGAATGGGGCGATTGAAGGGCATGAAGGACACCTTCCAGCATACAAGGCCAACCAACGAGCGGGTATACTTTCCTTTTGGGCCTTTGCCCGGATGAGGGAAGGAAGCCACAGTGTTTGATTCGGAATTTGAGCGCAACCTATTCGAGCTGCGCAAGGGAAAACTCGACGAAATCGTAAAGCTGGGACAGGCAGCCTATCCCAACCAGTTCCCCACCTCGCACACTGTTTCCGAGATACGCGCAAAGTGGGGCGAGACGCAGGCCGAAGAGTTGGAAACCCCTCGGATCACAGTGGCTGTCGCCGGGCGCATCATGGCCATTCGCGCCCAGGGCAAGGCCGGCTTCGCCACGCTTCAGCAGGGCGGCGAGCGGCTGCAGATTTACGTCCGCAAGGACGCCGTCGGCGACGAGGGCTTCGCGCTCTACAAGCTGCTCGATATGGGCGACCACATCGGCGTCACTGGCTATCTTTTCCGCACCCGGACGGGCGAGCTGACCATTCACGTGGAGCGGCTGACCTTCCTGGCCAAGGCCATGCTGGCGCTGCCGGAGAAGTTTCACGGCCTGGCCGACGTGGAGTTGCGCTACCGCCAGCGCTATGTGGACCTGTTCGCCAACCTCGAAGCCCGCGAGGTCTTCGTCAAGCGCTCCAAGACCCTCAAAGCCGTCCGCCAGTTCTTCGACGAGCGCGGCTACCTTGAAGTGGAAACGCCGATGTTGCAGCAGATTGCCGGCGGCGCGGCGGCGCGGCCCTTCAAGACGCACCACAACGCTCTCGATCAGGATCTGTTTCTGCGTATCGCGCCAGAGCTGAATCTGAAGCGGCTGGTCGTCGGCGGCCTCGACCGCGTCTACGAGATCAATCGCAACTTCCGCAACGAAGGCGTCAGCACCCACCACAATCCCGAATTCACCATGATCGAGTTCTACCAGGCCTACGCCAACTATCTCGACATGATGCAGCTCACAGAGGACTTGATCAAGTTTGTGGCGCTGAAGGTGAACGGAACAACAAAGACCGAATTCAACGGCCACACCATCGATTTCGCAAAATGGCAGCGGCTCTCTATGCGCGAGGCCATCATCGAGTTCTGGCCGGAGGAAGCGGACGCCAAGCCGGCGATGACAGCCTTCGAGTCCGTCCCGGTGCTGCAGGCGCGGCTTCATGCGGCCATGAGTTCGATTGAGAAGGCAGTCGGCGAGACTACGCGGCTCATCCCAGAGCGCATCGCGGAGTTGAAGACGATTCACGATGCGCTGGCCGAGGCCTACTATAACTCAATGAAGGACGCGCCGCTGGGAAAATCCGTTTACAGCGTTTTTGAAGCGGTGGTGGAGCCTTTCCTCATTCAGCCGACGATCATCTACGACTACCCGACCATCGTCTCGCCGCTCTCCAAGCAGAAACCCGACGATCCCGATCATGTCGAACGCTTCGAGTTCTTCTGCGGCGGCTTCGAGCTGGGCAACGCCTTCAGCGAGTTGAACGATCCGGTCGAGCAGCACAAGCGCTTCGAGCAGCAGCTTGCCGCGCGCGCCCAGGGCGACGATGAGGCGCACCAGATGGACGAGGACTACGTGCGCGCCCTGGCCTACGGGCTGCCCCCAACCGGCGGAGAAGGCATGGGCATCGACCGGCTGGTGATGCTGCTGACCGGCTCCAGGTCCATCCGCGACGTGATTCTCTTCCCGCTGATGAGGAACAGGGATCAGAAAACAGAGGACAAGGATCAGGAACCGCAAACCACGAAATAGACGATTTGCCTGGGAAATGCTTCTCGATGTTTATGTATCTTCCCAGCCCGGCGGAAGAAAAGCAGAATTTTTTCGGCTTTGCAGACTGCCTGGGGGTTGCTGCGAGACGGCTGAACGCCATCTCGCAGGCTCAGGGATATGCGCCTAGTTACAAGGCTGTCCGTTAAGAGTGAAGGCGGTTGGCTTCGCGTTCGCGCCGGTATAGGTGCCATTGAACCCAACAGCGCCGGTCAAGGTTCCGCCTGCTGGAATGGACTCCCACGATGAAATGCTCGAAAGCGTCACATTCTGGCCGCTCTGCGATTCATTCACATTCCATGTGTTGGTGATCTTCTGATTTCCAGGGAATGTCCACGCCAGAGTCCAGGGATAGAGGGCGGTTTTGCCGGTGTTTTGGATGTTGATGTTTACCGTCAATCCATTGGTGACGCCCGGTGTTGCGCTGGCCACGTTATAAGTCACATGGCAGTTGCCGGAACCTGGCTGCGTAGTTGTGCTGGCCGACGGAGACAGCGCCGAGGAACCGCCCGCATCCACGGCCGTGACCGCAAAGGCGTAAGAGGTTCCTGGGGTCAGGCCAGTGACCTGATAGGAGTTTCCGCTCAATCCGCTCGCGATTACAGTGTATGCTGGCGAGGTTTCATAGACGGTATAGGTCCATGAAGTGGCATTGAGCGGCGGCAGAACCGGACTCCAACTGAGGTTGATCTGAGAACTCGACACGGCGGTCGCCGTCAGACCCGCGGGCACATTGGGAACGGTGGCCGTGACCACATTCGGAGGCTCCGGAGGCGCGCAGGGAAGATCCAGGAAGAGGTTTGTGATCGGAGCGGTCACGACTTGCTGAACAGGAGACGTAACTGCTCCGCAACCATTCAACTCCGCATTCACCTGGTAATAACCTGGGGCCACATCCCATGCGTAAGAGCCGTATTGAGTCGAAGACATCGGGTTGAGCGTATTGTCGGCGGGATTCATGATGTCGCTGGTCAGCCCGGTGTTGTTGTTGGGCACAACCTCGAACGGTCCGGTTGCGCTGTTGGATGGCGAGTACTCGAGTGTAACCGTGGCGCCTTGCACCGGGGTCTTTCCGTCCGAATAGAACACCTTTCCACTCGGATCGATGTAGACAGCAATGCTGGCCACTGGCTGGGTGGTACAGCTCGGGTTGGAAATATAGATGGTCGCAGGAGCGCCATTGCCTGATTCGGCGCTGAGCGGAAGCGTTGACTGCATGGTGGCTTCCCACATCCCCGTCGTCGGATTCCAGGTCATTGCCTGTCCCAGAGTAGCTGTTGCCGGGTAAGCACCTTGCACAATGTTATTCGTGCCATAGCCGTTGTAGTTTCCCGGCCCCGTGATTGTGATTGGAACCCACGCAGGAATTGCGCCAGCCGGCTGTGGTGTGATGTATGGGTAATAGGGCGATGAGCCATTAATCCCCACGATGGTAAACCTGGGTGCCGTGGTGGGTTGCGTATAAACGCCTGAAACAGGAGGACCCGCATTGGCAGGACATCCCGGATAAACGACCTGGAATGGGGCATTCCAAGCCACGATCGGAGTACCGTTGCCCGAAGTCAGGCCGGATTGCACAGGAGACGCGTAGGTGTTGACATGGGCTACAAACGATGACGACTCCAGCCCGGCGCCGCCTTCCCAAGGCTCGAAACCCGCCTGTATGGATGTAAGCCACCAGCTCTGATTAAGACACTTGCTTGGGTTCGCCGGCGGATCCGTCTGCTGGCCGTCCATGGATGAAGCGGGACACGCTAACACTCCAATCGTGGCTGGAGTCGAACCGGTAGCAGGGGCTGCGCCAATTCTGTTGCCAGAATAGGTGGTGATGCCGGGATTGGGCGTGACTTGCTGCCAAAGGCCGTCATTGATTCCCAGGATATAATCCGTGAACACCTTGGTATCCATGGACATGCCTGTCGTCCGGTAGTCTGTGCCATTATGCTTGGTGGCTACAAAAGAGACGACATTCCACTCGCTGCCGCAAGGAACGCCGGCGCCGCCATTGACTGCGAGCGTCGTGCAGGTGTCCTGATCAGTGTTCGCCTTGACAACGACATCCGTGGTGCTGGAAGGATAACCGAAATAGGCGTTGTTTAACCGTGAGGTCCAGACATCGTAAACCACGTTGTTGATCAACACCGCTTCGCGAGGCCAGCCGCTCGGCTGAGCATAGTTTCCCGGTTGGTTCGGCTGTGAGCCGGGGGCGTCCACGTAGCTGTTATTGCTGTTCATCCAGACCATGATCTCGAGGCCATCGTTCTCGCCTCGTACAGTCCCATATGGCGCCTGACCAGAATTCAACCCGGTTTCGGCATTCTTATCGAACCAAATGTCATACGAGGCATCCCAGATATGTGTCCCGTCTTTTACGAAGGGAGTGCCATAGGTAGGATCGGAGGTGATATTCCATGTGGTTGGAATGCTGGTAATCGTGGAAAGCATTTCGGGGAAAACGTTCCAGTCGGAATTTGGAGGGGCAACCGTAGTGGTGCCGTAAGTTCTCACTGCCGAGCCAGTCGTGCAACTGTTGTTGTCCCAACTGCAACCCTTGAACGTGGAGACGTATCCCGTGGGTCCGCCATCGGAAATTCCAAGGCTGTAAGGGGCATTATTCACATATGGAAATATATTGGGGTGGTTTGTGACCCAGGTTTCCTCAGCCGCGATGGGTTGAGATGGGTTGGCAGAATAGGTGATTGTGAATTGTCCGATATTGCCCGTGTTGTAGTAGAACAACATGCACGAAGCGCCGGTGGAGTATCCGATGGCGCCACCCGGGTCAGACGTGACTGAATTCCAGTAATCGAGCTGTATGGCATACCGATCATTGGCATCGCCACCAGTAGGGGCAACGGTCTCTCCGGTATCGCCAAAAGGGGGATTTGTCAGAACAGGGATTGAACCCCACGTTTCCAGCGTCTGCAAAGGAAACCCCGTAGGCAAGGTCGCGGTACCGTCACCCTTGCACCACATGACGCCGCCGTCAGATGATTGAACGATTGCTGTTGCGTGGGCCGACTGAACGGCAATTAAACCCAACACGATGAGCGGGAGGGTTAACGATAGGGTTGTGAATACCCAATGACGCATTCTTGACACCATTTGACGCTTTCTCCTTGAATGTTGAACGCTCAAACCAGAGTTGTCCTTATACCCGCGTGTGATGCGGGAAGATTCCTTGGGGCAGGTAACTGTTCTTTCGGAACTGGAAAGGATGGAAACCCAAATTGGAGAGATTGTTCACTGCGGGGAGATGCTCTGTGAAGTTAATGTGAGATAAATTAACGAAGGCGCGCGCCTTCTACCGACCATATTCCGCCCGGATTTCACGTTAAATTCGCGGGAATTGTTAATTCGTCCGCTGCAAATCCATCCTGAAAGACGGAGTATGGGGAGCATCCAGCGATACACCGCGGGAGGTGAAGGTACTGCCGGCTAAATCGCCTCTGCTTAACGTTAAATCTGCGTTTCTCCGCAAGAAACTTCTATTCCGCTTCGACATCAATCGCATTCACCAGCGGGTAGTTGACCACTGGAATGAAGCTGAGCCGCAATTGTCCCGTTTGGTCGGGTTCGAGGTCGCGGAATCGGACAGCAATCGTGCCGCTTCCCTTCTGCGCAGCGAACAGATCGAAGTTGGTCAGCAGGTTCATCTCATTGCATCGCACAGTGAAGATGCGGCTGCCAGCACCGCCCAGGCCGGAGTTCTGGCTTCCCCAGTAGTGCTCGGCCATGAAAAGGGTTATCTGGTATTTGTAGCCTTTGGCAACCGGGATGGCGTAGTCGAAGGTTCCGTACCGTTCCCTTGTAAAGAGCGGAGCCGTGGGCTGGTTTCGCGCGAATTCCTGGTCTACGTTGCGGCCTCCGCGGTAATACCGGTCCGGCAGCCAGTGACCGCCGGAGATGTCGCTATAGAGAGTGTGCTGCGTGGAGATACGCACGGGTTGCGGCTTCCCGTACTTTTCCGGCAGAATCTCGATTGCATTCAACAAGCTGTTCAGTGACCAGAAATTCAGGTGAATCTTGCCATTTTGTCCTGGATGCACGCCAGTGTAGACACGTTGAGTAGCGGCATATTCACCCCCGGCGTCGGAAACGATGTCAATGGTGTCTGCCTGCCCAAGCCCCACGGTATAAGAGACTTGCCGCATTGCGTCCTCAATGCCCGGCTGGGTTTCGGCAAAGAGTAGATGCACCTCGTAAGCGCCAGGACTGACAGGTATATCGTATTGAAAAACGCCTTGGCGTCCAGAGCTGTACAAGGCTGGATCGGTTGAGCGCTGAATGGCCGTGACCGGGCGCTCGAATGCGGAACCGCCCTTGAAGTAGCGGTCTCCCTGCCAATGAAGCCCGGCTGAATCGACAAAATCGCTGCTGCTGCCGCAACGAATCCGGATGCCATCGAGAAGCGAATCGGGAGCCGAGCCAAGGCCCAGATTCTGCAGTAGCGTCGCTGAGACGGTTTTGGCAGGGCCTGGCAAATCGTTGTTGAATATGATTTCGGGCTTCAAGTGCATGGTCCAGCTTAGAGTGGCTAGAACGCCTGCCAGCAGTCCGAGCAGACCACAACCGGCACAGGCAATCCATATCCCCCATGCGACGCCACCTGCGTCCGGCTGCTCTGATAGCTTCGCGAACTGCATGAAATGCAACGGTCGCGGCAGCTTCTTCGTGACCCTGGGCAAAGAAGCGCCAGACAAGGAGACAGCCTGGGGAGTGGGCCGGACTTTCCCGTCGCAAAGGCCAGTGTCGGACGAATCGAGGCCTTTGGCGGATACAAACTCAGGCGCATAGCTGCCCGCTCGCAGAACGATGCGCAATCCATCGCGTTTGCCGGCGCGCGCGTAATAGGCATTCAACCGTTTGCGCAGCAAATGAAGGTCAACACGCACAATCGCATCGATCTGAGGGTCAAAGGCGGTCGAACGCCCCAAAGCCTCTACCGCGATGTTGTACTCCTTGATATGGTCCGCTGTGCCCTCAAAATATTGCCTGCAAATGTATTCCAGAATGCGCGAAAGATTCGGGGCGCGCCGGAATAGCGGCGATTGCAGCACCTGCTGTACAGCCTCGCGCTCTACCGAAAATGTATCTGTAACATCGGGCAACCGCATACCATCCATTCCAGCGAATATGCCTGAATTAATGGTCAGAAGCTTTTCCTCTGAAGAAAGGCAGCTTCCCATTTTGGCCATGCTATTGAAGTTATAGTGAAAATCGTACCCATGCTACGCGGCACATAAGGCGCCGTCAAGAAGCCTATCTCCGCGATGCAATAGACTAGAAGACAGGAGCCATTCTTGAACATTCTTTTCGTCGGCGACATCTTCGGCAGCGCGGGACGCAGAATCGTGCGCGAGCACATTGGCCATCTGCGTGAGACCCATGCCGTTGACCTGACCATCGTCAACGCGGAAAATGCCGCCGGCGGCTTTGGCCTGACCCCTCAAATCGCCGAGGACCTTTTCGATCTGGGCGCGGACGTTTTGACCACCGGCAATCACGCATGGGACAAGCGCGACCTGCTCGACTATTTCAATTCAGCGCCTGCCGACAGCCAGGAGCGACCGCGTCGCGTGCTGCGCCCGGCGAATTTTCAGCCTGGCCTGCCCGGCCACGGCATCTATGAGGGAACCACCCAGGGCGGCGTGGATTATGCGGTAATCGACTTGCAGGGCTGCGTCTTCATGAACACCACGAACGACCCCTTCCACACCGTCAATGCGCTGCTGGCCGGCGTCAAGGCCAAGGTCATCGTGGTGGACTTCCACGCCGAAGCCACCAGCGAGAAGGTCGCGATGGGCTGGTACCTGGAGGGCCGCGTGACCGCGGTGCTGGGCACGCACACGCACATTCCCACCGCCGACGAGCGCGTGCTTCCGGGTGGAACCGCCTACCAGACCGATGTAGGCATGAGCGGCCCTTACGATAGCGTCATCGGCGTCGAAAAGGAACTGGTGCTGCGCAAATTCCTCACCGGGATGCCAGCCAAGTTCGAGGCAGCCAAGGGAAACGCCAAGATGTGCGCCGCGCTGGTCACCTGCGATCCACTGACCGGGCGCGCCACGAGGATTCAGCGCTTCATGCTGGGAGAATAAGTGCAGCTAACAGCTTGCAGCAGGAAGTTTGGATTCCTGGCACGTGAACGGCATCGCTCCTCAGGAAAAACTGCATCGAGCCTTGCAGCCACTGTTAGATGTTAGCTGTTTACTGTTTGCAGTTTACTTGCCTTCCGTGGACCTCGGCCGTGTTCTGCGCAACAATCTTCTCTTTTGAATTCGGCGCTGCCGAGTGCGCAGCCTTCCGCAGCTTCCCCATGCCGTCAAAGGTCATGGTCCACTCCATTGGCCGTGGAGCGGCCGCCACATCGGTAAACCGGATGATGGCGCCCCCGTGGATAGAAACGACCAACATACCCGGCGGGGCAGAGGGTATCTCATGGATTTCGGAGACTTCAGGTGGCCCGATCTGGGGATGCGCTCCAGTCAGAGCGGCATAGCACAATCCCGTTGCAAGCCACTCCGGAGCCTTGTCCGGGTGCTCTTCAGCGCGGATTTGGTTGAAGGCCGCAATGGTCAGCGCGTTCGTAGGCGCGGGCGAGAAAAGCGAATAGCCGCGGCGCAAGATAGGGATGATGCGCACACGCCCGTTGTTGCCGCGCGGAATCGACGCCGAAAACACGCTTGCGTCGCCAGTGCCGTTGTTGCGCGTGAACTGCAGAAAGAGGTGATTGGGCAGCGCGGCGCAGACAACCTGCTGGTAGTTCCACTTGCCCTGGTCGAACTCCAGACCGGCATACCCAGCGCGCTCACCGATCGAGGATTCCGCGTCCGCCGCCAGATCGCGATCGAGGGAAAGATTCGGAGGTCTCCCTGGCAAGAGCAAATGGCATGGGGCGCGGAACAGCCTTGCGCACCTCGGTGGGCTGAGGCGCGGGAGCATCCCGTTCCGTCTGAGCATCAACAGGGATGCAGACGGCTGCGATGACCGCGAAGGTGAGGACGACGGAGAGGACTCTGGATTGTTCCATGCTGCCCACTACAGCGGTTCTCCAATTGCTATACACCGGAAGCACTCCCCTTAAGTGGCTTTTTCCTCAAGAAAAAGCCATCTCGTACGATGCTCGATAGAATACATCTATTGGAGAACCGCTCTAGCCTATCACTGCGCGGATAGAGTCTCGCTTAAGCATCGTAAAACTACAAAAAGGGCAGCCTGATAAAGGCTGCCCTTGATGGCCCAGGAGAAAGGTACAGCGCTCCGGACCCTTGCCGGGTCCGGACCGATCAACAAATCAGGCTAATCCACCCGTTACTTAGCTGCTGGCTTATGTCCGGCTGCCGGTTTGTGTGCCGGAGCAGCAGGCTTCTTCGCCGCAAGCTCGATTTCACCGTCACGCAGAACAATCTCGGCGGATTGCGCCGTCGTGGCCGTGGCTGGAACCTGCTTGTAGGAGTCATAGGTTCCCACCAGCGCGGAGGCAGGCGGAACTCCGAAGACGAACCCAACTGCCGGAATTTCCTTTTCGGTCAGGGGTTTCTTCATGTTGACGATGAAGTCGGGTGTCTTGGCATCCTTGGCATCCTGAGTCACGGCAACCTTGACCACCGTGGCGCTGGCTTCAATCACGACTCCCGGGACCGGCGTGACCTGGTCCTTCAGAACGGCCCAGAGCTTCTCGGCATCTTCCGTTGTGCCGGCTGCCAAGATGAACTCCTTATCGCCCAGGTTCAGCGTCTTCAGATCAGGGGTGGTGATGATGATATCGTGAATCTGCTCAGCCGGCGTTTTTGCAGGCGCAATCTGCAGCGTTCCCGGAGGGAAGGTCGTGAGAGCTGCCTGAGCTTTGACGTCATCAAGGCCCTTCAGGTCGCCGTGGTACTTGTTGTAGTAATATTCGAGCGATTTTTCAATGCCGGCCTTGTAGGACGCGGGGGCAAAGTCCCATGCGCGAGCATAGAACCAGATCGCCTTCACCAAATCCTTGGCGCCGGGCTGTGCATACGCCTGTGCCAGAAAAAGCGTGTCCTTCAGGCCCAAGGTCTTGCTCTGATCATCCGTGTAAAGCATCAATTCCGCCGTATATTCGGTGACCGCCCCTTGGAAGTCCTTCTTGGAAACCGCGTCGTCAAACGCGATTGCCGAATGGAAAGTAGGATACGTTCCACCGATCAGCTTCTTCCAGTCGGCGTCGGGGGTGCCGGCGGGCTTGGCGGCAAGCAGGCCCTTGCGGGCGAGCGCCGCGGCATCATCACAGGTCTGCGCATTCGATGTCTTGGCGCACTGGCCCTCCTTGATGAGAACCGAATAGTAGATGGCCTTCATGTTGTTGGGGTCAGCCTGAAGCAGGCGGCTGGCCGCGCTGAGCGCCTTGTCGGAATCGCCCATGCCGCCCTGTTGCGAGGGAAGGAAGTAGGCATCGACCAGCAGGTCAAGAGCCGAACTTTTGACGACGCTCTGCGGATACGTCGTCAAAAAGCTCTCCAGAGCCGCGGCCTTGGCCTTTGCGTCGGTCTGGCCGGAGGCATTTTGATAAGCGTTAAACTCTGCCGGATCCTTGATGGTGATCGAATCCTGGGCACGCAGCATGGGCGCAACAGCAAGGCTGATGCCCGCCAATGCCATCACAGATGCGAAGACTAACTTCTTCATTCAGTGCTCCTGGGAATTGCCAAAATGGAAATCAATGTTTTAACATTCGCTTCCGGAATTCTCAACCGCTTTTTTCGCCGCGGCTAAAGACCGGGGGCAACGGGTAAATGGTACCACGGTTCCATTGTGGTGTTGGATGGATTATAGAAAGCCACGCCCCCCGTGACAAGCGAAGATTTCGGGAAAGAAGATTTCTCGCGCCAGGGCACTCCGGCTCGCCCCGGAGAGGGTGCGCTGGACTGCCGCCCATGCCCCCGTCGCCCGGATTGCTCCTCCTTCTGGCCCCTTTGCCGGCTTCATTGCAGCAGGCGCACCAGTTCCGCCTGTTCGGCCAAAAAGGCGTCGTGGCCGTGGGCGCTGGTCATCTCCCGGTAATCCACCTGAACGCCTGTCGAACGAATTGTGTATGCAAAGTCGCGCACCGTCTGGGGCGGAAACAGCCAATCGGAGCTGATGCCAACAAAGCAGAGGCGGGCTCGAATCCCGCCAAAGGCCTCCTCAGGCGAGCTGCGCCCGCGCAGCGGGTCCCAGGTGTCCATGGTGCGCATGATGGCCAGGTAGGAGTTGGCGTCGAACCTGTCGATGAAGCGCTCTCCCTGGTAATCCAGATAGCCGGCAATATCGAAGCGCCCGCCAATGAGGCCGCCGCCCTGGTTGTCCAGGCTCCACGGGTCTTCCCCGTCGCGGTTCGGCTTGCGGCCATAGCGCTCGTCGAACAACTCCGCCGACTTGTAGCTGATCATGCCGATCTGCCGGGCCAGCGATACCCCCTGCCTCGGAGGGCGCTGCGGCAGATAGCGGCCGTCCGCCCACGCCGGGTCGTGCATAATGGCCTGGCGCTGCAAGTGGTTGAGCGCCAGCCCCATGGCTGAAACCGGCGTCACGCCAATCACGACCGCACGCTCCACGCGCTTCGAGTCGTTGATGGCCCACTCCAGGGCCTGCATGCCGCCAATGGAGCTGCCCAGAACCAGCCTGAGCCGCCGAATGCCAAGCGAATCCAGCAACTTAGCCTGAGCCCGCACGTTGTCGCGGATCGAAACCAGCGGAAAGTCCGGCCCGTAGATGTTTCCAGTTTCGGGGTCCACCGAGCCGGGGCCCGTCGAGCCATAGCAGGAGCCCAGCATGTTGATACAGATCACAAAGTCATGCTCCAGCGAAAGCACCGCGCCGGGAGCAAAGATCTCCGGCCACCAGGAACCCACCAGCGCCGAGCCAGTCAGTGCGTGACAGACCAGCACGGCGTTGTCCTTGGTCGCGTTCAGCCGGCCATACACCGCATAATGCAGCGTAACGCCGGTAAGAGAGCGCCCGCACTCCAGCAACAATGGCTCGTCGAGCACAAAGTCGCCCTCGTAGGTGGGATCCAGAAAAGACTTTGCCGGTGGAGAGATTCCGGTACCGGCTCGAGTTTCAGTCATACTTCTCATTGTGCAACATGACCCTCAGTCTTTGCTTACGCCTTGAAAACTTGACCGTTGGCCACAGTGATCGCCTGGTCCAGATCGGCCAGAATATCGCGGATATCCTCGATGCCCACGCTCAGCCGCACCAGCTCCGGCGTAACGCCAGCCTCTGCCTGCTCCTCCACGGAAAGCTGCTGATGCGTCGTCGAAGCCGGATGGATCACCAGCGACTTGGCATCGCCGATATTGGCAAGCAGCGAGAAGAGCTTCAGCGCATCAATCAGCTTCTTGCCCGCCTCGAAGCCGCCCTTGATGCCGAAGGTCACCAGCCCGCCACGCCCGTTGGGCAGATACTTCAGCGCCCGTTTGTGATAGGGGCTGGACTCCAGGCCGGGATAGTTGACCCACTCCACGCCGGGATGCTTCTCCAGGTGCCGGGCAACGGCCAGCGCGTTCTCCGAGTGGCGCTCCAGCCGCAGATGCAGCGTCTCAATGCCTTGCAGCAGCAGAAAGGCGCTGAGGGGCGCAAGAGCCGCTCCAGTGTCGCGCAGCCCCTGCACCCGCGCCTTGAAGATAAACGCCAGCGGACCAAAGGCCTCCGTGTAGGAAAGCCCGTGGTAGGAGGGGTCCGGCTCGGTGAAGTTCTTGAAGCGTCCCGAGGCCGCCCAGTCGAACTTGCCCGAATCCACAATCACGCCGGCGATGGTGGTGCCGTGGCCACCCAGAAATTTGGTGGCCGAGTTGAGCACAATGTCCGCGCCCCACTCGATCGGCCGCACCAGCGCCGCCGAGGCCGAAGTGTTGTCGATCACCAGCGGCAGCCCATGTTCATGCGCAATCGAGGCCAGCGTCTCTATGTCCGCAACATCCAGCTTGGGGTTGCCCAGCGTCTCAGTGTAGATGGCACGGGTTTTGTCGTTGATGGCCGCCCTCAGGCCATCGAAGTCGTCCGCGTCCACAAACCGCACAGTGATGCCCAGCCGTGCAAAGGTATAGCGCAGGAGCGTGTAGGTGCCGCCATAGAGCGAAGTCGTAGAAACAATCTCGTCTCCGGCCGAGGCCAGCGTGGTCAGAGTCAGGGTCTCCGCAGCCATGCCCGAGGCCGTCGCCAGCCCCGCCGCTCCGCCTTCCAGAGCCGCCACGCGCTTCTCAAAAACGTCGTTGGTGGGGTTCATGATGCGCGTATAAATATTGCCCAGCTCCTGCAGTCCAAAGAGCCGCCCCGCATGGCCGGCATCCTTGAAGACGTAAGAAGCGGTCTGATAGATAGGCACGGCGCACGCTCCCGTGGTGGGGTCGGGCACTTGACCTGCGTGAACGGCAAGGGTGGCAAACTGCTGCTTTGCTTCGGACATTCTGTGCTCCTTCAGGCTCTTTTGTTTTCTGGCTTACGAATGCGAACCGGTTGGGAAACGGGCCACGCCAAAACGCAAAAACGGCCCGAATCCTCTTCGGACCCGGGCCGCCTGGCTTCAAGATCGGTTGCGACTAGCGCATCTGCCTCTCAGGAACCAAACGGACGGGTCCGCACTCCATGCACATACACATGGCCATGACCGCGATTCCGTGATTCCTCGAGTTCAGCATGAAAACAGTATCGAGGAAAGCCGGGGTGCATGTCAAATCAAACGGAATATCACGTTTACATTCTGACACTTGAAGCGTAGCCTGTTGGCAAGTTTCAATTTGGGCCAAAACTGCATTGAAAAGATTGCACTTTCGTGCAAAGAATTTGCAGATAATGACCTTGCACTCTGTTAACCTTTAACTTAATATTCGGAGATGATGATTGAGCACCGAACGCAGGCTCGCATATTCCGGAAGAGTATTCAGGATTGCGTTTGCACGCGACGAAGGTGGAGCGTATCCCGCCCAGGAGTTCTTCGATCAACTGCCCAAGTCCGATCAAGTCAAACTGGATAATCTTTTTCGCATCTTGGGCGATCTTGGAAAGCATACGAACCCGGAGAAGTTCGGCAATCTTGGGGATGGACTCTACGAATTCAAGTCATTCAAAATTCGAATGCCCTTTGCCTATGCAAAGGGCGAAAGAAATTTGATTCTCATTACCCACGGTTTCCGAAAGCAAAAGGATAAGGCGCCTCCGGCAGAAATTGCCCGCGCGAAAAAGATTCTTCAGGAAGACGCAAAGGCCTCAAAATTCTGCATTATCAACGATCAGAGCACAAAGAGAAGGCGGTCATGACCTCCAAACACGATGAATTGATGTTGGACCCGGAGTACAGAAAGCTCTATGCCATTGAGGGGCTGATTGCAGACACTGCGCAGATGATCTGGGAATTGCTGGAACAAAAGAGCATGAAACAGGCCGATCTGGCCCGTCTGCTGAACAAGACACCCGCTTTCGTATCGCAGCTTTTGAACGGAAAAGCCAACATGACGGTGCGCACGCTTGCAGAAGTTGTGTATGCACTTGGAACAACCGTCGAGATCAATGCACATGATGAAAGCACATCCACGTGCGAAGCCGTGGAAGACTCTCAAATGCAGACTTTTTCTGCCCAAATACCGATGCGTGCCTCCGACCCATACTCCCTCCACTGGGAGAAACCTGGAATTTTCCAATCCAAATCCCCCGACTTCGATAGTCGCCCAGGGGTGGCAGCATGAACGCTTATACGATTTTCCAGACCAAAGAGGATACTGAATGCGCAGTTGCGGTTAATCACAATGCGCAGATCAATGACGTGCGCCTTGCGCGTGCGAAGATTACTGCTGATCGCCCTGGAAATGCGCTTGAGAAGCCAATCGCTCTCTCGATTGGAGTAAAAGCCAAGCAAGTCGAGGCACCCACTGGTCAACTCTTGGTTGAGGTAAACTTTCGTCTGGTCGGATCAAGAAAGGACGGCCAATCGAAGAACAGAACGATAGTTTGCGTCGAATGTACCTTCGAGGTGAGCTATCAACTGCGCCCAGACTTCACGCCAACGGCTGAACAAGTCAAGGCATTCAAGGATGGGAATGCGATTTTCAACTGCTGGCCATACTGCCGGCAATACGTCCAAGACATGATTCTGCGGATGGGCTACCCTCCGTTGATACTCCCATTCCTACGCGTACAGACCAAACACCGTGAAGGCCGCAAACAGCCAAAGTCTGTGTAGCCTTATCACTTGCCCGAGGTCTCGCTTCGAGACCTCGGAAACTGTACTCCACGCAAAGCTCACTCTCCCAGCACCCTTTTGAAAATCGCATCCACGTTGCCCAACTGCCGCGTATAGTCAAACGTCCGGTCCAGCTTCTCCGCGCTGAGCAGCTTGGTGATCTTCTCGTCCTTTGCCACCTCGTCGCGGAAGACCAAATCCTCTTTCCACGCCCGCATGGCGTGCGCCTGCACCAGCCGGTAAGCGTCCTCGCGCATCATCCCGGCCTCGGCCAGGTCCAGCAGCAACTGGCCACTGAAGACCAGTCCCCCCGTGCTTTCCAGATTCTTCTTCATCCGCTCGGGATAGACCAGCAACCGGCCGATCAGGTTCGCGGTCTTCGCCAGCAGGTAGTCCGTCAGGATGGTCGAGTCGGGAAAGATGACCCGCTCGACGGAGGAGTGAGAAATGTCCCGCTCGTGCCACAGCGGAACGTCCTCAAAGGCCGCCTGCGCATTGCCGCGCAGCACGCGCGCCAGTCCGCAGATCTGCTCCGCCGTAATCGGGTTCTTCTTGTGTGGCATGGCCGAGGAGCCCTTCTGCTTTTCGCTGAAGTACTCCTGCGCCTCGCGCACCTCGGTCCGCTGCAGGTGGCGCACTTCGAGGGCGATCTTGTCCAGGGTGCAGCCGATGATCGCCAGCGTGGAAATGTAGGCCGCGTGACGGTCGCGCTGAATCACCTGCGTGGCCACCAGAGCCGGCTTCAGCTCCAGCCGCGCGCAGATGCGCTCCTCGTGCTCCGGCTTCAGGTGGCCAAAGGTGCCCACGGCGCCAGAAAGCTTGCCCACGCGCATGTCTTCGGCCGCCGCGTCGAAGCGGACCAGGTTGCGCTCCATCTCGGAGTACCAGTTGAGCAGTACCAGGCCAAAGGTCGTCGGCTCGGCGTGAATGCCGTGCGTGCGCCCAATGATGGGCGTGTCTTTGAATTCGATGGCGCGCCGCTTGAGCACCGCCAGAAACTCGACCAGCCCCACACGAATCAGCGCCGAGGCCTCCTTGATCTGCAAGGCCTGCGCCGTATCGACGATGTCGTTCGAGGTCAGCCCATAGTGCAGCCAGCGCGATTCGGCGTCCAGCCCTTGAGCTTTCAGGCTCTCGGATACGGCGGTCGTGAAGGCGATGACGTCGTGCTTCACTTCCGCCTCAATCTCCTGAATGCGCTCGACGGTAAATCCGGCATTGTTGGCAATCGCCTCCGCCGCCTCGACGGGAATCACCCCATCCTCAGCCAGCACGGCGCTAGCCGCCGACTCCACCTGCAGCCAGCAGCGGTACTTGTTTTCGTCGGTCCAAATGTTGCCCATCGCCGGGCGTGTATAGCGTTCAATCAAGGGAAGCTCCTTATCAGAGCCGCATTCCGCAGCTCTTCTTCAACTCTCCATTGTACGAGGGAAAGTTACTAGGCGTGAAAACACTCCGTGCCCCATCCATCGCGTTCCTTGCGATGGGTGGGAGACCACGAACCTCGACCAGTCTCGTCGCGAAAAATGCTGGGTGCCCCACCCTCGCCGCGCTTTTGTTTTTGCGGCTAGGGTGGGAAACCGCAAACCTAAATCAGCCTCAGTCTTGAGCAATCCCCAGCCGCTGGCACAGCTCCTCCACCAGCATCCCTTTTCCCGGCTTGTAGGGCTGGAACCACTCGCCGTCAATCACCAGTTGCGGAACAGCCCGCTTGCCGACGCGGCGCACCAGCTCGGCCGAGGCCTCCCGGTCGCGGTCCACGTCGATCTCGCTGTATTCGATGCCGTGGGAATCAAGGAACTGCCTGGCCGCGCGGCAGTCTCCGCACCAGGAAACTCCATACATTTGCACTTTCATGAGGTCATTTTACTCGGGTTTCCGCTGCTACCATCAAGAACGATGACTGCCGACGAGATCAAAACGCTGCTGAAGCTGGAACCGCACCCGGTCGAGGGCGGCTCCTTCCGCCAGACATACGCCTGCGAAGAGAAAGTGGCGCTTCCCCGCGGCACGCGTCCCGTCGGAACCGCGATCTACTACCTTCTGGAGCCGGGAACCTTCTCCGAGATGCACGCCCTTGCCTCAGACGAGATCTTCCATTTCTATCTCGGCGATCCAGTGGAAATGCTCCAGCTTTTCCCCGACGGGGGCTCCGCCCTCTTTACTCTTGGACAAGACTTGCAGGCGAATCAACACGTGCAAATCATCGTCCCTGCCGGTGTCTGGCAAGGCACGCGCCTCATTGGTGACGGCAAAGTGGCACTGCTCGGCTGCACGGTAACGCCCGGCTTCGACAATGCCGACTACCGCAGCGCAAGTTATGCAGAGTTAGCGGAGAAATGGCCGGCGGAAGCGGAACGGATCAGGGCGTTGACACGTACCTGAAATCTCGTTTCAAGGAGCAGCAACCGTTTTACAGGATCAATTCACTTCTGGCAGAGAACTTCTATTCCATCAATGCGGCTCGGCCCCGGAAAACAGTCTTTGACTTGGCCGTCATTCCTGCTTGAAATCAACAATCGATGGTCATCCAGCCAGCGTACTGCAGGGTCATTAAGCAGGTCCGGCAGGGTCCGCGCACCGACACCCTCCGAAAAGACTTCCGTCGCAATCGGGCTGAAACGTGAACGAACGGAAATGTGCGCTGCAGCCGTATAGGTCTCATCAAACAAGACACCCGTCCAACAGACCACAGCAACGTGTTTCCTATCCGGCGAGACAATCACGGGGCGACGAATTGTCCAATAGAAAAGCGAGATTCCCTCGCCGACCAAAGCTAGCCCAGCGATCAAAAAGAACATGATGGTCATAGTGCTCGCGGAAATGCGCAGCCGTTTTCGAGGAATGCGACGGGCAAGACGGAAAAGAACAAACGCAATGATCGGCGCAGCCAGATAGCCAAGATTATTCCAAATTTCCGAAATATCCATGGACGAATGGCTCCTTCAATTGGCGCAAGCCAATTCTACCGCCGCTCCCGAAAGAAACTCCGCAGCAACTCGGCCGATTCATCAGCCAGAATTCCCTGCTCCATGAGCATCTGGTGGTTGAGTTGCGGGTGGTTCAGCACGGAGAGCACCGAGCCGGCCGCGCCCGCCTTGGGGTCAGCGGCGCCAAAAACAAGTCGGTCGAGCCGCGCATGAACCATGGCGCCGGCGCACATGGCGCAGGGCTCCAGCGTCACATAAAGCGTGCATCCCAGCAGCCGGTAGTTAGCCACAACTGCGGTCGCCGCGCGCATGGCGACAATCTCCGCGTGAGCCGTGGGGTCCACTTCGCGCAGCACGCGGTTCTGTCCGCGCGCGATGATCTCGCTGTCGCAGACCACCACCGCGCCAATCGGCACCTCTCCAGCCTCTCCGGCCAGGCGGGCTTCGTCGAGCGCGGCTTGCATGGCTTCCCGGTCGTCAATCATGGCTTCGATAATAGTGCGGCAGGCTGCTGCTGAGTCATGCAGTGCAGCGTGCCCAGCCCCCAAACAAGGTCCACGCAGTGAATGCCGATCACTTCGCGCTCCGGGAAAAGCTCCGCCAGCGTATTCAGCGCCACGCGGTCGTTGGGGTCTTGGAAGGTGGGAACCAGAACCAGATCGTTGGCTATGTAGAAGTTGGCGTAGCTGGCCGGCAGCCGCTGACCGCTGAAGATGACCGGGCGCGGCAGTGGCAGTTCGATCACGCTAAAGGGCTTGCCGTCGAGGCTGCGCGCAGCCCTGAGCCGTTCGAGGTTTTCGGCCAGCGGCGCGTGGTTGGGGTCGCTCTCGTCCGGCTCGACACAAGCCACAATCGTCGTGGGGCCAACGAAACGGGCGATATCGTCCACGTGGCCATGCGTATCGTCGCCGGCCACGCCGCAGCCGAGCCAGAGCACCTGATCGATGCCGAGATAGTCGTGGAAAGCTCGCTCCAGTTGCTCGCGGTTGACGCCGGGATTGCGCTGCTGCACCTCGCTCAACAGGCACTCCTCGGTCGTGAGCAGAATGCCCGCGCCGTTGGTGTCGATCGAGCCGCCTTCCAGCACGACGCGGTGCGACGAACCATCCGCCAGCCGAAGCGCAGGCTGCCACTCGGGCAAACCGAGCAGCTCTGTCACACGCCCCGGCACCTGGTCGTCGAGCGGCCAGTTGGAGTACTTGGCCCAGCCGTTGAAATGCCAGTTCGTGATGCCGACCCGGCCCTCACTGCTGCGAACAAAAATCGGCCCCGAGTCGCGCGTCCAACTGCGGTTGGTGGGCCACTGATGGAAGCTCACACGGTCCAGATTCGCTCCAGCCCGCTCCAGAATGCTCTTGGCTCGCCCTTCGGCCCTGGCGTCCTCAACCAGAATGTGCACACGCTCATGCGCCGCCAGCAGGCGCACAATCTCCGCGTAGACCCAGGGGATGGGCTGGAACTTGCCCGGCCAGTCCTCGGGATTGTGCGGCCAGGCCAGCCAGGTAGCTTCGTGGCGCTCCCACTCGGCGGGCATACGGTAGCCCAGTTCGCGCGGCGTTTTGGCGGACGGCAAATGAGCAGGCATTTCTACTTGGATTCTCCGTCCCTGGGCCATGCAGTTGCCGGATCAAGATAGCGGCTGGTGATGCCGCCATAGGCGTCGATGCGGCGGTCGCGCAGGAAGGGCCAGTTGCGGCGCGTCTCTTCGATCAGCCCCAGGTCAATCTCGCCAATCAGAATCTCCTCGGCATCGTGCGATGCCTTGGCGATGATTCGTCCGAAGGGATCGGCCAGGAAGCTGCCGCCCCAGAACTCCAGCCCCTGCCCTTCCGCGCGATTGCCCAGAATGTCGCCATGCTCCATGCCCACACGATTCACGCCGGCCACATAAACGCCGTTGGCGATGGCATGGGAGCGCTGGATGGTGTGCCACGCGTCATATTGCGCCGCGCCAAACTCCGTCTTTTCCGCCGGATGCCAGCCGATGGCTGTGGGATAGAAGAGCACTTCCGCGCCCTGAAGAGCCGTCAACCGCGCGCCCTCCGGATACCACTGGTCCCAGCAAACCAGCGTCCCCACGCGGCCAAAAGCGGTGTCCACTGCCTTGAAGCCCAGATCGCCCGGCGCAAAGTAATACTTTTCGTAGTAGAGCGGGTCGTCCGGAATGTGCATCTTGCGATAGACGCCGGCAATGGCCCCATCGGCGTTCAGTGTGACCGCCGTGTTGTGGTAAAGCCCCGGCGCGCGGCGCTCAAAGAGCGAAGCGACAATGGCCACGCCGAGTTCGCGAGCCAGTTCGCCCAGCCGCGCCGTTGACGGGCCGGGAATCTCCTCCGAAAGGTTAAAGAGCGAAAGCTCCTCGCGCTGGCAGAAGTACTGCGTGCGAAATAGCTCCGGCAGGCAGACAATGTTGGCGCCCCGCCCGGCCGCCGCGCGAATGTGCGCGACCGCCGCATTGAAGTTGGCCTCCGGGTCTGCGCCCATGCGCATCTGCACGAGCCCCACCTTGTATTTGCGCGCGTCTTCCATGGCTGGCTGCTCAATCCTCATTTAACGACACAACAAGGCCAACCCCGCCATGCGGGATTGGCCTCAATTCTTCCTGCTGGACGCGACCGCTACTCTCCCAGAATCATGACGGCGGCGGCAATCGTGGTGGTCCATTTTTCGTGCTTGTCGCCCACGGCCGACTGCGTCACGTTGCTGGTACGGACGATCTTGTTGGAGATGCGGTAAATCTCCTTTTTCTCGTCCCAGCTCTTGTCCGGATCGAAATCCACATCCAGAGTGGTGGCCAGCATCTCCGCGGCCAGTTCCTCGGCGTACTCGCCGGCCTGCTCCTCGGTCTCGCCGAAGCAGTGATGCTCGCTCAGGTAGCCGTAAGCGCTTTTATTTGAGGGCAGCGCCACCCCGATGCTCGATGCCAGCAGCCTGTGCGGCTCGCGCGTCGAGTTCTCCGCGATCACGGCAAAAACCACCTCGCCCGGATTCAGGTATGTGAGGCCTTCCTTGCGCGTAATCAATTTGCAGTTTGGTGGAAAGATGGACGAAACCCGTACCAGATTCTGCGAGGCAATCCCCGCATCCCGAAGCGCCAGCTCAAAGGAGGTCAAACGCTCCTTGTGTTTGCCCACGCCTTTGGTGAAAAACAGCTTCTTCGGGACCATGCTTTTTCCCAATTTCTATGTGTCCTCCGTGTGTCAAAAGATCGGCAATGGAATAGAACGTACCGGGTTGAGTTTATCGCATTTGGCTGTGTGAAAACAGCATTTACAGCGATTTCTCATCAACTTTCGCGGCGTGTCGCCGCTCGCCGCCGCGGATATGTCCGGCTTCGGACACTTCATAGCGCCAGATCGAGAGGCGTATCTCAAGATTCCAGAAGCGGATTGACCCAGCGCAGCCCGGGAAAGCGGGCAAAATCGCGGTCGTTTGAGTACAAAACACCACCATACTCAATCGTCAAGGCCGCCAGGGCCGCATCAGAGGTGAGCTTTCCACGCACGTCGCCATTGATGAGCATCGTACGGAAATGCCTCCAGTGCCCCTCGCCCTGAGGCAGAGTACGCACGTGAGGCCGCGCCAGCCAGTCATCGACGATTGCGATTGCCTGGTCCATGGTGAAACGCTCACCAAAGGTTTCGGGGTAGGTGAGGATGCGCAGAAACGCGGAGATGGTCTGCCACGGCAAACCGACGGTCTCATCGCCAGAGAAAATCTCCGTGACCCACTGAAGAGCCTTCCTGTGGTCTTTGCAGGTAGTGTCGTATGCGTAGATCAGGAGATTGACATCGAGGACAATCATCGATGCAACGGACCTTCCTGCGCCTCAATCAGGTCTTCAACCTTCGGATAGCGCGTACCCAAGCCGGTGTTCATGGCGATCGGCGTTATGACAAATGGCTTTTTCGGCGCAAGGCTGCCGCGGGTATTCAATCCCCGGCGCAGCAGCCTGTTGACCGTCCCCTTGAGGGAGTCGCCGGTACGCCGCTGCTCCTGCTCCACGAGCACGGCAATGTCGTCGTCAATGGTCAGAGTGGTCCGCATATCATGATGCTATGCAATAAGGCATCATGATGTCAAGTGCGACAATACCTGAGTAGCTGTATCCCGAAGGCACACCCGTCGGTGGCTCTTTCATTACTGATTGGGGTTTGGCGGAGCATCGCCGGGATCGCTCACCATGCGCACCTCCGAGCGGAAGACGTGGTAATCGCTGAACACTGCTTCGTTGATGGCGTTAACCCGCGAGAATTCCATAAGGGCCAGAGCCTCCCTCGCGGCCTTGAGGCCCTCTTCCTTGGAGACAAGCGTCTTGAGAGGCCCATGCGAGCCAAGCGTCCACGTGGTCATGACCGAGACGGAATGCGTGGGACAGATATATTTCTTGCCCGCAATATCGATTGCGCCGTACTCCATAAGCACATCATTTCGAAGCACCGGGTTCCTGCTCTGCTCGGCCTGCTGCGCGGCGCTGAGTTTAAAGTCTGCCCTGAGCACAAGGCGCAGAATGGCTCCAGTATCGGGGTCGATGGCCAGTTCGCCATGGTAGCCGGGCGTAGCGGTGAAGCTGGACGCCGATCCGTCGTCTGTCAGGTAGCAGCAGAAACGCACGTCATAGTGAGAAGCGTCTTGAGGAACGGCGTAGCGAAAGACAGCCAGCGGTCCAGAGGGTCCATGTTCCCAGTGACTCCACCCAATCTTGGAGTTCAAAACATCCGTCATTACGAGATCGAGAACGGGACCGAAGGCGCCCCAGGTATCCAGTCCGGGCGAGGACGGCTTCGCATTGGCGGCTTTCGGTGCCGGCTCCATCACCTCCCGGCCTTCCCTGAAATAAGCCGTGCCAGTGGACTGGTCGACCATGGCGAGCGGTTTAACTTCAGTCGAGAGCAGCGGTTGAGCTCCAGCTTCACGCGCCGCCTGGAGGTTTTCACGCACCACCTGGAGGTCTTCGAACCGGGCCAACTGGCGCGTCGCAAACAAGTCAGGCATCTTGTGCGTCGCATTGGCGACGAAATCGACGGCGCTGGCCACAATCTTGCCCTGCGTGGCGGCATCGGGGGTGGGTTTCGCGACCAGGTCGGGCTGCGGCAAGCTGTCAAATTCTGACAGGTCGTAGAGGGACAGCAGTGCGTTTGCCGACATCTCGCCGGGGAGCCGGTTGCGCATGCTTGTGTAGCGCTCCGCCGTCAGCCGCTGGGTCAGGTTGAGTTGCCCTAGCCGGAGCGCGGCGTCGCGATCGTTGGACGTGACGAGGTTTGTAACAATCTTCTCAAGCTGCTCCACCGTCACTCGCTCGCCCATCACCTGAATGGCGGAAGATAAAAATTCGCGGTCACCCGCTGCGGGAGCGTTCGACTGGCCACGGCGATAATCCGTAAACTCCACATCGGCCAGGTGCAGGACTGGCCGAATGTCCGCAATGGTGTGGTAAAAGGAGCCCATGAGCAGCGACTGTGAAACTCCGAGTGTAACCACTCTGAGCGGGCCAAGGAAGGATTTGCCGTCAATATTGACCGGCGCGAACTCCACCACAACATCGGCGCGCGATACGGTCTGGCCAGACTTGAGCACGGCGCTAATCAGGAACCGATGCACCGCGCCGGTGGCGGGGTCCAGCGTGACTTCCGCGTGATACCCCGGATTACCGGAAAAGCCTCGCGCCGCTTGAAATTCTCGCGCTGCTTGAGGGGCCATCAGGGTGTGAACGGGAAAGTGCGCCTGAGCTTCGCCCACTGAAAAGTGGAAGACCGCGAGTTTGCCCGCCGGTCCCTGTTCCCAACGCGCCCACTCGGGTTGAGCAGCGCGCAAGTCTTGCAGCAAGTTGGACATCACTGTGTACAGTCCATCCCAGCTTTCCGCGCCAGTAAGGACGGTTTCGTCTGGAGCCCACGCAAGGCGCTGGCGAGTGATGATGTTGCGGCCTTTCCGAATTGCCACCCCGTCTGCGCCCTGGCTCAACACCACGGGGACCGGGGTTAGGAGCGCAATCGGGTTCTCACCTTTGATCATCATCGGATATGCACACAAACGGCACGCGGTGTCATCGGAGCTAACCCCGACGTACCTCACATTACGGAAATGGGTGATGTTGGCCGTGGCATCGAAGTCAGGAAGCGATTTGGCGGCCGGCGTCTCCGCTGCCGCGACAACGCGAGCCAGCATCTGCTGCTGCTCTGCCGGTGTGGGCGGTGGGTCTGGTGGAATTTCGCCCGGAGGCAAACCGAGCGTCTCGGAGAGGTCCGCCACCGCGATTAACGCGCTGCGCGATTCCAGACCAGGCAGCGCGGACTTGAGTTTCTCCAGCCGCGCGGTGCTGAGGCGCTGGGTGAGTTGCAGGTTCTGAAGGCGGTGCACCAAATCCTTATCGCTGCGGCCATCTTCGGCAGCCAGGCGCTGCTCAAGCTGGTCCACCGTGACGCGGTTCTGTGCGAAACCAGAAATCGCTGCGGCAGCCAGGCAGATGAACAGAGCAATCGCCCTCATTTCCCTCATTTCGCAACTCCGCCGTATGAAGATGAATTCCTGAGGGATTTTGCAGCTTAGCGCAGGTTAGTTCTGTGATTCGGGTCACGTGCGAGTTCACCGGGATAAGTATCCTCCGGAAGAACCGGGCTTTATCGTTCGCGCCCCTCAAAGGGGCCTGGATAGAATCGCTCCATCCCGGCAGCGGCTCATCCTCCGCGCCCCGCCAACGCTTTTACGAGAAGAAGATAAAAACACAAACCAGGAGAGACTCCCGGAATTGTCAAACTGCTACTGCCACCCAGGCAAAGCCGGAGGTTCTCCCTTTGGCAATAGCCTCTTCCTCTAACATAGAAAGAGAGGTGTCTCTAGATTCATGCAAACCACTTACAACGGCCTGGAATTGCCGCTGGACGGCCAGCCGATCAAATACACAAACGGTCAGTTTGAAGTGCCCGACCATCCCATTCTTCCCTTCATCGAGGGCGACGGCACGGGGCGCGACATCTGGAAGGCCTCCGAGCGTGTATTCGACGCCGCCGTTGAAAAGGCATACGGCGGCAAGCGCGCCATTCGCTGGTTTGAGATCTTCGCCGGCGAAAAGGCCTTCCGCAAATTCAACACCTGGCTGCCCGACGACTCCGTGGCCGCCGCCCGCGACCTGCGCGTCTCCATCAAGGGACCGCTCACCACGCCCATCGGCGGCGGCATCCGCTCGCTCAACGTGGCCCTGCGCCAGTTGCTCGACCTCTACGCCTGTGTGCGCCCGGTAAAGTATTACCGGGGCGTGCCCAGCCCCGTGAAGCACCCGGAAAAGGTCGACATCGTCATCTACCGCGAAAACACAGAGGACGTGTACGCGGGCATCGAATTCAAGCAGGGCTCACCCGACGCCGCTCGCCTGATTGAGTTTGTGAACTACGATTTGCTCAAAAATAACAAGAAGAGATTGCGCGCCGACTCCGGCGTGGGCATCAAGCCCATTTCCATCTTCGGCAGCAAGCGGCTGGTGCGCGCCGCCATCCGGTTTGCCCTGGAATCCGGCCGCAAGACCGTCACCCTGGTCCACAAGGGCAACATCCAGAAGTTCACCGAGGGCGCTTTCCGCGAGTGGGGCTACGAGGTCGCCACGCAGGAGTTCCGCGCCGAGACCGTCACCGAACGCGAGAGTTGGATTCTGCGCAACAAGGATGACAACCCCGCCCTGATTGTCGAGCAGAACGCAGCACTCATCCAGCCCGGCCTGGAATTCGGCTCGCCCGTCTTCCGCGACTCCGTCTACGCCGAGGTCAAGGCCGTCCTCGACTCCATTGGACAAACCCACGGCAACGGCGCGTGGAAAGACAAGCTGCTCATCAACGACCGCATCGCCGACTCCATCTTCCAGCAGATCATCATTCGCCCGGAGGACTACAGCGTGCTGGCCACCACCAACCTCAACGGCGACTATATCTCCGACGCCGCCGCGGCGCAGGTCGGCGGCCTGGGCATCGCGCCGGGCGCCAACATTGGCGACGGCTACGCCATCTTTGAAGCCACACATGGCACCGCTCCAAAGTATGCCGACAAGGACATGATCAACCCCGGCTCGCTGATTCTCTCCGGCGTGATGATGCTGGATTTCATCGGCTGGAAGGAAGCGGCCAAACTCATCGAGGCGTCGCTGGAAAAGACGATTATGCAGAAGTTCGTCACCTACGACTTCGAGCGCCAGACCGCCGGCGCAACCAAAGTCGGCACCAGCGAGTTTGCCACTCGCATCATCGGCAACATCTAAAGGCAGGGACTAGGGAACAGGGATCAGTTTCTTCTGACCACTGTTACTTCGTACTCGATTCATCAAGAGGGGGAAGATGCGCAAGAAGATCAGCATTATCGGCGCCGGCAACGTGGGCTCGGCGGCTGCACACTGGATCATCGCCAAAGAGCTTGCCGATGTGGTGCTGCTCGACGTTGTCGAGGGCGTGGCCCAGGGCAAGGCGCTCGACCTGCGCCAGGCTCTTCCCATCGCGAAATCCAGCATCCACATCACCGGCACGAACGACTTCGCCGACACGGCCAACAGCGACATCGTGATCATCACGGCTGGCCTCGCCGCCAAGCCCGGCATCAGCCGCGAAGACCTGCTGCGTACCAACTTCAAGATCATCTCCGATGTGATCGGGAAGGTGGTCGCCTGCTCGCCCGAGTCGATTCTCATCGTCGTATCCAACCCGCTGGACGCAATGGTGCAGGCCACCTATCGTCTCTCGGGCTTCAACCGCGAGCGGGTCCTGGGCATGGCCGGAGTTCTCGATACAAGCCGCTTCTGCAGCCTCATCGCCGAGGAGTTGAACGTGAGTGTGGAAAACGTGAGCTCTGCCGTTCTGGGAGCCCACGGCGACACCATGCTTCCGCTCATCCGCTACACCACGGTCGCCGGCATTCCGCTCACAGAGTTGCTGCCCAGGGAGCGCATTGATGTCCTCGTCCAGGGCACCCGCCAGGGCGGTAACGAAATCATGAAATGCCTCCGAAACGGCAGCGCATACTATGCGCCCTCGGCGGCCGCCGTGAAGATGGCCGAGGCCATTCTGAAAGACAAGAAAGAGATTCTCTGCTGCGCGGCTTACCTCGAAGGCGAATACGGCATCAACGGCTCCTGCATCGGCGTGCCGTGTAAACTCGGCGAGGCCGGCCTGGAAAAGATCATCGAACTCAAGCTCACCGAAGAGGAAAACGCCGCTCTCAGAAAAAGCGCTGCGGCCGTCAAGAAGCTTTGCGACATGATCGGCGTGTAGGGTATCTTTCCGCAAATACATATTGTTCGCTTCACCCCAAAGGCCATTCCAGCAAACGGAATGGCCTTTGCCTTTCCTGTTCCATCCAACAGTTGAGGCTCTCCACCTAACGGTTGAGGTCACTGTCCATCGTTCGGGCCAAGACACGTATCCCGTCAGCTACTAATCTTCTTGGAAATCCGTCACGCGACAATCTGTGTCCCTTCCACGTTCCACAAGTTCACAGAGGCGCGCGCAAATACCCAGCCGGGCACACAAAGTATGTTTCCGGCCGAGGGCCACCGCCCACATCAGCGGTCCGTTTCACATGCAGTTCTTGAAGGAGAGCCATCGTGCAGAAAGTCTTTACCCTAGTTATGCTCGCTCTGTGTATCTTGATTGCGTTGCCCCAACGCATGTTCAGTCAGTCGAGCGCCTCCGTCGTCGAAGGCATGGTTCAGGATGCCACCGGCGCCGTGATCCAGAATTGTGACGTTAACCTGCTGAGCACAGAGACTGGAGAAAAGTTCGCGACACACACGAACGAAGCTGGAGTCTATGTTTTTCCTTCCGTCCAGCCTGGGATATATTCGCTGGAGGTTTCCAAGTATGGCTTCAAGTCATATTCTCTGACCAACTTCAGAATTACAGTCTCCTCGCGCGCAACCCAGAATGTTGTTCTGGGACTCGGCTCAGCCGCGACCACTGTACTTGTAGATGCGTCCGGTTCCGGATCCCTCGTGGAGCCAACTTCAAACGAGCTTGGCACGCTGATCGAGCCGGAAAATGTTCGCGAACTGCCCTTGAATGGCCGCGATTTCCTGCAGTTGGGCCTTCTATCCGGCGCCACGCAAACTTCCGGTACAACGGTCTCGGACTTTACAACTCTTCAGGTCGGTCATCCCGACCGCACCATCATCATTAACGGAATTGAGCAGGACCTCACAGGATATGTGATCGACGGCATGTCCACTGCGGGAACCCGCCTGGGACAGGCGTCCCTGAATCTGTCGATTGCGGCCATTGACCAGTTCAAGATACACGAAGGGTTTTTTCTGCCTTCCGAGGGGCCAAATGACGCTGGCGTAGTCAGTTTGGTGAGCAAGGGAGGGAGCAACCACCTGCACGGAGAGGCCTTTGAATTCGTCAGAAACACGGCGTTCGATACCAGGCAGTACTTCGATGCCCCCGGTGCCAGTGCCAGTCCCTTTCACCGCAACCAGTTTGGTGGCGCGGTTGGCGGGCCCATTCTGCAAAATCGCATCTTCTTCTTTGCCCATTACGAGGGCCGCCGCCAGGTCCTTTCCAACACAGTAAAAGCCACCGTCCCTTCGGCAAAGATGTTTGGCGGAAATTTCTCCGAGTTGAGCACTGTAATCTACGATCCAGCTACCTATGATTCGAGCACCGGGCTGAGACAGCCATTTCCTGGAAATGTCATTCCGGAAAACCGCATCAATTCCATGGCAACAAAGCTGCTCGCCTATTATGTATCTGCTCCAGGTTATGCCACTCAAAACCTTATGGGCAACCCCGTAACTACTGACAACTACGATCAATACGGAGGGCGCATCGATGTGAACATCAACGCAAAGAACGCCCTGTATGGCCAATATGTAAACGAGAACTCGCCGACTGTGGACGCAGCATTGTTTCCTCTTGCGGGTTATGGTTTTCCGTTGAGCACGAAGTTCTTCATGACCCAACTGACCACCACATTGACGCCTCATCTTGTGAATGAGTTTCGCCTGGGATATCTTCATCCCTCGGTATTCAACGCCGGGGCCACACAAGCCGACGTGCAGGGCAAGATGGGCTTCACAGGAACAGCGGATCTCAATGGCGTTCCAGGAATCTATCTCAGCGGTTTTAACACTTCTGGCGCTACCTCCTCGACCCCTTCGTTCGGCCGCGCCCAGGGTTTGATCGGGAACATCGACAACCAATACCAGATGCATGAGGGCGTAAGTCTCCTGAAGGCAAAGCACGAGATGAGCTTTGGCGTTGACCTTAACTACGTTCGGACGGTTCAGGAGAGCTCGAACTTCTATTCGCGGGGCGGCGTCTACTTCAATCCGGTCTATACCGCGCAACTGGCTGCCAATAGCGCCGGAACATTGGCGCCGGTATCCGGCACGGGCAGCTCTTTTGCGGATTTTCTGCTGGGTATGCCACAAACCGGCAGCGTAACATCCATGCCGCGCACACATTTTCGCTGGACAGCGGTTACGCCCTATGCTCAGGACACTTGGCGAGTTCTGCCGAACCTGACCTTCAACCTTGGCCTGGGATGGAATTTAAGTACGCCGCCCAACGCGGTTGGATCTGACAAGCTGTATCCTCACGCATTCGACTTCCAGACAGGCAAGATCAAGTTTGCCGCGCTCGGCGACATCAGTCCCGAAGTTTATAAAATCGATCTCAACAACTTCGCTCCTCGCGTGGGCATATCGTGGCAGCCGGGCTTTTTGCCCGGAACCGTCATCCGAGCCGGCGGGGGAATCTATTATCCGGCAGAGAATGCCATTTATGAGTTATTCGCAATTACGGCTCCGGGAGTTGCGATTGTTCAATCCATCACCAATCAGTCTGCCGTGACGCCCACCTATGTGCTGGGACAAAACGTATTTCCGCCCATGACTCAGAAGACCATCACGCGATCCTTTGCAGACAACATCAGTGGCACGATTACTGCGCTGGACAGCAAGCTGCGCACAACTTATCTTGAGCAATGGAGTCTGGCGATTCAGCACACGCTGAACAAAAGCACGATTGCCGAGATCGATTACATCGGGTCGCAGTCGCGCAAGCTGCCGATCCGGTGGAATGCCGACGATTGCTCGATTGCGGGTTCTTATGTCTGCGACCCGGCGGTTCGTCCGTATAAGCAGTTCAATTACATTTACGAGGCGGCCAACGAGGGAAGCGCAAGTTACAATGCCCTGGTGGCCAAATTGCAGCGTCAGTTTTCCAACGGCCTGAGTTTCGTGACCAATTACACCTGGTCAAAAGTCCTCAGCAACACCGAGCAGGGCGGGGTGCCTGTTGGGCTCAATGAAAGAGGCACCTGCCTCAGTTGCGACAGGGGAATGGCTGGGTATAACGTTCCGCAGCGCCTGGTCGCCAGCGCTGTCTGGAATCTGCCTCTGGGCAAAGGGCAGCAATACCTGAACGGAATTTCTCCCGCTTTGGACCGCTTCGTGGGCGGTTGGACCCTGGATGCGATTGCTACTTTCGCGAAGGGAAACCCATTCACAGTGCTGGCCGCCAGCAGTACAACCATGGACCCCATGACACAATTCCGCGCCGACCGGACTTGCAACGGAAGGTCCAGCCTGAAAAACAAGAATGTCCGCAACAATGGCCACTACTGGTTCGATACCGCCTGTTTTGCGACGCCCGCCGCCAATCATTTCGGAAACTCCGGCACAAACATCATCACGGGTCCAGGAGTTAACAATTGGGACATCGGCACCGGAAAACTGATTGCCCTGCGCGATTCTACTAATCTGCAATTCCGGGCTGACGCGTTCAACGCATTCAATCATGCTCAGTTTCTGAATCCCGACAGCACGATGACGGATACGAACTTCGGGCGCATCACAACCGTAGGATCCTCCAGAGAGTTCCAATTCAGCATGAAGTTACTCTGGTAGGAGAGTTACCTCTTGTAACTGTGTCGTGCTTAGGAAACCCTTCTGAAATTAACAACAAAGGGGGCGAGCCTGAAGCTCGCCCCCTTTGTTGTTGGTGGAATAATTCTGAATGATGAAGCAGATGATCGCTCTACCGCTTCACAAACTCCACCACCTTCGGTCCAATCAGCGCGGTGCACTGCACAGACGCCAGGTGGCCGCAACCGGGGATCACGTCGAGTTCCGATGGCGGCACAAGGTGATGCGTTGTCTCGCCCTGACTAAGCGGAAAGATGCGAAAAGAATTCCTGCAGGTACATCGCTCCTATCGAGTAGCTCACCGGGCGCTCCCAGAGTCCCACCCCGGCAGCCAGCGCCAGCACAACCACAACGCCCAACAGTCGCTTGATCGCTTTCATCGGCCCTCTCGCATTTGGTTACCTCACGCTTGCGGTTCGATGCCAGAAGCTTCATCACAAACAAAAAATCTTCCGCGCTTCGGCTTCGGAATCCGGCGTTGACCGGGGCATGATCGTATACACAGTGCTCCGCTCGATCCGCTCGCCTGCGCTCAGCTTCACCAGCGGCCCCATGGCTTCCAGCTCAACATAAGGAAGCGGGTCGGAATTGGTGTAAACCTCGGTGACGCAGCCGCCATCGGGATACTCTCCCGGCCCGGTTTCCGCGTCGATCCTGACCACGCAGTTCCGTCCCACCCATGCCAGGCTCGTTGCATCCGAGCCGATCTTTGTGCACTCGTTCGGATGGCGCTCGAGCGAAAGCAAACGCCCGTCGATCCGCAACTCGTTCGGCTCTGCCGGCATCAGGTAAACATAGCCATCCGGGAAAGCCGATTGGTCCGGCAGGAGCATGAAAACGCGTTCCGGGTCCTGCATCTGGGTAATGCTCCACACGCCCACCTTGACGGCGTCTCCGCATATCTTGCGATACTCGGTTCTGATCCGCATGACTGGTTGCTCGGCATCGAGTTCCACATGGCGCGTAACCTGAATGCCAAAGCCTGGATCGACGGGCGAGGTCAGCACCACGCCGAGCTCTCCGGCAACCGCCTCCAGCGGGCGCGAATCGAAGGCCACCGGCGGCGGCCAATCGCGGCCCTGATGCAGCGGCCAGTCAGACTGCGGTGCAGGCCAGCACTTGTCTCCGCCGAAGTTGATCCACTCGCTCGAATTCAGCGGGGGCAGTTGGCCGTACAATGCCCGGTTTTCCCAGAATGTGCCTTCCGCCGCGCCAGCCAGCCGCAACTGCATCACACGTCCGATGGCTGGAACGACGACAGCTTCTACGCTGCCATTGGAGAGAAGATAACAATCCGGCCAGCCGTGGTAGGAAACAGAAGTTACCGTCACTTCTCTTCCATGACTCTTTGGCAACGCTGAAGCAACTGCGTTTTGGGAACAATTCTCCATGGAAGATAGCCTTTCTTCAGTAACAGAAAGCGAGGTTCATCTATAAGTATCGATAACTCGCTGGCGGCAGCCATCCTTTGCGGAAGGCAGCCGCCATTGAGGTCAGTTACTAGTCGTTAGCGGCTTCCTTATCCGTCTCGATTTCTCTTTCGGCCAGGTGATCGTACCAAGTGAGCTTGAGAATCAGAGACGTCACCAGAATCACACCCGCGGAAATGGCGACGCGATCCCACTCTTGAATCACGACATAGAGAGGTAGCGCCACCAAGCTTACCTGCCAGATGATGCCGATGGCGATATTGAACATATCGCGGAAGAAGTCCTTGTTGCGCTTGAAGCTAGGATCCTCGGCCTGAACCTTCTTGAGCACCGGTCCCCAGAAGCCCCACGGCCGCACGCGGCGGTAGAAGTCCATGAGAACCTCGTCAGGCTCGGCCTTGGTCAGCAGCGTGCCTAGCAGGCAGCCAATCAGCGAAATCGCCAGCACCAGCGGGAAGACAATCGTAACTTCCAGATTGACCGGATATTTGGCCTCGAAGCTTTGCATGATCGGCAGGCTGCCCAGCAATCCAGGGAAGGCCAGAATCAGCGCGGAGGTGATGCCGGTAATCATGCCCCAGAAGTAACCGTAACCGTTGAAGCGCCACCAGTACCACTTCAGGACGTTGGAAGCGGTGTAGCCGCCCCACAATCCAGAGACGATCCACATCACCACCGAGTTGACTGAGGTAACGTTCCATCCGATCAGGACGCCGATCACGACCACGGCAAAAGAACTCAGATAGGCGAGGCGGACGTAAGTTTTGGGGGCTGCATTCGGGTTGATAAAGCGCTTGTAGATGTCGTTGACAAAGTACGGCGGCGCGGCGTTCACCGTGGCCGCAAAGTTCGACATGAAGGCCGCTAGCAGGCCGGCAATCAGGAATCCCAGCAAGCCGGCGGGGACGAATCGTCCCAACGCCATGGGCAGCACATTTTCAAAGTCCAGATTCGTGCCCATGGCGCGTAGATCGGGGCCAAAGAAGGCCGCCGCCAGAACGGTCAGGCCGATGATGAGGAAGTAGCGGGGAGGGGTAAGCACGATGTTGACCCAGGCGCTCATCATCGAGGCTTCGCGCGGATTCTTCGAGGAGAGCACGCGCTGCATATCGTAGTTGGGCGCCGGGCCGGCCGCCGAAATCAGTATGCCCTTGAAGAGCAGCATCATGACGAAGAAGCCGAAGAGTTCGTACTTGTCCTGGGAAATCTTCGCCGTGGCTGCGGGCAGCAGCGTCGACCAGTCCAAACCTAAATGCCACCCAAAGAAAATGTTGTCCCAGCCGGCGGGCACCACCTTATGCAGGGTACCCGGCGCCACCTTCATCATGGCGATGATGCCCACTGCAAACGAGGCAATCGCCAAAATGAAGAACTGCACCACTTCCGTGATGACCACACTGATCATGCCGCCCTTGATCACGTAAACGGCGGTAATGGCGACCAGAATCAGCGCGTATTCGTTAGGCGAAAGATGCCAGGGCAAAAACTCCGCTGCAAACTTGCCGATGCCCTTGAAGCCGTAGGTGAAGAAGCCGATGATGCTGACGAAGGCGTAGACCACCACGATCAAGTGCGACAGTTGCGCGCCGCGGCCTGTGCCAAAGCGCGTCTTGATCCACTCCGCGCCGGTCATCACCTTCGAGCGGCGCAGCCACGCGGAAAGATAAACCATCATGAAGATCTGGTTGAAGGTTGGCCACAGCCAGGGAATCCACACGCTCTTCAGGCCGTAGACGAACATCCAGTACACCAGCAGCATGGTGCCGCTGATGTCGAACATTCCCGACGCGTTGGAAATGCCCAGCATGTACCAGGGCATCGTATTGCCGCCCAGGAAGTAGTTCTGCATGCTCTGCGAAGCGCGCTTCGAAACCCAGTAGCCGATGAGCACAGTGCTCAACAGATAGGCCAGGATGATGATGATATCCACTACGTGAAGATGCATTCAATCTCCCCATTCCTGCGGGCGGAGTTGATTCTCCGCATGCCGCAGATAACCAAAATTGATTCTCTAGCCAGATGCCTGTCGCATCCCGGCTTTCGCTGCTCTCTATGGCAGTTCGCCAGCCAGCAGAAACACCAGCGACGCCTGCCAATTGATGCAGATCTCATTGCTTGCGTACGATGCCAATTGATCGGCATAGATCTTGGCCGGCGGCGTATCCTTCGGAAGCGCCGCCAGGACCGCGTCTTGCCGTTTCCAATTCGGCCCGCCAGAGAGCAAACCCGGCCAGGGCGCTCCCGCATGCGCGCCGCTGGGCCGGTGATGCGGATGCTGGTACGGATTCTCGCCCACCTGCGTCACCCACGACAGCGAAAACGTGTTCCGCCCCAGCAGATAGTGCAAATCGTCCCGCGCCGTATCCACAAAGCTCGCGTCCGGCTGAAAGAGATTGGCGAGCAGAAGACACATGCCATACTCCGCCGCGACGCCATTCGAGCCCCAAACATAGTCCGTCGCCTTCAGGCTTACGTGGTAGGGATTAACGCGCGTACGCTCGACCACCTCGCGCGCCGCTGCCACAGTCCGCTCCCGGATTACCTTGACGACTTTGGCATCCGCTTCCTTGCGCGGTGAAAGCGCATAGGCCCACAGCCCCATCGATCCGACCGACTTCCAGTCTTCTCCGGGCGGCGAATCAAGGTCGGGAAGGAATTTGGCATAATTCTTCAGAAAGAAGTCGTTGTACTGAGCCTCGCCGGTGGTGCGGGCAAGTTCCGCCGCTGCCCAGAGCCGTTCGTCCTGGCAACTGTCGGCGCCGTACTCGCCGGACTGAATGCCCGGCGGATTATGGAAGGTCACATCCGGGTATTTCTCTGTCCAGGCCCAAGCGCGCCGCGCTGCCTCCAGCGCCCGCGCGGCAAACGCCGGATCGTAGGGCTGGTAGACCCGGGCGGCGATCGCGCCCACAACCGCCAGATCCGCCGTCGCGCAGGTGCTCTTGAAAGGCGCCGAGCCTGTCCCGATCACTTCACTCGTCAGCTTGTCATCCTGCGGAGCAATAAAACCGGAAAAGTGCTCGCTGGTCTGCTTGTGCCAGGCGCCGCCATCGGTGTCCTGCATCTTCAGCATCCACTCAAGGTTCCAGCGCGCTTCATTCAGAATGTCCGGCGTGCCGTTTCCCGTCTCGGGGATATTGAGTGAAATGTTCCTGATCTTCTGCCCGAATATCTCCCAGGTCCACAGCAAGGTGCCGGTGGTGATCCCGGAGTTCACCATGTAGCGGCCATAGTCGCCCGCGTCGTGCCAGCCGCCGATGTTATTCCGCGGCCCCTTAGCCCCTGAAGTGGGGTTGAATTCCCCATGCAGATGGCAGGCGGGGTGGCTGTATCCCGGAAACTCCGGCCCCATGTCAACCGCCGTCCCGCAGCGCTGCCCGTAAAAGCCGCGCATGGCCATATAGTAGGTATGCTCAAAAACATCCGGGCCAACCGCAAAGTCCCAACTGCGCCCCACGCCGGGGATCTCCAGATAGTAGCGGCCCGTCTGCTTCAATGCGGAGAAATCCGCCGCCTGCACCTTGTCGCCGGTAGCCTGATCTGCCTTGACGACTGTCAGCTCCCCTTTGAAAACAGCCATATTGTCGCTGGAACGCCGTACTTCAAAGGTCGCCGCGGGAGCGCTGACCAGAGCGACCTTGGGACCGTTCAGCGGATAGCCCACCTGGTCCACTTTGATGGCCAGTTGCGCGGTCTCAGCCCCATGCGCCAGAGCGGCGGGGCAGATCAGAAGACTGGCTAAAAGGACGGACTCAAGCAACTTCCGTCGGCTTTGTACGCCTTTGGAGTATAAGAACAAAGAACTTGCCATCTCTGCGGCTTCGTTTCTCGGCGGCACTCAGGGTATGTTCAAAGCATCAAATGCTCTCACATTCGCCCAAATCCTAGCCACGGCCCCGGCACACCGAAGGATTTTCTGATTTCACGTGCATGGATACTTTTTCATATTTACATAACGTCGCGCAAATCCCCACCACCTTTCCCCAGGCAGCTCTCTGCAAAGGACTTTGAAACACCAGCAAAATCGCTTGGTGAGGCTTTCCGCCAAAGGCTATACTGGCGAGAGAATTCTTTAAGGGAGCACGCACAATGAAGTTCGGATATTTCGACGATTTGAATCGCGAATATGTGATTACGCAACCAGATACGCCCCTGCCCTGGATCAACTACCTGGGCTGCGAGGCATATTTCGGCATCATTTCCAATACCGCTGGGGGCTACTCGTTCTATCGCGATGCCCGTTTGCGCCGGATTACCCGCTACCGCTATAACAACGTGCCCATGGACTACGGCGGCCGCTACATCTACCTGCGCGACGATGAGTCCAAAGATTTCTGGTCGCCTTCCTGGCAGCCCACGCGCAACGACCTCAAGGACTACACCTGCCGTCATGGGATGGGTTACACGGTGATCGGGTCGAGCTATAACGGCATCGAGGCGCACACGCGCTACTTCGTGCCCCTCGGTGAGAATCTTGAAGTCTGGCAGCTCACCGTGACCAACAATCGCCCCACCAAAGCCTCCATTTCCGCTTTCTCCAGCATCGAGTTTTGCCTGTGGGATGCCCAGGACGACGCCACCAACTTCCAGCGAAACTTCAACACCGGTCAGGTGGAAGTAGAAGACGGCGTCATCTATCACAAGACCGAGTACCGCGAACGCCGCAACCACTTCGCCTACTTCGCGTCTTCCGAACCCCTCGCTGGTTTCGATACCCAGCGTGAGGCCTTCCTTGGCCCTTACAACGGCTGGGACAAGCCTTCCGCCGTCAAGGCAGGCCAGCTCACCAACTCCATTGCCCACGGCTGGTCGCCCATCGGCGCCCATCAGGTCAAGCTCGAACTGGCCCCTGGCGAGACAAAGCAAATCGTCTTTGTGCTCGGCTATCACGAGAATCCGGTCGACCAGAAATTCGATCCGCCCGGCTCCCAGATCATCAACAAGAAGACGGTCAAGCCAACCATCGCCAGGTATCTCGACCCCAAACAGGCCGATGCGGCCTTCGAGCAGTTGCGCCAGTACTGGGAGAGCGTGCTCGGCATCTTCCAGGTCAACACGCCCGACATCCACACCAACCGCATGGTCAACATCTGGAATGCCTACCAGTGCATGGCCACCTTCAATATGTCGCGCTCGGCATCCTTTTATGAGTCCGGCATCGGGCGCGGCCTCGGCTTCCGCGATTCCAACCAGGATCTGCTCGGCTTCGTCCACATGGCGCCGGCGCGCGCCCGCGAGCGCATCCTCGACCTGGCCGCCACGCAACTGCCCACCGGCGGCGCTTACCACCAGTACCAACCTCTCACCAAGCGCGGCAACAACGACATCGGCAGCGGTTTCAACGACGATCCGCATTGGCTCATCGTTGGCGTCTCAGCCTATCTGAAGGAGACCGGCGACTGGAGCATTCTCGACGCGCCGGTGCAATACGACAACCAGCCCGGCTCGGAACAGACGCTCTACGAGCACCTGCAGCGCAGCTTCAACTACACATTGAGCCGCCTTGGACCGCATGGGCTGCCGCTGATCGGCCGCGCCGACTGGAACGACTGCCTCAACCTGAACTGCTTCTCCGACACGCCCGGCCAGAGCTTCCAGACCACCACCAATAAGGAAGGCAAAGTAGCCGAATCGATCTTCATCGCCGGCCTCTTTGTTTTTGTCGGCCGCGAACTGGCAGCCATCGCCAACCATTGCAACCTCAAAGATGAGGCCGATAAGTATCTGGCCGAGGCCGCGAAAATGGAGAAGGTTACCCTCCAACACGGTTGGGACGGCGAGTGGTTCCTGCGCGCCTATGACGATTTCGGCGGCAAGATCGGCTCGAAGGAGTGCAAGGAAGGCAAGATCTTCATCGAGTCCAACGGCTTCTGCACCCTGGCCGGCATCGGTCTCGACGACGGCAAGGCCGCTTCGGCTCTGGCCGCCGTTAACCAGCAGTTGGCCACCAAACACGGCATTGTGGTCCAGCAGCCGGCTTACACTCACTACTACATCGAGATGGGCGAAATCTCCTCCTATCCGCCGGGATACAAGGAAAACGCCGGCGTCTTCTGCCACGTCAATCCCTGGGTTATGATCGGCGAAACCCGTCTGGGTCACGGCAACCTGGCCCACGACTACTACAGCCGCATCAATCCCTCGGCGCGCGAAGAGATCAGCGACCTGCATCGCTGCGAGCCCTATGTCTACGCGCAGATGATCGCGGGCAAGGATGCGCCCAGCTTCGGCGAGGCCAAGAACTCCTGGCTCACCGGCACGGCAGCATGGAACTACTACGCCATCGTGCAGTGGATTCTCGGCATCCGCACTTCGCTGGAAGGCCTTGAAATCGCCCCGGTGATTCCCACAAGCTGGCCGGGCTTCACCGCCACCCGCACCTTCCGCGGCGTGGTCTACAAGATTTCCATCGAGCGCAAGGGAGATGGAAACCAGATCGCTCTCACCGTTGACGACGCGCCCATCGACGGGAACGTCGTACCCCCTCCCATCGACGGCCGGAAGGAAGTTACGGTCAAGGGCATTCTCAGCTAGCTCTTTGACCGCTTGTATCTGCACCACTCCTGGGTGCCCCATCCTTTCCACAGTCTTATCGTGGAAAGGGTGGGAGACCACAACTCTTGGGTGCCCCATATCTGTCACAGTTCCATCGCGGCAGATGTGGGAAAGCGAAAATCCTGGGTGCCCCAGGTCCCGCTTTTGGGACCTGGGAAAGCACAACTCTTGGGTGCCCCACCCTCGGCGCGCATTTGTTTTTGCGCCTAGGGTGGGAAACCACAATTCCCAATCTTCCTTGTTCATAGGAGCACACCTTGTACATCGCAAACGAACAGCGTTACGACACCATGCAATATCGCCGCTGCGGCAAGAGCGGCCTGCGCCTGCCCGCCATCTCCCTCGGCCTCTGGCATAACTTCAGCGGCGTCGATGTCTTTGAGAATTGCCGCGCCATGGTGCGCCGCGCCTTCGATCTGGGCATCACCCATATCGACCTGGCCAACAACTATGGCCCGCCGCCGGGAAGCGCCGAAAGCAACTTCGGCGAGATCATGCGCCTCGATCTTGCTCCCTATCGCGACGAGCTGATCATCAGCACCAAGGCTGGCTACGGAATGTGGTCCGGCCCCTATGGCGACTGGGGATCGCGCAAGTATCTGCTCGCCAGCCTCGACCAGAGCCTGAAGCGCATGGGCCTGGAGTATGTTGACATCTTCTATTCCCATCGCCCCGATCCGGAGACGCCCGTCGAAGAGACCATGATGGCTCTTGACCAAGCCGTGCGCTCGGGCAAGGCGCTCTACGCCGGCGTCTCCAACTACAACCCGGCGCAGACCGCGGCGGCAGTGAAGATTCTGCGCGAACTCGGCACTCCCTGCCTCATTCATCAGGTCAAGTACTCGATGTTTGAACGCACCCCCGAACAAGGCCTGCTCGACGTTCTGGGCAAGGAGGGCGTAGGCGGCATCGCCTTCTGCCCGCTGGCGCAGGGCATGTTGACAGACCGCTACCTGAAGGGAATCCCCGAAGGTTCGCGCGCCTCCAAGGCTTACAGCTTCCTCAAGAAGAGCGATGTCGACGAGAGCCACTTGGTCAGGATTCGCGCCCTGAACGAACTGGCCACCCAGCGGGGGCAGTCGTTGGCGCAGATGTCTCTTGCCTGGGTTCTGCGCGACAGCCGCATGACTTCGGCGATCATCGGAGCCAGCCGCGTCGAGCAGATTGAGCAAAACGTCGCCGCGCTCGCCAACCTCAGCTTCTCCGCCGAGGAACTGGCCAGGATCGACGCAATTCTGAGTTAGCCCGCCTGATTCAGCCGGGTGCCCCATCCTCGGCGCGCTTTTGTTTTTGCGCCTAGGGTGGGAAGCCACCAACCCAAACCAGCCCCGTCCACGAGGAGGCACACATGCAGGACCTGCGGCAGAAGGTGAAGGCGGAGTTGCTCTCCGACATCCTGCCCTTCTGGCTCAAATACACCATCGACGACGAATACGGCGGCTTCCGTGGCCAAATCTCCAACGATCTGACCATCGACCATCACGCCGCCAAGGGGCTGATTCTAAACGCGCGCATCCTGTGGACCTTTTCCAAGGCCTACAGCGTCTTCCACGACCCGGTCTATCTGGCCACCGCTCGCCGCGCCTACGACTACCTGACCCGCTACTTCTGGGATGACGAGTTCGGCGGTGTCTACTGGATGCTCGACTACCAGGGCAAACCCCACGACACCAAGAAGCGCATCTACGGGCAGGCCTTCACCGTCTACTCGCTGGCCGAGTACTTCCACGCCACATGCGACGTTGACGCGCTTGCCAAGGCCCTGCGCATGGTGAAATCCATCGAGTCCTCCAGCCACGATGACGAACACGGCGGCTACTTTGAGACCTACGAGCGCGACTGGACACTGGCCCAGGATCAGCGCCTGAGCGATGTGGACATGGACGAGAAGAAGTCCATGAACACCCACCTCCATCTCATGGAGGCCTATGCCACGCTGCTGCGCTTCCACGAAGATGAGACCATCCGCCTCAGGCTGCGCGAACTGATCGAGATATTCCTCGACCACGTCATCGACGCCAAAACGCACCACTTCATCATGTTCTTTGACGAAGCGTGGCGTCCGCGCCTGGATAAGATTTCCTTCGGCCACGACATCGAGGGAAGCTGGCTTCTCTGCGAGGCCGCGGAAATTCTCGGCGATGCCGCTCTCTTGAACCGCGTCCGCGATCTCTCGGTCAGAATGGCTCAGACTACCTACGAGCAGGGCCTCGACACCGATGGCGGCCTTCTCTATGAAGCCGACCCGACAGGCATCATCGACGACACCAAGCAGTGGTGGCCGCAGGCTGAGGCTTGCGTCGGCTTCCTCAACGCCTACCAGCTTTCGGGCCATCGCCACTTCCTTGAAGCCTCCAAAAAGAGCTGGGCCTTCATTGAGAAATACATCGTCGATCACGAGCACGGCGAATGGTTCTGGCTGGTGTCCAGGTCGTGCGTGCCCGGCACCGAGCACTACAAGGTGGACCCCTGGAAGTGCCCCTACCACAACAGCCGCGCCTGCATTGAGGTCATGCAAAGGCTCGATGCCTTGAAAGCCTCACAAACCGAAGCGAAGCACTAGAGCATTTTCAGAGATAGTGTGATGTCATGGGTGCCCCATCCTCGCCACGTTTTTGTTCTTGTGGCTAGGGTGGGATAGCACGATTCCCGCATTACAGAAACTGTGAAAATGAACTGAAAAGACCGGAGAAAATCCATGAATCAAGCCACATTCAAGAAAAGTGTCCAGAATCTCTTCAAGCAGCAGGAGAAGTTGCTCACCCGCCGCAACCGCAAGCTGCCCCAGGGCAACGGCATCATTGACCGCTACGAGTTTCCGGTGCTGACCGCTGCGCACGCGCCCATCCTCTGGCGCTACGACCTCAACCAGAAGACCAATCCCTTTCTGGAAGAGCGCATCGCCGTCAATGCCGCCTTCAACGCCGGCGCCATCCTGCTCAACGGCAAGTATCTGGTCGTGGCGCGTGTCGAAGGCGCTGACCGCAAGTCCTTCTTCGCCGTCGCCGAAAGCCCAAATGGAATCGATAACTTCCGCTTCTGGGATTACCCGATTCTGCTGCCGGAAACCAGCAATCCCGACACCAACGTCTACGACATGCGCGTCGTGAAGCACGAAGACGGCTGGATCTACGGCCTCTTCTGCACTGAGCGCAAAGACCCCAGGACGCCCGAGTGGGACACCTCTTCGGCCGTGGCGCAGTGCGGCATCGTGCGCACCCGCGACATGAAGACCTGGGAGCGGCTGGCCGACCTCAAGTCCAAATCGCCGCAGCAGCGCAACGTCGTGCTGCATCCCGAGTTCGTCGATGGCAAGTACGCCTTCTACACGCGCCCGCAGGATGAGTTCATCCAGGCTGGCAAGGGCGGCGGCATCGGCTGGGGACTCGCCTCGAACATGGAAAACGCCGTCATCGATGAAGAACTCATCATCGACAATCGCGAGTACCACACCATTCAGGAGGTCAAGAACGGCCTCGGCCCGGCCCCCATCAAGACGCCCCAGGGCTGGCTGCAACTGGCCCACGGCGTGCGCAACACGGCCGCCGGCCTGCGCTACGTAGTCTATCTGATGCTCAGCGAGTTGGAGCGCCCGTGGATCATCACCCACAAGCCCGCCGGTTACTTCATCGCCCCCGAAGGCGGCGAGCGCATCGGCGATGTCTCCAATGTGGTCTTCAGCAATGGCTGGATCGAGCGCAAAAACGGCGACGTCCTCATCTACTACGCCTCATCCGACACGCGCCTCCATGTGGCCACCAGCACCGTTCCCAGGCTGCTGGATTATGTGCTCAGCACGCCTGCCGATCCGCTGCGCAGCCATGCCTGCGTGGAGCAGCGTTACGAACTCATCAAGAACAACCTGGCGCTGGGCAAGATCAAAGCAACCGTTGTCAAGCGGGCTGGCAAAAAAGCATCCAAGTCTGTAAAGCCGAAGAAAGCCGCCAAATCTGTGAAAGCAAAGAAGGCTGCCAAGCCCGCAAAGGCGAAAAAGGCCGCCAAGGCGAAGAAGCGGTAGCCGGGTAACGGGCACCGGGTGCCGGGTGCCCCATATCTGCCGCAGTTTTATCGCGGCAGATGTGGGAATGCACGAATCCAGGGTGCCCCATCCTTTCCACAGTCTTATCGTGGAAAGGGTGGGAAACCACAAATCCAGGGTGCCCCACATCTCGCGCAGTTTTATCGCGCCTAATGTGGGAACCTGCCAAACAGGTCTCCGCTGCCGCCTTGCACCCTTTCACCCGGCATATCATCAAAGACAAGGGGTGAAAATGATGGCGGAATTCACACTGCGTATCGATGGAATGCACTGCGGCTCCTGCGTGAGTCGCGTGACTCAGGCCCTGGCCTCGATTGAGGGAGTGACAGTCAACGAGGTCCGCATGGGAGAGGCGCGGATCACTTCCGATCTGACCCCCTCGCCGGTAGACCTTGTGATTGCCACTCTGGACAAAGCCGGCTTTCCTGCGCATCTGGAATACTAGGGCCCTCGATGGCCACTCCCACGGAATCCATCACGCTGCCCATCCTGGGCATGAGCTGTGCCTCCTGCCAGCTTCACATTGAAGAGGCTCTGCGCGCGACGGCCGGGGTTGAATCGGCGCACGTCGATCTGATCTCCCATCGCGCCAGCGTGGTTTTCGATCCTGCGCAGGTCGCGCCCGCGCAACTGGTCGAAGCCGTTCGCGCCTCCGGCTACGACGCCGTGCTTCCCCGCCCCGGCGCCTCTTCAGAAACCTCATCCGACACGCTTCCCTCCGGAGCCGAACGCAAGGCCTATGCCACCCTCATCGCCGGCGCTGCGGCCATGTTGCTGGCCATGCCGCTGGGTACACAAATGGGCGCGTTCGACCACGTGCTGATGCGTGTTTTTCCTTGGCTCTACGCGCTGCCGCCAGATCTGCTGCGCTGGTTTCTGCTGCTTCTGACGGCGGCGATGATGGCCTGGGCGGGCCGTGGCATCTATCTGAGCGCGGCGCGCGGCCTCCGCCACGGAACCACCAACATGAACACTCTGGTCAGCCTGGGGACGGGCGTAGCTTTTCTCTATTCCGCCGCCGCCACCATCTGGCCCGCAGCCGGCCGCCAGGTTTACTTTGACGCGGTTCTCCTGATTCTCGGATTTCTTCTTTTGGGCAAGAGCCTGGAGAACCGCGCCAAGCGCCGCGCCCTAGCCGCGCTCGACTCGCTCTCTCGTTTGCGCCCTGCCACTGCCCGCCGGGTTCGCGACGGGGTCCAGACCATCGTTCCGCTCGAAGAAATTCAGCCCGGAGACAGCGTGCTGATTCTGCCCGGCGAACGCTTCCCTGTGGACGCCAAAATCCTCGAAGGCCGCACCACCGTGGACGAATCGATGCTGACCGGCGAGTCTACGCCTCTCGACCGCGAGCCCGGCGGACGCGTGCTGGCCGGTTCGCTCAACTACGAAGGCGCCGTGACCTGCCAGGCGGAGTCACTGGGCGAGGCGACCGTGCTGGCGCAGATTACCCGCATGGTCTCTCAGGCGCAAGGCTCGCGCGCGCCCATGGAGCGGCTCGCCGACCGCGCCAGCCAAATCTTTGTTCCCTCGGTGCTGGCCCTGGCAGCGCTTACTTTTGTCGTCTGGCTTGTCGCCTCGCACTCGCTGCAAATGGCCCTGGCCTCGACCGTCGCTGTGCTGGTGATTGCCTGCCCCTGCGCCATGGGCTTGGCCGTTCCCGCCGCGCTCACCGTGGCCGTCGGACGCGGCGCGCAGATGGGCGTTCTTTTCAAGGGAGGCGAGGCCCTCGAACGGCTGGCCCACCTGGACGTCATCGTGCTCGACAAGACCGGAACGCTGACCGTGGGCCGCCCCGTGCTGGAGGCCATTCATCCGCTAAGCAACAACACCGAGAGCGACCTGCTTCGCCTGGCCGCTGCCGCCGAGGAGCAATCGAACCATCCCCTGGCCCACGCGCTGGTCGATGCGGCGCACTCTCGCGGACTCGTCTGGCCCTCCGCGGAAAACGTGCAAGTCCTGCCTGGCCGCGGCCTTACCGCCAAGGTGGAAGGCCACGACTGCCTGCTGGGCAACGAAGCGCTCTTCAAGGACTTCTTCATCTCGCTTCCTGAGAGAATTGCGCCGCCCGAGCCGGGAGCTACGCGGCTCTGGATCGCTCTCGACAGCGTGCCCGCCGGTTACTTCGACGCCCGCGACGCCCTGCGGCCAGACGCAGCCGGAGCCGTAGCCGCCCTGCGGCATGCTGGTCTGCGGGTGCTGATGCTGACCGGCGACTCAGCCGAAGCAGCCGCGCCCATCGCGCAACAGGCAGGAATCACAGAGATCGAGGCTAGTCTCGACCCCGCCGGAAAGCTCGCCCGCATTCGCGCCCTGCAAGCCAGCGGCCTGCGCGTGGCCATGGCCGGCGACGGCATCAACGACGCCGCGGCCCTGGCCCAGGCGGACGCAGGCATTGCCATGGGCACAGGCGCCGATCTGGCGCAGGAAGCCGGTGATGTGCTGCTCCTGCGTGCGCAGCCCGCCTCCATTCCCGCCTCGCTCGATCTGGCCCACGCAACCCTGCGCGTGATGCGCCAGAACCTGATTTGGGCCGCGGGCTATAACATCCTCGGCATTCCACTGGCCGCGGGCGCGCTTTACCCCAGCTTTCACATTCTGCTCAGCCCCTGGCTGGCCGCCGCCGCCATGGCTCTCAGTTCTGTGAGCGTGCTCGGCAACAGCCTTCGCCTGCGCAGTTGGCAGCCCTCCACATTGATCCGGGACGCACAAAGCACTCCGGCACGATAAACTTACCCCAGGGCCTTTCTGTGCGCATCCTGAACCGTTACATCCTCGGCGAAATCCTCTCCCACGCCCTTATCGGATGCGTGATTTTCACCTTTATTTTGTTCATGAAGGAACTGCCCCGCATCCTGGAGATGGTGGTGCACAACGCCTCCAGCTTCAATAGTGTGGGCGAAGTAGTTCTTTTCATGCTGCCCAACTTCCTCATGGTCACCGTTCCCATGGCGGTGCTGGTGGGGGTGCTGCTGGGCTTGAGCCGCCTGGCCGCCGACAGCGAAATCATCGCCATGCGCGCTTCTGGCCTAGGCATCGGCTACTTTGTGCGCGTCGCCCTTGTGGTGGCCATCGGCGGCACGTTGCTGGGGCTGGCCAACTCGCTCTATCTCGCTCCGCGCGCCAATCGGGCCATTCTGGCGATGGACAAGACCCTGGCCATGCAAGCCTCCTATGAGATTGAGCCGCGCGTCTTCGACGAAGATTTTCACAACTTCGTACTCTATGTGCAGGATGTGCGCTCGGGGACCGGGGCGGCCAACTGGCGTCAGGTCTTCATGGCCGACACCGCCGATCCCATTACGCCCATGATTACCACCGCCGCCTCGGCCACCGTGGCCAGCGACAACAGCGGCGACTCCGGCCAGGAGTTGCTCATGCGGCTGCGCGATGGCTCGCGCCATGATACTGTGACCGGCCAGCCCCAACAGTACAACATCTCCACCTTTGACTTTACCGACATGCCCATGGCCCCCAGCCAGCAAAACGAAGGGCATTTGGGGCGCCTGGACACAAACATCTTCGCCATGCCCATGAGCACTCTATGGCAACGCAGCCACGGCCCCGACGGCAAACGGTTTCTGATCGAGATACACAAGCGCTTCGCCTATCCGGCGGCCTGCCTGGTGCTGATGCTGGTGGGCGTTCCGCTGGGCGTCACCTCGCGGCGCGGCGGCAAGAGCTTCGCCTGGGTCTTTACCATTCTGCTGGTCTTTGTCTATTACCTGCTTTCTTCCACCGGCATCGCCCTGGGAAAACAGAACTGGATTTCAGCCTTCTTTGCCGTCTGGTCAGCCAATCTGCTCTTCGCCGCCGGTGGCCTTTTCCTGCTCTGGCAGATGGCCTCGGGCGGCCGCATTCTGAATGCAATCACCTCCTGGGCCTCGCGCTTTCAAAAATCTAAATCCGCCATCTCGGCCAAGACCATTCACTCGCCACTGGGCGCCCTGCTGAACAGGTTTCAGCCGCGCCCCCAGCGCGTGAAACCTCGCGGCGTCTTTCCGCGCATCCTCGACGCCTATGTGATACGCCAGTTTCTCGGCATGTTCTTTCTGGTGCTGGCCGGCTTTGTCATGCTCATCCTGGTCTTCACCTTCTTCGAGCTGGTAGGCGACATCCTGCGCAACCACATTGCGCTTTCCCTGATCGGCGAGTATCTCCTCAACCTGACGCCCAGCATGATCTACCAGATCACTCCGCTGGCCGTGCTGATTGCCGCGCTGGTCACCTTTGGCGCGCTCAACCGCAACTCGGAAATCATCGCCATGAAGGCTACCGGCATCAGCCTTTACCGGCTGGTGGTTCCCATCGTCTCCATCGGCGCCATCCTGGCCGTTAGCCTGTTCCTCTTCGACCAGTTCTATCTGCCTCAGGCCAACCGCAGGCAGGAGGCTCTGCACAACATCATCAAGGGCAAACCACCGCAAACTGTCCTGCATCCCGAGCAGAACTGGATCTTCGGGGAGCCGCGATCGGGTGAGCCCGGCCGCATCTTCTATTACCAGTTCTTCGATCCCGACCGTAACCAGTTCGCCAATCTCTCGATCTTCGAGTTCGATCCTTCCTCGTTTCAGCTTTCGCGGCGCATCTTCGCCGCCCGCGCTGTCTGGGATTCCACCTCGGATTCGTGGCTCTTTCTGAACGGCTGGCAGCGCAACATCGCCGGCGCCAGCGTCACCGAGTATCGCGAGTTCCAGCAGACCTCCTTCGCGGAGATTCACGAAGACCCCGGCTACTTCAAAAAGGAAAGCCTGCAAGCGCAGGAAATGAACTTCGGCCAGCTCGATCGCTACATAAGCGACTTGCGCCAGAGCGGCTTTGACACCATGCGCCTGCGCGTCGACCTCTGGCACAAACTCGCCTATCCGCTGGTCTGCATCATCATGGCGGTGCTGGCCATTCCCTTCGCGCTCTCCATGGGCCGCCGCGGCTCGCTCACCGGCATCGCCGTGGCCATCGCCGTGGCCCTGGCCTATTGGGTCGTCGATGGACTCTTCGGCGCCATGGGCAATGTGAACTACCTGCCCGCCGCCCTAGCGGCCTGGTCCTCTGATGCCATCTTCGGACTCATCGGCGGCTATCTGCTGCTGCGCACGCCAACGTAACGGCGTGATAAAGCTTGCTGCCCGCAACACTGCGACAAACCGTTCCCACCGCCCGCCCCGTACAATAAAGACATGTTCCGCAATCTCGCCCCGCTCTACAGCTATATGCGCCGCTACCGCTGGGGATACCTGTGGGGCACGCTCTCCTGCATCTGCGTCAACGGCATCTGGGTGCTGTTCCCCCTGGTCCTCCAGAGAGCCATCGATGAGATGAGCCATGGGATTACCCGCCAGGGAATCCTTTTCTTCGCCGGCCTTCTGGTGGCTATCGCTCTGGTCAAGGGCGTCTTTCTCTATTCCCAGCGCTGGATTCTTATCGGCATCTCGCGGGAAATCGAGTATGACCTGCGCAACGACCTTTTCCGGCAACTGGAACGGCAAGACTCGGGCTTCTATCAGCGCTATCGCACCGGCGACATCATGGCGCGGATGACCAACGACCTGAGCGCCGTGCGCATGTTGCTGGGTCCGGCCCTGATGTACAGCGCCAACACCGTCTTCTTCACCGTATTCGCCTTGTTTTTCCTGCTGAACATCAGCCCTTGGCTCACCCTGGTGGCCTTCGCGCCCATGCCGCTGGCCAGTATCCTCATCCAATACTTCGGCAGCCGTATTCACGACCGCTTCGAGCGCATTCAGGCCAGCTTCTCCGAGATCAGCTCGCAGGCTCAGGAAAATTACTCCGGCGCGCGGCTTGTGCGCGCCTTCGCCCGCGAAAAATCGCAGGTCGGCCTCTTCGAGCGGCTCAACCGCCAATACATCGCCCGCTCCCTCCGTCTGGTTCAGCTCATGGGCATGCTGTGGCCCACGCTGGAGTTCATCCTGGGCCTCTCCATGATCATCACCCTGCTGGCCGGCGGGCACATGGTCCTCGCCCATCGCATCACCGTAGGCCAGTTCGTGGCTTTCAATACCTACATGATCCTGCTCACCTGGCCCATCATCGCCATCGGCTGGGTGGTGAACATTTACCAGCGCGGCACCGCCTCGGTCCAGCGCATCGATGAACTGCTGCGCTCGACTCCAGCCATCGACGACAGCGCTGCCGACTCTTCGATCCCGACTGATACCGCGCTTCGCGGCGAAATCGAATTCCGCAACCTGAACTTCAGCTACGACGACGCGCCGGTGCTCCACCCCTCGGACAAAGACCCGTCCGTAGGGACCCCGGTGCTGCGCGGCATCTCGCTGACAGTTCCCGCCGGCTCCAGCCTGGCCATCGTCGGACCCACCGGTTCGGGCAAGTCTACGCTGGTCAAACTGATCTCCCGGCTCTACGAGGCGCCCGAAGGCTCACTGCTCGTCGACGGCCGGCCAGTGCGCGACTACCCTCTGGCCGTGCTGCGGGGCAACATCGGCATGGTTCCCCAGGAGACGTTCCTTTTCAGCACAACGATCCGCGAAAACCTTGCCTTCGGCGCGCCCGATGCCAGCCCGGAGGAGTTGCTCCAGGCGGCCGAAGCAGCCCACATCCGCCAGGAGTTTGAAGAATTTCCGCAGGGCTTTGAAACCATGGTGGGCGAGCGCGGCGTGACGCTTTCCGGCGGGCAGAAACAACGCGCGGCCATTGCCCGTGCGTTGCTGCGCCGCCCATCCATCCTCATACTCGACGACGCGCTGGCCAGCGTGGACACCTACACGGAAGAGCGCATTCTGAGCGGACTGCGCAGTTACACCACAACCTCAACCACAATCCTGATCTCCCACCGCGTCTCCACTGTGCGCCATGCCGACCAGATCGCCGTGCTCTACAACGGCCGCATTGTGGAATTGGGCAGACACGACGAGTTGCTCGCTCTCGACGGCTACTACGCCAGCCTCTACCAGAAGCAGCAACTGGAAGAGGAACTTACCGTCGCGGGCTGAGAAGCGCCACGACAGTGGGGTGGGTACATTCAAATTTCAGGCGCTGGGTGCCCCATCCATCCGCAGCTTCATCGCGGATGGGTGGGAAACCACGAAACTTCTGCAAGCGAATAGCGAGCGATTGGCCCCACCGCAGGTGGGTGGGAGACCGCAAACCTTATAGGCAAACCCGAGATTCTGCTGGGTGCCCCATCCATCCGCAGCTTCATCGCGGATGGGTGGGAGACCACAAAACTTCTGCGAGCGATTAGCGAGCGATTGGCCCCACCGCAGGTGGCCAGGTGCCCCATCCTTGCGCGTTTTTCCTAGCGCAAGGGTGGGAGACCACGAAACTTCTGCGAGCGATTAGCGAGCGATTGGCCCCACCGCAGGTGGTTTGAATATGCCACAAGCTAAGGGTTCACTGTTTGCGGCTCAATCAGCACGCCGTCATAGAGCGAGGCAGCCAGCAGCCTGTCTCCCGCTGCGCGCACGCGGTTGATGCGGTAACCGGTCCGAGCCCACTTCCATTGCAACGACTTGGGATCAAGCGCGTAAACCAGGTCGCTCGAACGCGAGCTGACAAGAATCCTGTTCGTGTGAGCGTCATAGGAAAGATCGTCAATGTCGCTCAGAGGAAACCGGTGAACCCACAGCCATGTCTTGCCCTGGTCGTGCGTGAAGTAGACGCCTTCGCGCGCGCCCAGCCACAATGTCCCATCCGCGGAGAACGCGATGCAATGAGTGCGCGTGAGCATCGCTGGAATGGTCATGGGCATCCAGCTCTGGCCGGCGTCTTCCGAAAGCACCACTCCACTCTGCCGCGCGGCAGCCAGCAGCTTCCCATGCACGGCAATTGAAAGATAATCGCCCGCGCCCATCACCGGGCCGCCCTGCCAAGTGGCTCCCTGATCGGCGCTGGTGAACAGGCCTCCGGCCACTGAGGCCAGCCAGGTATCTGAAGAAAGGTCGAGGGCGAAGACGCGGCCCTCGATTTCGCGCACCGTATCCTTGACGTGCTTTTCCACGTGGACGCGTGTTCCATAGTGCGTTTCGATAGCCTTCTTTACCAATGTGTTCTGAATTGTGTTTCGTGGACTCCAGTTGCCGCCCAGCGCATTCCCGGCGTCCGCCTCCAGCGCAAAGATGCCGTGATTGGTCCCCGCCAGAATCATTCCCTCCGGCGACTCAGCCAGGGTAAAAACATCGCGTCCGTCTAGCCCATTGTCGAGCTGCTGCCAGCCTGCGCCGCCATTGCCCGAAACAAAAACACCGCCGTAGGCTTTGTCGTTCACCACCCCGGCATAGAGCCGCTTGGAATCACTGCGGTCAACCAGCAGAGCCTCAACCTTGCGGCCGGAGAAGCCTTCATTGGCAGCCACAAAGCTGGCCCCGGCGTCCTTGCTGAAGAGAACACCGCCGCGGTCGGTGGCCAGCAGCACACGATCAGAGTTTTGCGGATCGACAAAGACATCATTCACGATCACGTCCGGACCGGTCATCCGCTCAAAGGTCTTGCCTTCATTCACAGTCTTGTAGAGTCCCTCAGTGGTTCCTGCATACACCACCTCGCGGTTCGACGGGTCCTGCTTCAGCACGCGCGTCCTCCGCGCGGTGGCGGGAATCCCCTGGATCTTCTTGAACAATTCGGCTGCATTTTCGCTCTTGTAGATGCCGCTGCACGCACTGGCAAAAACAATTTTCGGCTTGGCCGGATCGATGATGATCGAGAAGACATCGGAGTCATCGATAATGCCCTGTTTGATGTTGAGCCAGTTCTTGCCGCCGTCGGTGGTCTTCCACGGCAAATGCCAGGTGCCGGCATAAATCACATCAGGATCCGCCGGATCGACCGCCAGTGACTCCACTTCGTGAATCTCATGGCTGCCCGGCGGGCTGATCAGCGTCCAGGAGACGCCAGCATCGCTGCTCCGAAAAACCCCTTCGAGGGTTCCGGCAAAAAGCATCGCGGGGTCTGAGGGCGCCTGCGCAAACGCGCGAATCGACTGGCCCATCAGCCCCTTGATCTCACTCCAGCTCCGGCCCCCGTTGCGGCTCACCCAGAGCCCGCCGTCTGGATGGTCCAGCCTCCACGCCGCCACATATATGGTTGCTGGGTTTGCTTCGTCCACGACGATATGGTCCAGAATCAGGTCGTCGAACGAGTCCAGCTTCGCAAACCGATGCCAGGAAGAGCCTCCATCCAGGGACTCGTAAAGCCAACTGTTCGTGCTCCCGAGAAACAAATGATTGGGCTGGCCGGGAACCGCCGCAATGGCGCGCGCATCGCCTCCGGCTGGGCCAACCGCGCTCCAAATCGCCTGCGCTGTCAATAGGGGAACCGCCGACGAAAACAAAGCCAATAGTATAATTCGCGCGAATAGTCCAGACCGGGAGTAGGAATCGAGGCAGACTCGTGTTCTATTCATGCAGAAAACAGACTCCCTGAAGCAAAGAATGTGCGAAAAAGAGCGCATAGAAGAGAAGAGGTTGACCGGCGAACCAGTCAACCTCTAATGATTTCACGAGGAACTCCTCGGCCTTGTAGCAGTCCGGCCCCCGTCGTCATATTGTGGGGGCCGGACTCGTGATTTTACCGGGAGCAGGCCGTGGGCCTACTTCGCGGGCTCAACTGCCTTCTTCTTGGCTGCGTGGTGCTTGGCGCCCAGCGGCTTGCGGGGCTGGGGCACGATGGCGGCTTCGTCCACAGGAGTGGTTCCAGTCACATCGTTCGCGAACGTCGCGCCTGCGGGTACCAGGTAGGGAACCACTGTCTGCTCATCCGCAGTGCCGGTCGCCACGCTGATGCGGCTCGGGTCAATCCCCTTCTCCTTCACCAGATAGTCCTTGGTGTTGACGACGCGCTCTGCTGCACAATCCATCACCTTCATGTGCTTGTGCTTCAAGGCAGCCTTGGCTTCCTTGGCTTCCTTGGCCTTCTCCTTGGCATCCGAGTTGCCAACCAGAACCACCTTGGTGTCGGGCTGCTTCTGCAGCTCGAGAGCCACCTCGTCCAGGCTGGCCTTGGCTTCGTTGTCAACGCGCGTCGGACGCTTCGCGTCCTTCGAGAAGCTGATCGCTGCCAGCGCCTGCGCGTGCGGAGTCGGCGGAACATACGGCGCCGTGATGGTCACCGCGGTCTGCGCCGTGGCTGTGTGGCTCTTGTCGTCGTTCACCGTGCAGGTGATCCCCACCGAGCCGGTCGGCGCGCCAACTGAAGAGAAGTTCGCCGTAGCGCCGCTGCCGCTGATCGAGCCGGCCGTGGCCGAGAAGCTGTAGGTCAACGGACGGTTCTGCGGGCTTACGCCGGTAGCCGTCACCGTGGCCGGATCGCCCGGCTTGAGGGTGCTGGGGCTCGCCGTGCAACTGATCGTCGGCGGCTCAAACGGCTTCACCGTATAGCTGGCCGTGGCCTCCGCCGTCTGACCTGGCTTCAGGCCTTCCTTGCCGGCCTTGCCTTCCTTTACCGTCGCCTTGACTGCGTACGAGCCCGGCGCCTGCGCTCCGGTAGCCACCGCCGCCGTCGCTCCGTTGGCCGTCACACCATCTCCGCTAAAGCTGTAGATCACGCTCGTCTTCTTTTTGGTGCTCACCGAGCCTGCGGTGGCGGTCACCGTGACAGGATCACCGGCAAATACAGCCGGAGGAGCTGCCTCAGCTGACAAGGTGATTGGCGGGGCCTTCTTGCAACCCATTGGCATGAGGACAAGACCTGCCGAAGCCAGAGCTAAACAAACAGACGTTACGCTGCGCAAATTCATAGAATTCCTCCAAAAAAACCGGTAGTACGACTGAGTGGTTTGCTGATGCGCGCTTCTCCCGTTTGACAACCACCGGGCACCACGAAAACGACGCCACGATAGGAACCCAATACGGAATCATGCTATCACAACTGGCATTGCATAATCAGGCTTTTGCAAGTGGTTGCTCGCATCCTGATTTTGCAACGCCACTCCGGGAAATGCACGCGCGGATACGACTCTTAAACTTCCTGCAAGCAGTTCTTGGGAACGCTTCAAAACGAAAATCGAAAATCCAGTCGCTGAGCCTTTCACCATCCGTCCCCTTCGACGGCCTCTTGGCGCTTCACGTTGAAATGACCCGCCATCGAACGGTCAGCCCTTGTTTTTCAAAAATCCGCTTCCGTCAACTATTCTCCCAAAACGGGGCTCTACGCCTCCCCCATATTCAGCGTCTTCAGCAGACTGCGCGGCTCACGCTGAATCTTCTGCTGGAGAAGCGTAATCGCGTACATTAGCTGCTCCGGGCGTGGCGGGCATCCCGGCACATAAACGTCCACGGGAATCACCTGGTTAACGCCCTGCACCACGGCATAGTTGTTAAAGACTCCGCCTGAGGTGGCGCAGGCGCCCATCGAGATCACCCACTTCGGCTCCACCATCTGGTCATAGAGCCGACGAATCACCGGGGCCATCTTCTGCGAAACCCGCCCGGCGACCACCATCAGGTCCGCCTGGCGCGGCGAAGGCCGGAAGACCTCGGCGCCGAAACGCGCCACGTCGAAGCGCGCGCCGCCCATCGACATCATCTCGATGGCACAGCAGGCCAGGCCAAAGGTCATCGGCCAAATGGAGTTCTTCCTTATCCAGTTGACGGCATAATCCAGCGAAGTCAGCAGAACGCCCTCCGGCTGCTCAAAGCCGTAGTCCGCTTCCCGCAGCTTCACGCGGTTCAAAGCGCTGCTTTCCAGTGCTCCGAACAGATAATGGTCCTGTTCTGCCGTAACCGCCATATGTTGTTTAGTGTAACGCTCCCTGTTGGCCCTGAGTATGTTCCATATAGCTCATTTCCTGGAGCCGCTTCCTTCCCTGAATCGCACCTGAGCAAGCACTCGTTCCGGCAATCGCGCAATGCTCCGCTCTTTGTTGTTCGCGTGAAAAGCCCTGAACCGGCAAACCCCAAAACGCCCATGCGGCTGCGCGGATCACTTTTCAAATCTTTATGGGAACCTTATATCCTTATGAGAACCTTATATCAAGATGCACTGATGAAACCGGATATTTGGCTGTTTGCCGCTTCCCAGGCGGGCCGCTATTATTTGCTCTTTGTCCCTTCATCTGTATGTGATTAATTTCGTCTCTGGAGCAGAATCGCATGTCTTGTTACCGCACGCTGCTGCTTATCTCCACCATTCTGGGACTCCCTTCCATGGCGTTGGCCGTGGCCCCCAACCTGACTCCACTCGGTTCGGCCCCGGCCTCACAGGCTCAAATCGCCGCCCTCACACAGGCTGTCCATGACGCCCAGACCTCCGGCGATAACGCCTGGGTCTTGATCTCCGCGGCTCTGGTCCTGCTGATGACCGCGCCCGGCCTGACTCTCTTCTATGGCGGCCTGGTCCGCAAGAAGAACATTCTGGGCACCATGATGCAGAGCTTCGCCATGATGGGCCTGATCACTGTTCTGTGGGCGCTGGTTGGCTATTCGCTGGCTTTCGGAGCAGGCAACTGCTTCATCGGCGGCCTCGAACACGCTTTCCTGCGCGGCGTCTCGCTCGATCCCAACCCCAACTACGGCGGCACCATCCCCGAGCAGACGTTCATGATCTATCAGCTCATGTTCGCCATCATCACCCCGGCGCTCATCACCGGCGCTTTTGCCGAACGCGTCAAGTTCAGTTCGATGGCCGTCTTTCTTTCTCTCTGGTCGCTGGTGATCTACTGTCCCATGGCCCACATGGTCTGGGGTGTGGGCGGCCTGCTGAATGTCGCCGGAGGCCGCTGGCCGGTTCTCGACTTTGCCGGCGGCACCGTGGTTCACATCACCTCGGGCATTGCCGCCCTGGTCACCGCCATCTATCTGGGCAAGCGCGCCGGCTACCCGGATGAGAATATGCCGCCCCACTCCATGGTGCTCAGCTTCATCGGCGCCGGGCTGCTCTGGTTCGGATGGTTTGGCTTCAATGCCGGCAGCGCCCTGAACGCCGGTCCGCTGGCCACCAGCGCTTTCGTCAACACCCAATTCGCCGCAGCAGCCGCGGCCATCGGCTGGGTCATTTCCGAGTGGATTCAGAACGGCAAACCCACTGCCCTCGGCGGCATCTCCGGCGCGGTCGCCGGACTGGCCACCATCACCCAGGCCTCCGGTTATGTCCAACCCATGAGCGCGCTTCTCATCGGCCTCATCGCCGGCGTGGTCTGTTCCTTCATGGTCTTCAGAGTCAAAAAGTTCTTCGGCTACGACGACTCCCTTGACGCATTCGGCGTCCATGGCGTGGGAGGAACGATGGGCGCGCTGCTCACCGGCCTGTTTGCCTCCGGCGCCATCAACGCCGTCTTCGGCAAGGACGCCGCCGGCCACCCCAACCCCACGGGAGTCATCGACGGCAACGGCCATCAGTTCCTCAACCAGGCCGTAGGCATGGGCATCGGATGGGCTCTGGCCATTGTCGGCACGCTTGTGCTGCTCTTCCTGGTAGACAAGACGATGGGCCTGCGCGTTTCCGCCGAAGATGAAGCCGCGGGCCTCGACCTTTCGCAGCACGGCGAGGAAGGCTACGATTTCAATTCGTGATTCGGTTCTTTCGGGTATCCCACTCTAGCCGCGTTCTTGTTTTTGGGGCCAGGGTGGGAATCTGAAGTCCAAAACCGCTAACCCAAGTCAGTCTCTCAAGCGAGGAATCTGCAAATGTTCAAGATTGAAGCGGTCATCCAGCCCACCAGATTAGACGCAGTGAAGGAAGCATTGATCGAAGCCGGCATCGCGGGCATCACCGTTCTGGAAGCACGCGGCCACGGCCGCCAGAAGGGCCACACCGAGTTCTATCGCGGCCACGAGTATACGGTCGATCTTGTCCCCAAAATCAAGGTCGAATTGATTGTCGCGGACGTCATGAAGGAAAAAGCCATCGAGGTCATTCTCGCGGCCGCTCGCACCGGCCATATCGGCGACGGAAAGATCTTCGTCAGCCGTTTCGAGGAAGCCATCCGCATCCGCAACGACGAACGCGGCGATTCCGTTATATGACGTTTGGCCGGAGCTGTCATGGCATTGGCACAGACCAAACATGCTTTCTTCGAGAGGCCGCTTCACTCAGCAGAAGCGCCTCTCGATAAAGGCCTCCGGGCCAGGCGATGAAGAGATCCATCCAGCGCTAAAATGATGAGTTTGCAATAGTTTTTTTATATTTACCCGCGGCATCCGGCCGTTATTTGCGACTTCTTCACGGCTTCCTTATGAGCGCCACCATAATCTTTATATGTAACGGATGAGTTTGATTCATACTCTAGCGGGTAGGGCTATGTTATGCCTGATTGCTATTTTTGAACTTTCTGTTACTGCATCGGTCTCGACCCACGCAGATTTACGCTGCCGGAGCATCTTTCTTCGCTTTACCCAAAAGGCTGACCGAAGTCATAACCCAACGCAAGGTCCTTGCAAATCGCATCTTTCATGGGAGCAGAAACACATGCATCGTGGAATGAAACTGCTGTCTTTGTCCGCCGTTCTGGGAATCCCGGCTCTGGCTCTAGCGCAACCCGCAGCCCAGGACACACAAGCCCAGATCGCCGCTCTTCAACAGTCTGTCAAAGCCGCACAGGCTGCCAGCGCCAGCGCTCAGTCGGCTGGCGATAACGCCTGGATGCTGACCTGCGCCGCCCTGGTTCTGCTGATGACCGGCCCCGGACTGGCTCTTTTCTACGGCGGCCTGGTCCGCAAGAAGAACATCCTCGGCACCATGATGCAGAGCTTTGCCATGATGGGCCTGGTCACCATTATCTGGGCCGTCGTTGGCTACTCGCTGGCCTTTGGTTCTGGCAACCTCTTCATCGGCGACTTCCAACACCTCTTTCTTCGCGGCGTCGGTCTGGCGCCCAATCCCGCCTACGCTCCCACCATTCCCGAGCAGACCTTCATGATCTACCAGCTCATGTTCGCCATCATCACGCCGGCTCTGATCACCGGCGCCTTTGCCGAACGCATGAAGTTCAGCTCCATGGCCATTTTCCTCTCGCTCTGGTCGCTGATCGTCTATTGCCCCATGGCCCACATGGTCTGGGGCGTCGGCGGCCTGCTCAACGCCTCCGGCGGCCACATTCCCAGCCTCGACTTCGCCGGCGGCACCGTCGTTCATATCACCAGCGGCGTTTCGGCGCTGGTCACCTGTATCTACCTGGGCAAGCGCATCGGTTACCCCTACACCAAGATGCAGCCGCACTCCATGGTTCTCAGCTTTATCGGCGCCTGCCTGCTGTGGGTCGGCTGGTTCGGCTTCAATGCCGGCAGCGCTCTCAGCTCCGGTTCGCTGGCCACCAGCGCCTTCGTGAATACCCACTTCGCCGCCGCCGCGGCAGCCGTCGGCTGGTCCATCGCCGAATGGATTCGCAACGGCAAGCCCACCGCCCTGGGCGCCATCTCCGGCGCGGTTGCGGGTCTGGTAGCCATCACCCCCGCCTCCGGCTTTGTCCAGCCCATGAGCGCACTGGCCATCGGCCTCATCGCGGGTTTCTTCTGCTTCTTCATGGTCTTCATCGTCAAAGGCTTCTTCGGCTATGACGACTCCCTCGACGCTTTTGGCGTCCACGGAGCCGGCGGAACCATCGGCGCACTGCTTACCGGCATCTTCGCCGCCAGCGTTATCAATCCGGTCTTCAAGGATGCGGCCGGCAACCCGCTCCCCTCTGGCGCCATCGAAGGCCATTGGGGCCAATTGCTTAACCAGTTCGCCGGCGTCGCGATTGCCTGGTGCATCTCCATCGCAGGAACGCTCGCGCTGCTGTTTATCGTTGACAAGCTCGTCGGCCTGCGTCTCTCGCCTGAGCAGGAAGCCGAAGGCCTCGACCTCTCGCAGCACAACGAGGAAGGCTACGACCTCAACTCGTAAGGTTCTTGTTCTGGTACTTTTGATCAAAAAATCGGGGGGACTAGCCCAACTAGCCCCCCGGCCTGTTACGCTGTCAAACGAGGCGTTTTGCGTATGCTCAAGATCGAAGCTGTTCTCCAGCCATCCAAGCTGGATGCTGTCAAGGATGCCCTGCTCGAAGCAGGCATTGAAGGCATGACCATTCTCGAAGCCCGCGGCCACGGCCGCCAAAAGGGCCACACCGAGTTCTACCGCGGCCGCGAATATACGGTCGACCTGCTGCCCAAAATCAAGATTGAACTCGTAGTCACCGATGACCAGAAGGAAAAAGCCCTGCAGGCCATCATCGGCGCTGCCCGCACGGGCCGCATCGGCGACGGGAAAATCTTCATCAGCGCTGTTGAAGAGGCCATCCGCATTCGCAATGACGAACGCGGAGAAACTGCCATCTGAAAACCGGTTCCGAATGTGCCCCAACCCCAGCTCTTGCCAGGGCTGGGGCGCATTGTCTCACTCGGCGACTGAAGCTTCAGTCGGGGCGGGCGGCGAGTTGCGCCGCACCTTCAGGTTATTGAGCGCGTAGTCGATGAACCGCGGCTCGAAATGCGGGGCCACCTTCATGAACCGGCAGGTGGCCACCACCTGATCGACGATGAACTTTGGCTGATAGGAAGCCAGCCCAAGGTTCTTTTCCGCCTTGAGTCTCCAGATAATAGCGTTGAATACTTCTTCGGACAGCGGCAAACCCTGCTTCGCGCACTCCTTTTCGAAAATGCGCCTGTATATATCCAGGCTGGGCGCGCCGATCTCGATCTTGTAAGGGAGGCGGCGCAGGAAGGCAGGGTCCATCAGGTCTTCCGGCTCCAGGTTGGTGGAAAAGATGACTAGTTCCTCAAAGGGGATGCTGAAGCTCTTTCCGGTATGCAGCTTCAAATAGTCGACGCGGTTCTCCAGGGGAACGATCCAGCGGTTGAGCAGGGCTTTGGGGCTGACCAGTTGGCGGCCGAAGTCGTCGATGATGAAACAGCCTCCCAGCGCCTTCATATGCAGGGGCGCTTCGTAGAAGTGGCCCGTCAGGTCATAGCGCAGGTCCAGCATATCCAGCGTCAATTCGCCGCCGGTGCAGATGAAAGGCCTCCGGCAGGCAACCCACCGCGCGTCATACTCCTCGGCCCTGACAAAGGAGACCCCGTTTCCTTCGTCCTCCCTGGCCGGATTGACCTGAAAATGAACGCTGGGATCGTAGAAGCGGATGACCTGCCCTTCGATGCTGATCGCGTATGGCACGTAGATCACATCGCTAAAAACGCTTCCCAGAGCGTGCGCAAACGAGGTCTTGCCATTGCCCGGCGGACCATAAAGAAGCATTGCACGGCCCGAGTTCAACGCCGGCCCGCTTTGTTCCAGAATGCTGTCGTCAAAGGTCAGATACCCCAGCGAGTTGCTGATGCGCTCGAAGGTAATCAACTCGTTGGTCAGCTTCTGCAGGCTTACCTGGTAAGTAAAATCCTCGATGGTGACCGGCGCGGGTCCCGCATAGCGCAACTGTTCCAGAACATCGATCGTCCACCGCTTGCCCTCGTCGGTGAATGTGTAGCGCATGTCGATCGGGCTAAAGGCGTCGCGCATTCCCAGCGTGCGCAGCAGTTGCCGGTCGATGGCCATCTTGATCAGATCGGTCACAAGAACGTAAGGCAGCTTGATGGCATCGACAAACTGACGGCAGGTTTCCAGGCGGCCTACATAGATCAGCTTCATCAACAAGCCCATAAGATCAAGCTTGTCGATTCCTGTGGCCTCAAGATCGGCGGGCTCGGCCGGAATGCGCTTCAGAAAGTTATCCACAACTTTCTGATCGACGACTCCCATCGCCACCAGGTTGTCACCCAGACGGCCCCCGCTGGTGGACTGACGCTCCAGTGCGGCGTCAACATCCATAACCGTGACCAGATTCGCGTTGATTAGCAGATCGCCCAACCGCATTCGTGCGCCGATGGTGTCCTCCTCGTGACAGCCTCATCTTGCCAAGGTCTTGCCGCGTGTCTGGCCGTACCCTTTACGTTTGGCCGCCGCAGAGTGTTCATGGCGCTCTTGAAGCACGTCGTGTAACCAGCTCATTTTCACTGCTCGCGCAATGGAAGGAATCCTCTGTCCTCGCCCCGTTGCTAGGAGTCGCATTTTGCGGCTGAGGTGGACCCCGCGTTACGGGAACCGTGAATTTCCCCGACCCCATCATTCTAGCGAAGAATGAACGGAATTGCTGTCTCATCTTTGGACACCCCGGCCCCGAGCTGAACAGAAAACCGGCCTTGGCGCCCAGGTTCAAGATAGGCAACGCGCGCTCTTCGCTGAAATCCTCGTTCTTGAAGCCGGGAATTGTATTCTCCAGCCCGCGAAAAACCCGTTTGCGCTGCCCAATTGTCCCATCTGTCGGCTCCTTGCAACCAAAAATCCCCCATCCGCTCCAACTTCGCTTATTCTGTTAATAATTCATTTTTGCTTCGGCAAGCCACGAACAATTACTCATGAGCCCAGTCGCTTTAGCGGTTGACGATCTTCGGGAGCAGTATACGCAGGAGATGGCGCTTGTGCGCGAGACCTACGAGCGCACAGGCGACGGCACAGCCTCCATTCGCCGCCGCTCCGCCGTGGTTGACCGCCTCCTGATCGAAATGTGGCGGCGCGTCTTCTCCGATCCCTCCGCGCAGAATGTTTCCCTGCTGGCCCTGGGCGGCTATGGGCGCAAGGATCTCTTCCCGTACTCCGACATCGACATTCTCTTCGCCTTTGCCGACGACAAGGCCGAGGCGCAATCCAAAGAGACGGTCCGCGCCTTTGTCCAGGGCATGTGGGACATCGGCCTGCGCGCCAGCCCCTGTTCCCGCACCCTCAAGGAAGCCGGCCGCTTCGACCCCGATAACCTCGAGTTCACCCTGGCCACGCTCGACCGCCGCTTCCTGGCCGGCAACTTCCCTCTCTACCAGCAACTCCACCAGACCGTCCTGCCCAACCTCGTGTTGAGCGAGTGGAACACCATCGCCCAGAAGCTGGGCGAGATCGCCCGCGTGCGCCACGCCAAATTCGGCGACACCATCTTCCACCTCGAGCCCAACATCAAGGAGTGTCCCGGCGGCCTGCGCGACTACCACCTCGCCGTCTGGTTCGCTCTGCTCTTTCAACTGAAAGAGACCAAGGAGTGGCCCCGTCACCGTGGCGGCGTCTTCCAGAGCGCTCGCGGCGACGCCGAGGCGGCCTTCGACTTCCTCGCCGCCGCGCGATGCTTCCTCCACTTCCGCCACGGGCGCGACGATAATACCCTCGACTGGCAATCCCAGGACGAGGCCGCCGCCAACTCCATCGGCCTTGAAACCCGCGGCACCGCAGACCCGGCCTACTGGATGCGCACCTACTATCGCCATGCCCGCGTCATCTATCGCCGCGCAGCCCTCCTCATGGAGAGCCTGCCTGCCCCGGTCAGCTTCTATCGCCAGTTCCGCCGCCGCCAAACTTCCATCGCGGGAACTGACTTCCTGCTTGACCAGGGGCGAATTGACATCGCTCCCGGCGCCCAGTTCAACGACACCAGCACTATTCTGCGCATCTTCTCGCTCATGGCCACCCACGGGTACACACTCTCGCAGGCCGCCGAAGACCGCATCTCCGACGCGCTGCCCGCCCTGGCCATCCACATCCCCGAGGGGCCATACCTGTGGAACGCCCTGCGGGAAGTGCTTCTCGGGCCCCACGCCGCCCACGCCCTGCGCACCATGCACGCCCTCGGCATCCTTGAAATGCTCGTCCCGGAGTTTCACGGCATCGACGCCCTGGTCATCCGCGACAGCTACCACCGTTACACCGTTGACGAGCACACCTTCCTGACCATCGACAATGTTCACTCCCTGCGCCAGCCCGCCAACGACTACGAACGGCAATTGGCCCAGTTACTGCCCGAAATCGAACGTCTCGATCTTTTCCTGCTCACCCTGCTGCTCCATGACACTGGCAAGGCCCGGCGCGGCGAAGACCACGTCGCCCCCAGCGTCGAGCTGGCGGACGCCTTCCTCGCGCGCCTGGAATTCGACGCCGAAGAGCGCGAGGCCGTTCTCGATCTCATCCGCCTTCACCTGGAGATGTCCAACGCCCTGCGACGCGACGTCTTCGACCCCGAGAACATCCGCGGCTTCGCCGAGAAGATCGGCAACCCCATGATGCTGAAGATGCTCACGCTGTTGACCTTTGCCGACATCAAGGCCGTCAACCCCGATGCGCTGACCCCCTGGAAGGCCGAGAATCTCTGGCAGCTCTACATGGCCACCGCCAACTTCATGGACCGCTCCGTCGACGAGGTTCGCTACCGCGCAGCCATCAACCCCACCCTGCTCAACCGCATCCGCGCCATGGTGCCCGCCACTCAGTCTGAACAGCTGCAGCAGTTCCTCGAAGGCCTGCCCCAGCGCTACCTGCAGACCCGCCTCCCCGAGCAGATCCGCGACCACTTCCAGATGTCTCTCAATCTGGATCAGGACCCCGTCCAGATCGATCTGCACCCCCACCGCCAGCTCTTCGACCTCACGGTCATCACCCGCGACCGCACGCGCCTCTTTGCCGACGTGGCCGGTGCTCTGGCCGCCTGGGGCATGAACGTCGTCAAGGCCGGCGCCTTCTCCAATGACAATGGCGTCATCGTTGACAGCTTCCAGTTCACCGACAGTTTCCGCACACTCGAGCTGAACCCCAGCGAGCGGGATCGCTTCCGCGAATGCCTTCACGATGTGGTCGCTCTCAAGCTTCCGGTCGAGCAACTGCTCGAAGGCCGCAGCCACATGAACAACCCCGGCAATCTCAAGGTCGAGGTGGCAACCAGCCTGGAGTTCGACTCGGAGTCCTCATCCCACGCCACCATCCTGCAAGTCGTGGCCCAGGACCTGCCCGGCCTGCTGCGCCAGATCGCCCTCGCCTTCAACCGGCACGATTGCAACATCAAGGTCGCCCTCATCGACACCGAAGGCGAAACCGCGATTGACGTTTTCTACCTCACGAGCCAGGACGCCAAACTCACCGAAGCCGTTCAGCAAGCCCTCGCCGCCGACATGACCAACGCCATCGATTCCCTGCGCAACACCGGCGCGTAAAACTCATTTCCCGGAAAAGTCAGCCTCTGAACAGTTGTCGATTACTACAGGAAAAGTTCACTTTTTCGCTTGACTATACCCTATCGGGGTATGGTAAAAAGAAAGTGCGGGCAGAACTTCGCTTGCAGGAGAAACGACGCAACCCATGAGCATCGAAACCGAAAAGGAACCTCCGAGTACTGGGTGTTCTATCCTGTGCCGTGATGCGCGCTCTGGAAACTGCCTTTAGCTTTGCTTGAGACGATTCCCTCGCCGCTCTTCACGGGATACGACCTGTGAATTGAGCGCGTGAGCCGGTAATCGAGAACGCCCGGTCACACCTCCCGAACATTGAATTCATTGCGCCAGAAATCTGGATTGCGCCCCTGCGCGTCTGGAGTCAGAACGCGCGCTTGAATTCAGCGAGGAGGAACCATGAACAACAAGCTGCATCTGGTTCAAAAGACCTGCCGCCTGAACCGCGTCTGGATGGCCGCCGGCGACGCCAGGATGCCTCTGGCCTGCGTCTGGATTGCCGCCGGAATGCCAGGCGCTTCCGCCGTGCCCTTCAACTTCGAAGAAGTGAGGAGGCATCTGTGCGCGTAACCGAAACCCAACTCGACGCCACCACCACACCCGTCAAGGGAGTGATGGTGCGCCGCTCTTGGCAGAAGCATCTGCTCACCTTCCTCATGGTCTTCGGCCCAGGCCTGATCGTAATGGAGGCCGACAACGATGCCGGCGCGGTCTCCACCTATATGCAGGCGGGCGGCCAGTACGGTCTGCATCTGCTCTGGATTCTGATTGTGCTCCTGCCCATCTGCTACTTCGTGCAGGAGATGGTCGCCCGCCTGGGAATCGCGACTGGCAAAGGCCACGCGTCCATGATCTACGAGCGATTCGGCAAATGGTGGGGCCATTTTTCGCTCTTCGATCTGCTTCTCGTCAACTTTCTTACCCTGATTACCGAGTTCGCAGCCATTTCGCTCGCTCTCAGCGCAATGGGAGTCAGTCCTTACATCTCGGTTCCGATAGCGGCGCTGGGGCTGACGCTGATGGTCGTAACCGGCAGTTATCTGCGCTGGGAGCGCATCGTCATCGGACTGTGCCTACTCGATCTGACCTGGTTCGTGCTGGCATATCTCGTCCATCCCAACTGGGCCAACGTTGCGCGCAACACGGCTTTTCCCGCCATGCCCGCGGGTGGTATCACCAGCAGCCTGGTCTTTCTGGTGATCGCCATTGTGGGCACAACCATTGCGCCCTGGCAGCTCTTCTTCCAGCAGAGTTGCGTGGCAGAGAAGCGGCTGCGCTTCGCCGATCTGAATTGGGCGCGGCTCGATACGCTCATCGGTTCCGTCTTTACCGTCGCAGTTGCAGGCGCCATGATGCTGGTTGGCAACTACGGCTTTCAGAACGGAATTACGTTTGAAGATCCCGCGCAGCTTGCTCTTGCTCTGGGTCCGATTGCCGGACACTTCGTCCGCAACAGCATTCTGCTGCTGATGGTCAATGCCGCCGTGCTGGGAACCACGGCCATCTCGCTGGCCAGTGCCTGGGCCTATGGCGAGGTGAAGGGATGGGAGCACTCGCTGCACAAGAAGCTGTGGGAGGCTCCAGGCTTCTATGCGACCTATATCGCCTGTGTTGGCGCGGCTGCGGCCATTGTGCTCATTCCTCGCGTGCCGTTGCAACTGGTCATCATCAGTGTGCAGGTTTTTGCCGGACTGATCCTGCCCTCAGCCATCATCTTTCTGCAGCTTTTGCTCAATGATCGCGAACTTCTCGGCGAGCGCTGGGTTAACCGTCCCTGGAATAACGTCATCAACTGGACCATCATCGCCGTACTGTTTGCCCTGTCGCTGCTATTGGCCGCGCAGGTGATGCTTCCCAATCTTTTCAATTGAAAGTATGAGGTGAACCATGGCAACCATGCAGCATTCATTTACTCCTGAATACTTCCGCGTGATCCATCCGCTCAATGATGCGCCAGAGCAGAAATGCTCCAGCGAGGGCCTTGGCCATATCGCCATGACGCCAACCGTGAGACTGTCCCTCAAGGTTTTACGTGGCTATCTGATTCTGATGAGCGGAATGCTGCTTTATCACGTGCTGGATATGGCCGGAATTCTGCACCAACTCCCATAGCGGCGCACAAATCAACCGCACCTTCACACAACGCTGAAGCCCCGCAAGCTACGATGATCAGTACCCGGAGCATGAAACGGCCGATGGAAAAGCTACTTGAGATAGGCGCGCACCAGATCGATCAGGTCTTCGGCCAGTTCGGGGGCGATCTGCTCTTTGGACCCAGCGGTCAAATGAAAACGGATGTGATCCTCCAGCACTTCGCCCATGAGGCCGTTGACGCCTCCGCGGACGGCGGCCAGCAGCATCAGTTGGTCGCCGCAATCTTCATCGACACCCAACGCTTTCTCCACCGCATCTAACTGACCACGCAGCTTTTTCAATCGCTGCAAAAGTTTGACTCTTTCGCGCTCATGCTGGGACATAATGGACTCCTCTGGATGGTACCCACCCCCGGTACGGTATAAACGTAGTGGGGATATCCTTCCGTATCCATTCTATCCTCAGTCCTATCGGCCACGCGCTGTGATTGGAAGGGGTTACACCGCAGCGCAGCTTGTAGCAGACACGATGCGTTAATCATAGTTAATTTTTCGTGTTAACATAGGTACAACATGACCACTTGTTTCAACTTTCGTCCGCTCTCTGCCGCGACCAGCAGCCTCGCCGGCTTGCGCGCTCTCCATTCCCAACCAAACCTTGCCCTTGCGCTTTTCTTTTGCCTGATTTCTCTGCCCCTCCAGTCCGCACTGGCCGCTTCGCCTTCGGACTCCGATGCAGCCAGGACTGGACCCACCGAAGCGCAAAGTCAGACTCTCAACTGGCACATGCAGACCACCATCATCGGCCAGGGGTATCCCTCCATTAGTGCCAAATACACCGGCATCAATAGCCTGCCAACATCCGGTCAAGCCCGCGAGACCGTCTCCCTGGACTTCTTCGGCGGATACCGCTTGTGGCGCGGCGCCGAATTCCATGCCGACCTGTTGACGTGGCAAGGCTTCGGCCTGCACGGGACGCTCGGCATCGACGACTTCACCAACGGGGAAGCTTACAAGATTGGCGTGCGCTATCCCCATTCGGATATTGCGCGCTTCTTCATTCGGCAGACCATCGGCTTTGGCGGCGAGAAAGAGGCCGTGCCTTCCGACCAACTCACGCTCGCCGGAGAGCAGCCGGTTACGCGGCTCACGTTCACTGTCGGCCGGTACAATTCGAAGGACATCTTCGACCTCAACACGTATGCCAACGATCCCCGCAAGCAATTCATGAATTGGGCTCTCGTCGCCAACGCTGTTTGGGATTATCCCGCCGACAGCCTGGGCTACACCACCGGCGCATCGGTCGAATTGGAGAAACCGAAGTGGGCGCTACGCTACGGATTTTTCCAGTTGGCGAAACAGCAGAATGGCTTTACCGCAGAAGACCAGTTCCTCATGTGGCCCGGTGAAAGCTCCGCGGGCGACCGCAGCTTCTTCCACGACTGGGGAATGGTGGCCGAAGGCGAGCGCCGCTATAGCATCGGCGCTCATCCGGGAGTTGTCCGCCCCCTGGCATTTGTCAATCAGGGCGAATTCGGCAGCTACAAGGCCGCTCTCTCGGTCCCCGGAGCGGATATTTCCAAGACTTTCGCCAACCGTCATACGTTTGGCTTCGGCCTGAACGCGGAACAGGAGATCACGAAGAACATCGGCGTCTTTTCTCGCGTGGGATGGAACGACGGCCATAACGAAGCATGGATGTACACCGACATCGATCATTCCGGCTCGCTCGGCCTAAGCGTAAAGGGAGATGCCTGGCGCCGCTCCGGCGATGCCGTCGGCCTGGCCGCCGTCATGAGCGGCATTTCAAAGGTGAACCAGCAATACCTCATGGCCGGCGGCACGGGCATCCTGGACGGCGACGGCAACTTGAACTACGGCATGGAACACGCCTTGGAGACGTACTACGATCACACATTTCCCCGGCAGATTCACGTGGCCCTGGATTACCAATTCGTTGCCAATCCCGCTTTCAACCGCGATCGCGGCCCCGTCTCGGTCTTCGGCACGCGCATCCATTGGGAATTCTAGTACTACAGCTGTAGATCGGCGATTCCGGACGGAGCAGGGGCCTTCACAGGCTGCGGAAAAACTCATCCAGAATGGCACGAATTATCAGGGCACGATTGGTAGGTCATGGCTTCAGCCCTGACTGCCGTAAATGCCGCAGAATGAATATGGGCTTTACAGGCTGCTGAAAAACTCGTCGAAACTGCTTTAAAAGCTATGTTTTGTATCAGGACACGACTTTAGTTGTGCCGCAAAGGCCGCAAAAACACTGGAGCTTCAGCCCCTGCGGGGTGTTTTTCGCACTTCTCATTTGGAAACAGGCCTTATTCCGCAGCCTGTGCAACCGCGACCGCTGTCCGGCCTGGATGGGATCTGTGCGTGCGCTTGTAGATTTCTGAAACAGAGATCAGGAGCCAGAAGTCCGGCTTACTTCCCCGCCCCGGCGGGCTGAATCTGCGTCTGCTTCTCCGCTGGCAGCGTGACAATCACCTCGTTGGGCCTGGCGTAGTGCAGCTTGTCATGCGCCACTTGACCGATGGCGTCCGGGTTGGTCTGGAGCTGCTGGATGCGATTGCGCAGCCGCGTATTCTCTTGATTGAGGTCGTCGATTTCCTTGCGCAACTCGCGGTCTTCCGCGCGCTTCTGTTCCCAGATCGAGATGCCGTTCTTCCCGCTGAAGACGTGCCAGCCGAGCAGCAGCGCCAATAGCACAGCCACCACAGAGGCCGCCGGACGCCATGCCCGCTGCGCAAAGTTCAGCGTCCGCATGGGCATGGGAACGGACACCGCCCCGCGGTCTGCTGCGTTTCTTCCGCCTTGCGCCTTCCCGTCCGGCATGACTCCTCAATCCACTTTTACTGAAGCACGAACTTCTCGGCCGCGGCCTTCAGCGCTTCCGTGTCCTGCTCGCTGCGCGCTTCCACATAGGCTCGCACCACCGGCTCTGTTCCGGAGAGGCGATAGCAGACCCAGGAGCCATCTTCCAGAATCAGCTTCAGCCCGTCGGTGCGCACAATCCGGGCCACCTTGCGCCCGCTCAGATCAGTGGGATCGGCCTTCAACTTCTCAGTGAACGCGGCCATTCCCTCCGGGGTCAAGCGGAAGTTCTCTCGAACCGGATAGAAGGAACCAACCTTGGCAAACAGTTCCTTCAGTTGCTCGCCCAGGCTCCGGCCGCGCTTGGCCACCATCTCGGCCACCAGCAGGCCGGCCAGCACGCCATCCTTCTCTGGCACGTGGCCGCGGATGGTCAGCCCCGCCGACTCCTCGCCGCCGATGGCGATCTTGTCGCCGTTAATCAGCTCGCCAATGTACTTGAAGCCCACCGGCGTTTCGTAGAGCGGCACCTTGTGGAACTCGGCCAGCGCGTTAATCAGGTTGGTGGTGGCCACGCTCTTGGCCACGCCGTTCTTCCAGCCGCGCGTCTCCACCAGGTAGTCGAACAAGAGCGCAATCACGTAATTCGGCTGGATGTAGCTTCCATCCGCATCCACAATGCCGAAGCGGTCAGCGTCGCCATCGGTGGCCAGGCCAAGTTGCGCGCCAATCTCCTTCATCTTCGCCTTGGCCGCGCCCAGCAGCGCGTCGGAGGGCTCAGGCGCATGGCCGCCAAAGAGCACGTCGCGGTAGTCGTGGACCGTTTCAACCGTCACGCCGGATTCGCGCAGAATATCGGAAGTGTAGCCGCGCCCCGCGCCCCAGAAGGGATCATAGACCACCTTGATGCCCGACTTGGCGATGGCCTTCAGATCCACCAGCTCCGCCAGCCGCTTGAGAAAGGCCGGCTTCACGTCGGCCGTTTCAAAGCCCCCTTCGGGTGGATTTGCCGTGGGAATCGTTGCGCCGCTCATCTGCAGCGCCGCAATCGCCACCTCAATCTGCTTGGTCACTTCGGGCAGCGCCGGCCCGCCGTCGGGGGTCGAATACTTGATGCCGTTGTACTCCGGCGGATTGTGCGAGGCTGTGAAGTTGATGGCCCCGGAGGCCTTCATCTCGCGCACTGCATAGGCGATGGCCGGCGTGGGCGCGGCCTCGGGAATCACAATCGGCGTGACGCCGGCCGCGGCCAGCACTCGCGCCGCCACGTCCACAAAGCTCTCGCCCAGGAAGCGCGGATCGCGGCCAACCAGCACCCGATGCGGCTCCGGCAGCGTCTTCACATAGGCGGCAATCCCCGCCACCGCAAGCCGGATATTGGCCACTGTAAACTCGTCCGCCACAACCGCCCGCCAACCTGAAGTGCCAAACTTGATCGCCTTGTTCATTTCCCCAATCTCCCCGCGCCGGATACGCCGGCATCAATTTTCTGGATTCCTATTCAAGCTTAAACGGTAAACCGGCACAGATCTGATTTCTGCTATTCAACTCGGAAGGATTTTATTTCCAAAATAGGGGTGGGGGTAGGCAAGTGCCGTAACGTACCGGTTAACGTGTGTCCCAGACCGCTATCAGACCTTTCATGTCAAAAGCGCCACTGTACCCCTACACTGGCTCTGTCACTAGTACCGCGACAGCGTGATCTGGTAATTGCATGAATGTAGCGCCGGCCTCCCGGCCGGCTGTAGTGCGGGCGTCCCCGCCCGCGCTTGTCCATGGCTAATGACCAATTCATGCAGTCACGACCCTTGGAATGTGGAGTCACGCCATGCCCGAAGCCGCGCCATCAGCCCGCATCGTCCTGACCACCCTGGCCACCCCTGAAGAGGCTGCCGAGCTGGGCCGTGTGCTGGTCGAGGAAAGGCTGGCCGCATGCGTCACACTGATTCCCGCGGTCCAGTCCATCTATCGCTGGAAGGGCGAGGTCGAGTCGTCCACAGAGACTCTGCTGCTCATCAAGACCGGACCCGAGCAGCTCGCCGCTCTGGAGTCCAGGCTTCACGAACTGCACAGCTACGAGACCCCCGAGTTTCTGGTTCTGAAGGTCGATGCCGCCAGCCAGCCCTACCTCGACTGGCTGCACGCCAGCCTTCACAAGCCCTGAAATCAGAGGTCAAACCCGTGTCTGTCTGGTATGATGAGCGTAATTTACCCCTCATGCGCTGGATGATGATTGCACTTCTCGTCTCGCTAGCCGCGCTGCTTATGGCAGCCGCGGGAATGGTGCGTTGCATCTGGCTGCAGCGCGCTCGATTTCGCTCAAAGCCGCCAGTGGACCCAGAGCAAATCCTCGATTCGCCCCACAATCCGGGTGAGGAAGCCAAGGCGGAGACAAAGCGCTGAAGCCGCATTGCGAAGCCGGCAATCCGGTCTATTAAACTATTCCCATGCCAGCACATTCCCGCCGCGCCCTCGTGCTCAGTCACGTAGCTTTTGAGGACCTTGGTTCGCTTGATAAGCCGCTCCGCGAACGGGGCTTCGATGTCGAGAGCGTCGATGTGGCCACGGCGCGCTTCCCCTTGCTGCAGGCCGAGTACTGCGACCTTCTCGCGCTCCTCGGCGGTCCCATCGGTGTTTACGACCAGCAGGACTATCCGTTTCTGAAGGACGAACTGGCCTGCATCAGCCAGCGATTGCAGGCGCGCAAGCCGATTCTCGGCATCTGCCTCGGCGCGCAGCTCATGGCCGCAGCTCTCGGCTCTCGCGTTTATCCCGGCCAACAGGGCGCGGAAATCGGCTGGTCGCCTCTCCAGGCCGCACCGAATACGGATACACCCGATTGGTTCGCTCCGCTGCTCGAGCCCGGCGTCTCTGTCTTTCATTGGCACGGAGACACCTTCGACCTTCCCTCGGGCGCGCTTCCTCTGGCCAAGTCCGCGCTCTATGACAGCCAGGCCTTCGCAATAGGAGATTTCGCGCTGGGATTGCAGTTTCATCCCGAGGTCACTGCTGCGGGCCTGGAACGCTGGTATGTTGGCCATGCCTGCGAGTTGCGCCATGCGGGCCTGGCTCCCGCCAGCCTGCGGTCTGCGGCCCGCCAACACGCTGCCGCACTCGCAGCGGCTGCCGCGCGCTTCTGGAATCTCTGGCTTGACCACATTCTGTAGCAGCCGGGTACCTTTGGCGCCTGCTTTCCCCTTCAAAAGTCATTGGAAGCGCCCAAGAATTTTTGCCCGTTCTCTAAATAATTTCTAATCGTCGCCGATGCATCCACTATCGAGGTTGATTCGGGATGCTCGCTCACTCCACATCCACTTTCCTTCTCGCATCGGCTGAACCCGCTTTGCTGGCTGCCATTGAACCCGTGCTCGCCGCTGACGGAGCGCGTGTGGAAGTCTTTCTCTCCGCCGAGGCTGCTCTTCCCGCTCTCACAGCGCCCGAGGCGCCCACACTGGCGTTGATCGACGCCAAACTGCCCGGCATGGAGATGGGACAACTGCTGGCGGCCGCGCGCGTCGAGACGGAAGACAGGCGCTTCCCGATTGTCCTGATTTCGGACACTGTGACTCAGGAGTGGACTGACCGGCTGGCCGAGGGCATCATCGACGGCCTGGAACCACGCTCGACCGAACCGGCTTTTCTGCGGCTCCGGATAGAAACGGTTCTGCGCGCCCATCAAAGATTGCACGAGCTTGAAATGTTGCGCGAGGCTGCCGCGCTCAACGCCCAGACCGACCGGCTGACTGGCGCTTACAACCGCGAATCGATGCTCTCGATGCTCTTTCGCGAGACCGACCGCGTGCAGCGGATGAACAGTTCGCTGTGCGTCATTCTCTTCGACATCGACGACTTCGGCCACTGGAACTCGCGGCTGGGCAGCGAGGCCTGCGACGACCTGCTCTGCCAGGTGGTGGCGCGGACCACTCGCCTGTTGCGCAGTTACGACCTGCTGGGCCGCGCCGGCAAGGACGAATTCTTCCTGGCTTTGCCCGGCTGCGACAATGCCAATGCCGTCATGATGGCAGAACGCCTGCGCACGGAAGTCTTCTCGGAGCCTTTCCGCGTGAACCGCGACGCGATCCGCCTCTCAGCTTGTTTTGCCATCGCCTCCAGCCGTGGCCGCTCCCCGGTGGTGGTTTTGCGCGAGGCTGAGGAGGCGCTGCTGACGGCCAAGGAGGAGGGTCCGGAGTCGATCCAATGCGCCGGCGACTGCCCGGAGCCGAAGGCCGCGCCGGTCAGCTTTCTCTCGCCCAGTTCCGGCGACGAATTGCTGGCCTGGTAGAGCGAGCCAGGAAGAGACTTCACTGCGCAAGCCTGGGAAATCTGCTTCTCTATGCCCACGTCTCCCGGCTCGCTTCACCCTATTGATCCTGCAACCAGATACTGTCAGGGTGCCCCATCCTTTTCCGCGCCTTTTGCGGAAAAGGGTGGGAAAGCAATGTCACTGTTTTCTTGCCGGATCAATAATCCGCCTCCAGGTCCAGAAACTCCTGAAAAACATCGTTCGAGAGCAGTTGCCCGCGCGGAGTCAGGCGAACCGTTTGGCCGTCGAAGACAAGCAGCCCTGCCTCGGCCAGCCGCTCGGCAACCTTGAGCGCGGGCGCCACCATTGCCCGGCCAAACTCACGTTCCACGGCAGCGACGTTCACGCCCGCATTCAGCCTTAGGCCCAGGAACCAGGCCTCCTCATGCTGCTGAGCCAGCGAGAGCCACGATTCTTCCACCAGCGGCGCTGACGCGAGATACGCCTTCAGATCGTCACTTGTTGTCGAGCGCAGGACGCGGCCAGCGTCGATGCACTCTTCCGCGGGCGACGCTTCGTGCAGCATGGAGGAAGCATCCAGTCCCAGCCCCAGGTAAGGGCGACGCTGCCAGTAGCGCTGATTGTGGCGCGACTCCATCCCCGGCCGGCAAAAGTTGGAAATCTCGTATTGCTCCAGGCCGGCTTGACTGAGCTTTTCAATCGCCACGGAATACATTTGCGCAAGGTCATCGTCTGTGGGGACCAGCTCCGCATGGTAGCGCGCGCCTCCACCGAGCACTTCCCGGCCCAGCCGCGAGTCCTCGTCCACCTCAAGCATGTAGACGCTGGCGTGGGGAACGCCTGCGCCAGCCAGCACAGCCAGCGACTCCTCCCACGAGGCGAAGCTCTGGCCTGGAAGGCCGGCAATCAGGTCCACATTCAGGTTATGAATGCCGGCCGCGCGCAGCCGCTCAATCTCCGCAAGCGCAACCGCGCAGCTGTGCAGGCGGCCGCAACTCTTCACCTCACGGTCGATGAAGGACTGCACGCCCAGGCTGACGCGGTTCACGCCCGCGGCTACGAGCGCATTCAGCGTTTCATCGGCAAGCTGGCCCGGCGCACATTCGACGGTGATTTCCACATCCGGTTCGAGGTCGAACTCCTCCCGCACTGCGGCGAAAAGGCGCGAGAGCAGCTCCGGCGCCAGCAGGCTGGGCGTTCCGCCGCCCAGGTAGATCGTATCGACGCGGCGCGGCAGCTCGGCATTCATCCGCTCAGCCCAGGCACGTGCCGCGGCCAGATCGCTGATGAGCCGATCCACGTAGCTCTCATGCACGCTGGCCGGATAAACCCCCGAGGCAAAGTTGCAGTAGGTACACTTCGACCGGCAAAAAGGGATTGAGATGTAAAGGCCAAGCGCGTCGCTGGGGGAACTGGACATTCAAGAAGATTGTTTCATGGGAGCAGGCAAGGCCGCGCCCGTGAATGTTGCTTCTCGTGCAAGAATTGAAGACAAGGAGATACAAGGTTGAAAGCTTGGCCAGTTCTGGGCATTGCCTTCATGCAGATTTTTCTGTTTCTTGCCCACTGGTTCATCTATCACACCTGGGCCGCCTTCTGGTGGCCTATGAGCGCGTCGACGGCATTGGCGCTGCGGACGACGATCTTCCTGCTGGCCTGCAGTTTCATCTCCGCCGCTCTGTTGGGCTTCTACCACGCCAACTGGCTGGTCAAGCTCCTTTATCGGGTGGCCGCGGTCTGGCTGGGGCTGCTCAACTTCATTTTTTGGGCCGCCTGTCTCTGCTGGCTAACCAGCTTTGTGATGAAACTCGCGGGGATGCAGGCCAACCGGCCGCTGCTGGCGGGAACGCTGTTCGGCCTGGCTGTCGCAATCAGTCTCTATGGCATGGTGAATGCGCGTTTCATCCGCATCCGGCGCATCCCCGTCCAACTGCCCGGCCTGCCCGAGTCCTGGCGCGGCCGCACCGCTCTGGTCGTCAGCGACCTGCATCTGGGGCACATCAACGGCCCCGGTTTCAGCCGCCGCATCGTAGCGCTGGCCGCCCGCCTCAACCCGGAGATCATCTTTTTTCCTGGAGACTTTTTCGATGGCGGCATGACCGACGCAGCCGCACTGGCCGCGCCCTTCCGTGCGCTTGCACCGCCCTTCGGCAGCTACTTCTCAACCGGCAACCATGAGGGCTTCGGCAACGCCGGTCACTACGGCAAAGTTCTCACCAGCATCGGCATTCGCGTTCTCACCAACGAGAAAGTCACCATTGATGGCCTGCAGATTCTGGGTGTCTCCAACGGCGATTCCGGCTCCCCCATCCGGCTGCGCGCCACTCTGGAGAGCCTGGCTCTGGTCCCCAGCCAAGCCAGCATTCTCCTCAACCACGTGCCCAATCACCTGCCCATCGTCGAGCAGGCCGGCATCAGCCTCCAGATCTCGGGCCACACCCACGGCGGACAGCTCTTGCCCTTCACATGGTTCACGCGCTACGCCTTCGGCAGGTTCACCTACGGCCTGCAACGATTCGGCGCGCTGCAAGTTTATACATCCAGCGGCGCCGGGACATGGGGTCCTCCCATGCGCGTCGGAACCCGCCCTGAGATTGTTTTGATCACCTTCGAGTAGGCGCGTTTTTCGTGGCAAATTCGCCGGAGCTCAAGTTCCTCGGCTGGAACCAGTCGCCAAGTACCGCAGTTGTGACACCGGCAACAGGAGAGCGCTGTCGCCGGGGATTAGCATTGAATTAGCCCTTGATCGGGCCAGAAACACCGGCATCAAATCGGCATAGAGGAGAAGACCGCAATGAGTGAGGAATTCCAGGCTAATCAGGCAAACAGCGGCGTGGTACAGACGCGTCTTCACGGGACCGAGCTGCTGCTGAATTCCCGGCTCAACAAGGGCACTGCCTTCAGCGATGAGGAACGCACGGCCTTTGGTCTTCATGGCTTTCTGCCGCCTCATGTCGGGAGACTTGAAGACCAGCGGGAACGCCGCAAGAGAGCCTTGGACGGCCGCGAGAGCAGCTTCCTCAAGTACAGCGATCTGCGCGATTTGCAGGACACCAACGAGACCCTCTTCTACTCGCTGATCGAGCATTACACCGAAGAGCTGGTGCCCATTGTCTACACGCCGGCGGTGGGCGAGGGCTGCCAGCGCTTCAGCGAAATCTGGCGCCGGCCACGCGGCCTCTTCCTCAGCTATCCCCAAAAGGACCGCATGGAGCAGATCCTCGCCGATCCGCGCTATGACGATGTGCGCTGCATCGTGGTCTCGGACGGCGAACGCATTCTGGGGCTGGGCGACCAGGGCGCCGGCGGCATGGGCATTCCCATCGGCAAGATGGCGCTCTACACCGCTCTTGGCGGCATCCCGCCCGAGCACTGTCTGCCGATTCTGCTGGATGTGGGCACCGACCGGGAGAGCCTGCTCGACGACCCCATCTACATCGGCTGGCGGCACAAGCGCATCCGCGGCGCAGAGTACGACGCGTTCATCGAGAAGTTTGTCAGCGCCGTCCAGCGCCGCTGGCCGAACATTCTTTTGCAGTGGGAGGACTTTGCCGGCGTCAACGCGGCCATCCTACTGAAGCGCTATCGCGACCAGCTCTGCACCTTCAACGACGACATTCAGGGAACCGCGGCCATCACCACCGGCGCGCTGCTGGCAGCCGTTCGCGCCACCGGCCGCCCGCTGAAGGATCAGCGCATCGCCATGTTTGGCTCTGGCTCGGCCGGAATCGGCATCGGCGATCTGCTGATTGCCGCCATGGAAGAAGAGGGACTGAGCGAAGCCGAGGCCCGCCAGCGCATCTACGCCTTCAATCGCCACGGGCTGCTCGTAGAGGGATGCGAGGGCATCCGCCCCGGCCAAGAGCCGCTGGTGCGCAAGAAGGCTGACGTGGAGGGATGGAAGCTCACTGGCTCAGGCGCCATTTCACTGCTCGATGTGGCACGCAACGCCGGGATCACGATTCTGGTGGGCGTCTCTGCTCAGCCCGGCTCATTTACCGAGGAGATTGTGCGCGAAATGGCCAGCCATACCGGGCAGCCGATCATCTTCCCGCTGTCGAACCCCACATCGAAGGCCGAGGCCACGCCGGCCGATCTGCTGCGCTGGACCGATGGGCGCGCGCTGGTGGGCACCGGCAGCCCGTTCGATGCGGTCGAGGTGAACGGCAAGCTGGTGCGCATTTCGCAGATCAACAACTCGTTCATCTTTCCCGGCCTGGCGCTGGGCATTCTGGTCTCGCGCTCGACGCGCGTTTCCGACGCGATGATCATGGCCTCGGCCAAGGCGCTGGCCAGCCAGTCGCCTATCCTCGCCGACAAGGACGCGCCGCTGCTGCCGCCGATGGCCGATTGCCGCAAGGTGAGCATGGTGGTGGCGGAAGCAGTCGCCCGGCAGGCCATGGCCGACGGCACCGCCGAGGCCGTGGACGATGCAACCCTGCGCGATCGTCTCCGCGCTTACGTCTGGGAGCCGCTCTATCTGCCGTATGAGCGGATTTTGTAGTCCAAAAGGTCTGCAGCCAGTTCATCATGGCTTCGAATTATCATGCGCGGATAGATACTGCGCCACTGCGTTCGCCACAACCTGGTAGCCTTGCGCATTCAGGTGAATGGCGTCGGTTTCAGTCACAGGCGCGCCTGCGGCATGCGATGTATTGAGTCCGCCGTAGTTGC